>Ga0137386_10001588_pt1 | contig 14320 bp, 10 predicted proteins | sample SagtaG_4_FD_104910 | JGI IMG/M metagenome (GOLD analysis project Ga0137386, IMG submission 104910) | Vadose zone soil microbial communities from Sagehorn Ranch, Mendocino, California, USA - Sage2_R_100_16 metaG | ecosystem: Environmental > Terrestrial > Soil > Vadose zone | place: USA... | reverse complement strand
CGGCTCGGTGCAGCTTGCCGGGATCGAAGAGGCATCGGGGAGCTGGCCTGCCGGGGTAGGGCAGGCCATCGGCACCGCAACCCGCGCGAACTTTTCCTCGACGCCAGCCGTAGATGCCGGCGGCAGGGTGCCGGGCCCGCCTACACAACGTCCTCGCAGGGAGACCGTCATGCCCGTTACGCGTCTTAGGCTACGGCGTCGGCGAGCGCGGCTGCTGCCGGTGCTCGCCGTCGCGGTGGTGCTGCTGGTCAGCGCGGTCGTGACCGTTGTGACGGTCCCGGCCGGTGCGGGTACCACGCTGCTGTCGCAGGGTAGGCCGGCCACCGCGTCGTCCGCGGAGAATGGTGGTACCCCGGCCGGTGCCGCTGTTGACGGCGATACCGGTACCCGGTGGTCTTCGGCGTTCGCTGACCCGCAGTGGTTGCAGGTTGACCTGGGTGCCACCGCGTCGATTACTCGGGTCGTGCTCACCTGGGAGACCGCGTACGGCGAGGCGTTCCGGATCCAGGTCTCCGCGGATGCGTCGATGTGGACCGATATCTACAGCACGACTACCGGTACCGGTGGGGTGCAGACCCTCGACGTCAGCGGTACCGGTCGCTACGTGCGGATGTACGGCACCATGCGCGGTACCCAGTGGGGGTACTCGCTGTGGGAGTTGCAGGTCTACGGCAGCCTCACCACCGCCTCCTGCGGTACCGGTAACGCCGCGCTGGACCGGCCGGCGACCGCGTCCTCGGTGGAGAACGGCACCTTCCCGGCAAGTGCCGCCGTCGACGCCGACACCGGCACCCGGTGGTCGTCGGCGTTTGCCGATCCGCAATGGTTGCAGGTCGACCTCGGTAGCAGCCTGTCGATCTGCCGGGTCGTGCTCACCTGGGAGGCGGCGTACGCCACCGCTTTCCGCATCCAGGTCTCCCCGGACGCGTCGACGTGGACGGATATCTACAGCACCGCCACCGGTACCGGTGGTGTGCAGACCCTCGACGTCACCGGGACTGGTCGCTACGTGCGCATGTACGGCACCACCCGCGCGACCCCGTACGGCTACTCGCTGTGGGAGTTCGCCGTGTACACCACGACGTCGGGCACGACCAGCCCGACCCCGAGCACGACGCCGACCCAGGACCCGGGGTCGTTCTGGGGTGACACGAGCACCATCCCGCCCGCGCGCAACGTCCTCATGGTGAAGATCCTGAACCGGACCAACGGCAAGTACCCGGACAGCCAGGTGTTCTGGAGCTACAACGGGGTGGCCCACTCGATCGCGCAGCAGCCGTACTTCGACATGCCGGTGAACACGGCCGGGCGGATGTACTTCTACCTCGGCGCGCCCAACAGCCAGTACGTCGACTTCATCGAGTTCACCGTCGGCGCCTCGGTGTTCAACGGCAACACGACCCGGGTCGACGCGTTCGGCCTCAAGCTCGCGATGCGCCTGCACGCCCAGGACGGGTACGACGTGTCGGTGGGGGAGGACCTGGCGACCTTCCAGGAGGACCGGGCGGTCACCTTCCAGAAGTTCATCAACGAGGTACCGCCGGAGTTCACGGTGCTGGCCCAGTCCCAGGCGCCGTACCGGATCATCGCGCCGGGCAGTGACCCCACCTTCCGCACCGGCGGGGTGAACCAGAACTACTTCACCGGCTACGCCCAGTCGGTCGGCATCAACGCGGCGACCTCGGACATCTTCGGGTGCGCGGGCTCGCTGGCGGGCGACCCCGGCCACTGCGCCGCGCTCAACCGGCACGTCGCCGACCGGCCGCAGTCGGACTGGTCGACACCCAGCCTGTACTACCTGGCCGCGCCGGCGAACTACTACGCCAAGTTCTGGCACGACCATGCCATCAACCACCTCGCGTACGGCTTCCCGTACGACGACTATGCCGGCCAGTCCTCGTTCATCTCGCACGGCAATCCCCAGTGGCTGGAGGTCGCCGTCGGCTGGTAGGCCCAGCCCCCTTTGCCACGCCGGCCACGGCACCACACACCCCCAGAGGAGACCTCCATGCGCCTAAGACTCAGCAGCCAACTCCTGCGACGTAGACCGGTGTTCGCCGTCGCTACCGTGGCGGCACTCGTCGTCGGCTTCGCCCTTGTGGCGTCGACGGTGACGGCCAACGCCGCCGCGACCCTGTTGTCGCAGGGCAAGCCGGCAACCGCGTCGTCGACGGAGAATGCCGGTACCCCGGCGTCGGCCGCGGTCGACGGCGACACCACTACCCGCTGGTCCAGCGCGTTCAGCGACCCGCAGTGGCTGCAGGTCGATCTCGGCGCGTCGGCCACACTCACCCAGGTCGTGCTCAATTGGGAGACCGCATACGCCACGGCTTTCCAGATCCAGGTCTCGAATGACGCCGTGACGTGGACCTCGGTGTATACGACGACGACGGGTACCGGCGGTACCCAGACCCTCAACGTCAACGGCACCGGCCGGTATGTGCGGATGTACGGCACCACGCGCGCGACGGGCTACGGGTACTCGCTGTGGGAGTTCCAGGTGTACGGCACGACCGGCGGCACCGGTTCGTGCGGGACAACCAACGCCGCGTTGAACAAGCCGGCGACCGCGTCGTCGGTCGAGAACGCTGGTACTCCGGCGAGCGCGGCGGTGGACGGCAATGCCGGTACCCGCTGGTCGTCAGCCTTCAGCGATCCGCAGTGGCTGCAGGTCGACCTCGGCGCGGCGGCCTCGGTGTGCCAGATCGGGCTCAGTTGGGAGACGGCGTACGCATCCGCGTTCCAGATCCAGGTGTCCAACGACGCCGTGACGTGGACGTCGGTCTATTCGACGACGACCGGTACGGGCGGCAACCAGACCCTCAACGTCACCGGCAGCGGCCGGTACGTCCGCATGTACGGCACCACCCGCGGGACCGGCTACGGGTACTCGCTGTGGGAATTCCAAATCTTCACCACCACCGATGGCGGTCCGCCGACCAGCCCCCCGCCGACGACCGGCACGTGCAGCGGCACCAACGCCGCGCTGTACGGCAGCGCGACCGCCTCGTCAGTGGAGAACCAGCAAAACGGCGCCTTCGCGGCCATTGACGACAACACGAGCACCCGCTGGGAGGGCACGTACAGCGATCCGCAGTGGATCCAGATCGACCTCAACGGCAGCCTGCCCATCTGCGACGTGAAGTTGCAGTGGGAGGCGGCCTACGCGACCGCTTTCCAGATCCAGTTCTCCGGCGACGCCGTCAATTGGTCGACGGTGTACTCCACCACCTCCGGCACCGGCGGTACCCAGGTCATCCCGGTCTCCGGGAACGCCCGCTACGTGCGGATGTACGGTACGGCCCGGGCGACCGGCTACGGGTACTCGCTGTGGGAGTTCGGCGTGTACACCGTCGGAGGTGTGTTCGCCACGCCATCGCCCACCCCGACCCAGCCGGCCCCGGGTACCTGCCCCTGGGTCAACTCCACCGCCTCGACGGCGAGCAAGGTCGCTCAGCTGATGTCGCAGATGAGCCTGCAGCAGAAGACGATGCTGCTGCACGGCACGACACCGACGCAGACGTACATCGGGGAGGTGCCGGGCATCCCGTCGCTGTGCATTCCGACGATCAACTTCGAGGACGGGCCGTCCGGTGTCGGCGACGGCCTGGGTGGTGTCACGCAGATGCCCGACGGCGTCACCGCCGCGGCCACCTTCGACAGCGCGTACCTGCAGCAGTACGGGCAGACCGTCGGTGCGGAGTTCGCCGGCAAGGGTGTGAACGTGGCGCTCGGCCCGACCGTCAACATGATCCGCGACCCTCGGTGGGGCCGGTCCTACGAGACGTTCGGCGAGGATCCGTACCTGTCCGGGCAGATCGCCGTGGCGGACATCCGGGGCATCCAGAGTCAGGGCGTGATGGCGGAGGTCAAGCACGCCGCCGCATACAACATCGAACAGCCCGCCGGCACCATCATCGTCGATCCGCGCACGCTACAGGAGATCTACCTGCCGGCGTTCCAGACCGCCATCATCCAGGGCGGTGCGGCCGGCGTGATGTGCGCCTACAGCAACGTCAACAACGTGCCGTCCTGCCAGAACCCGACGATCCTCAACACCCCGCTGTACCAGCAGGCGGGTTTCACCGGTTTCGTCGGCTCGGACTGGGGCGCGATCCACTCGACCGCGGAGTCCGCGAACGCCGGCCTGACGATGGAGATGCCGGGCGGCTACTACTACGCGGATTATCTGATCCAGGCGGTACAGAACGGTCAGGTCAGCCAGGCGACGGTCGACACCATGGTGTCCCGGGTGTTGACCCAGATGTTCGACTTCGGGATGTTCAACAAGGCGCCGAGCGGGTCGGCGACCGCCACCGTCACTTCGTACGCACATCAGCAGGTCGCCGTGCAGGGCGCTGAGGAAGGCACGGTGCTGCTGAAGAACAATGGCATCCTGCCGCTCGCCACGACCAGCGGCAGCTCGATCGCGGTGATCGGGGTGGACGCCGGAGCCGGGACGCAGACCATCGGCGGTAGCAGCGGAACCGTCACCAGCTCCGGCACGATCTGGCCCATCACCGGCATCCAGAACCGCACCGCCGGCACTGGCGTGACGGTCACCTACAACGACGGCAGCGACCAGACTGCCGCGGCCAACCTGGCCAAGTCGTCGACCGTCGCGATCGTGTTCGCCAGCGACAACTACGGGCACGAAGAGGCCGACAACGCCAGCCTCAACCTGCCCAACAACCAGGACGCGCTGATCTCGGCGGTGGCGGCGGCCAATCCGCACACCATCGTCGTGCTCAACAACAACTCAGCAATTCTCATGCCATGGCTCAACCAGGTCGCGGCGGTGTTCGAAGGGTTCTACGACGGCCAAGGCTGGGGTAAGGCGATCGCCGCGCTGCTGTTCGGTGACGTCAACCCGTCGGGTCACCTGCCGGTGACGTTCCCGACGTCGCTGTCCGCGGTGCCGGCGAACACTACGGCGCAGTGGCCGGGCACCAATGGCCAGGTACAGTACTCGGAGGGCCTCGACATCGGCTACCGGTGGTACGACGCGAACAACGTCACGCCCTTGTTTCCGTTCGGGTTCGGCCTGTCCTACACCACGTTCTCGTACGGCAACCTGCAGGTCGGCGCGATCAACAACGGCACGGCTACCGTCACCGCGACCGTGACCAACACGGGCAGCCGCGCCGGAACGGACGTGGCCCAGCTCTACATCGGCCAGCCTGCCGGCAATGGTGAACCACCGCACCAGTTGCAGGGCTTCCAGCGGATCACCCTCAACCCGGGGGCGTCGGGGACGGTGACGTTCACCCTGCCGATGAAGGCATTCGCCCACTGGGACACGACGTCCAATGCCTGGGTCGCCAACTCCGGGAACTACCAGATACTGGTCGGTGATTCGTCGCGGAACCTGCCCCTGAGCGGTACCGAGACCGTCGCCTCCACCGTGACTGTCCCGCTGCGGTAGCCCGCCGGAGCACCGACCGGCCCGGGTACGGCCAGCCGCCGTACCCGGGCCGGTCCGGCGATGCCTCGGTGGTCACGCAGGTGTGCGGCGCCTGGCGTGCCGGCCGGTAGGACAACTCCCCGGACAGTACTGGCCACCGCGTGGCCCGGACAGACGACATCCAACGCACCAAGCTGAAAGCCGAAGCCGGCAAAGAACCAGCCGCCACGCCGAGACCGAGAAGGAGAACAAATGACAACAGTGAGCGGACCGCTTGCCGACGCGCGTGACATGTTTGCCGCGCACACCATGTTCCGCCGCGAGTTCGGGCTGATGCCCAGCCTCGTCCGGGCCGTTACAGCCGGGGATCGGCAGCGCGCCACGCTGGTCGCGGACCACATCGCTCTGGTCAGCGGCGTACTGGATCACCACCACTCCGGAGAAGACGAGCACATTTGGCCGCGGCTGCGGGAACACTGCCCCGGCGACTGTGCTGCGCTCGTAGACGTCATGGAGGAGCAGCACCACGCCGTCCACGACGGACTGCGGCAGGTGACGCAGGCACGGGAAGCGTGGCGCGACAGCGCTTCGAGCGACACCCGCGACGCCCTTGCCGGCGCCATCGAGCGGCTCCTCCCGGTCATGAACGAGCACCTGGCCCTGGAGGAGGAGCGCGTCGTCCCGCTCATCGAGAAGTACCTACTCAATGCCGACTACGCCCGCGTGGCTCAGGAGCAGGGTGCCGACGTTCCCCCGGACAAGCTGCCCACTGTGTTCGGAATGTTCATGTACGAGGCGGATCCGGCGACCATCGACATGGTCGTGGCGGAGATGCCCGCCGAGGCCCGGCCGGTCATCAAGAACCTGGCTCCCCAGGCATATGCCGCCTACTCAAAGGAACTGCACGGGACCGATATGCCTCCGCGCGTGACGGGCTAGTCCAGCCACGCAAGGCTACAACCTTCCGGCCGCGGAGCTGACTGCGCGACTCGCAACGTGGTAACCCGTCCACCAGATCTGTCGAGAGTGAGCTCAGATGTCCGTCCCCATTCCCAGACGAGGGCGCCGCGCCGGCGTCCTCGTCGCCGTTGCCGTGGTTGTGGCGGGTGGCGTCGCAACCGCTCGATAATGCGATTTCGGCTACGCTGCCTGCGAGTATTCATTGATCAGGCCGTGGAGGATCTTCCTGCGGCGGACGCGTACCGCGGCGAGGTCAACGACCGTGGGTGGCGCGGTGTCCCTGGCGTCGGGTGGTCGTTGCTGGCGACCCTGGTGGGGCCGGTGCTCGTTGTAATGCGCGACGTACTCGCCAAGAGTGGTCAGCAGGTGCCGCATGTTGTAGATCAGGATCCAGTCCAGACACTCTCGGCGGACAGTGCGCACCCACCGCTCCGCGTAGGCATTCGCCCGGGGCGCCCGCGGCGGGCTGCGTAGTACTTCGATGCCTTCTGTAGTAAAGACCTCGTCGAACATGTCGGTGTACTTGGTGTCCCGATCACGGATCAGGAACCTGAACCGCTGGGCCCGCTCGCCGAGGTCCATCATCAGGTTGCGGGCCTGCTGCGCGACCCACGCACCGGTTGGGTTGGTGGTGGCGCCCAGGATGTGCACCCGCCGGGTGGCAATCTCCATCAGGAACAACACGTACACACGGGTCAACCCGATCGTATCGACATGCAGGAAATCACAGGCCAGAATCCCTTTCGCCTGGGCTGCCAGGAACTGCGTCCAGGTCGGGCCGGTCCGCCGCGGTGCGGGGTCAACACCGGCGTTGGTCAGGACGGTCCAGACCGTGCTGGCCGCCACCCGATAGCCCAGCCCAACCAGTTCGCCTTGGATCCGGCGGTGGCCCCAACTGGGATTCTCCTTCGCCAGGCGCAGCAGCAGGTCCCGGATCTCTGCCCGTACCGGCGGGCGCCCTGGCCGCAGTCGTGGGTAGGTCCACTTCCGGGCGATCAGGTTGCGGTGCCAACGCAGCAGCGTGGCCGGGGTGATGAAGAACGTGCTCCACCGTGGCCGCGGCAGCAGGCGCGACAGGTCCGAGAGTACCGCGCTCGATCGGTCGGTTCCAGATCCAGCCGTTTGACCTGACGCCGTAGCACCGCGACCTGGTGGCGCAGTACCAGGATCTCGACTTCCTTCGACCGCTCACCGCGCACGACCAGCACGATCAACTGCAACACCTGACGCAGGATCAGATACCCGAACGATGCGATCATGACGGACAGCGTGCCCGTCCGAGGCTCGCCCGACCCCGCACAAAGTCGCACGCCAGACCAGGTAACCCAGTTTCCGGGCGGTACAGGCGTCGTTGAGGTGCTCAATGATGGCACGTACACCACCGTGTTGATCAACCCGCGCATCCGCGGCCGATGGCGCGAACAGATCCTGGCCGCGGCCCGCGTCGGGGGCGACTTGGACCCGCAGGAGGCGCACCTGGCCCGGGTGGTCGAGTACGGCGTGCCCGACCGGGACGGCAACGGCAGCGGGGAGGTGATCGTGCTGCTGACCACCATCACCGACCCGGCCGAGGCGGCCGCCGATGAGCTGGCTGATGCCTACCACCAGCGATGGGAGGAAGAGACCGGCAACGACCAGCTCAAGACCCACCTACGCGGACCCGGGCGGGTGCCGCGCTCCCGCCTGCCCGACCTGGTCAGACAGGAAATCTGGGCCTGGCTGACCGTGCACTACGCGCTCGCAGTGCTCACCGCCCGGGCCGCCGAGGCCGCCGACCTAGACCCGATCGGATCAGCTTCACCCGCGCCCTGCGGATCGTGCGCCGTACCGCCACCGGCACGGCGGCTTTTGCCCTGAGGACTGGCACGACGCCCTACCCCAGGGCCTAGCCGAGATCGCCCGCAAGCCCCTACCAGCCAGACGCCACCGCACCTGTCCTCGCGCGGTCAAACGCGCCCGCCACAACCAATACCGCGTCAAGAAACCCGACGAACCCGCCAGCATCCGCCACCACGGACCAGCCACCATCCACATACATCTACAGACTTCAACCCCGAGCGGCATGATCAACTTAAGCTACGTGGCATTGGGCCCAGGAGGGACCGGGTGATACCACGACTCAAACGGGAACGGCCCTGTGAGGCACCGACGTTGGCCTAGATCACCGGACCCGGACTCGACTGAACCGCATTGACGTCGTTTCCGTAATGCCGTGTCGTCCGCGCTGGCGTCGAGTCCCTCCAGACAGGCGACGTCCGGCAGCCGAACCAGTCGGAGTCTACATGAAGACGCATTTGCACGCTACGCCCGCACGTCGACGCCGGCCAGGGCTGCTCGCCCTCGCCGCCCTACCGTTCACGCTCGCGGCGGTCATCGGCCTCATGCTCGGGGTGAGCACCGCCAACTACTCGAAGGACCGAATGTTCCCTGTACTAAACAGAGCCCGACGTTCCCGCTTGGGAATTATCGGCGCTCTCACCGTGCTCCCGCTCATCCTGATGGCCAGCCCGGCGAACGCGGCGACCGGTGGGACCGACGCGCCGCAGGCCACCCACGTGCCGCATCTCTCCGGCGGGATCGGACCGGCGCGCGGCAAGAAGATCACCCACAAGTCGGTGTCGCCCAAGATCCCAGATGGCAGTGCCAGCAGCAGCACAGGCGACTCGTTTGACTGGGACGGCTACACCGTCCTGAACTCGTCGGGCACGAACACCACTTCGTTCAACCGCGTCTCCGCGCAGTGGACCCAGCCCACGATCACGTGCGACCCGAGCAACCCCAACATCGAGTGGGGTTCGTTCTGGGTCGGTCTCGACGGCTGGCTGAGCAGCAGCGTCGAGCAGGCCGGCACCGAGGCCTATTGCGTCAACGGCGTCCCCGGTTACTACGTGTGGTGGGAGATGTACCCGTACAACCTGATCCAGCACGCGTTTCGGATCAGCCCCGGTGACGTCATCCAGGCCAGCATCACATATAACACGTCGACGTCCGAGTTCGAGATCCTCGTCAAGGATGTCACGAGCAATCAGACGCTTACCCAGAACATGGCGTGCCAGAGCGGCCAGGCCAACTGCGCGCGCAGCTCGGCCGAGGTGATCTCCGAGCCCGTCGGCGGTGGCAACGACCGGGATGGGATGTACTACCTGCCCAACTACGGCACCACGACGTTTACCAACGTGAGCGTGACCGATGTCAACGGCCACACCGGCTCGCTGAACGACCCGACGTGGAACTCGGTAGCAATCACCGAGGTCAGCAGCGCCGGCGTCACCAAGCAGACAGTCGGTCCGCTGAGCACGGACGGCACGTCGTTCACCACGACGTGGCAGCACGGGTCGGGTGCGCCCGGTGCCGCCACCAGCCTGCTCTCCCAGGGCCAACCGGCGACCGCTTCGTCGACGGAGAACGACGGTACCCCGGCCAGTGCCGCGTTCGACGGCAACACCGGTACCCGTTGGTCCAGCAAGTTCAGCGATCCACAGTGGATCTACGTCGACCTCGGCGCGCATGCGACCGTCAGCCAGGTGGTCCTCAGGTGGGAAAATGCCTACGCGACCGCGTTCCAGCTCCAGGTGTCCGATGACGCCGCGACGTGGACGAGTATCTACTCGACCACGACCAGTACCGGTGGCGCGCAGACGCTCAACGTGAGCGGTGCCGGCCGGTACGTGCGGATGTACGGCACGGCACGGGCGACCCCGTACGGGTACTCGCTGTGGGAGTTCCAGGTATTCGGATCAGTCGACTCGGGTGGGGGCTGCGGCACCGCCAACGTCGCGCAGGGTCGACCGGCGACCGCCTCGTCGACGGAGAACGCCGGTACCCCGGCCAGTGCCGCGGTCGACGGCGACACCGGTACCCGTTGGTCCAGCATGTTCAGCGATCCACAGTGGATCTACGTCGACCTCGGCGCGCCGGCCACCGTCTGCCAGGTCGTCCTCAGCTGGGAAAACGCCTACGCGACCGCGTTCCAGCTCCAGGTGTCCAACGACGCCACGAACTGGACGAGCATCTACTCGACCACGACCAGTACCGGTGGCACCCAGACCATCAACGCCAACGGGACCGGGCGGTACGTACGGATGGACGGCACCGCGCGGGCGACCGGGTACGGGTACTCGATCTGGGAGTTCGCCGTGCACACCACCACCGGCGGAAGCGGCAACCTGGCGCTGGGCAAGCCGGCCACTGCGGACTCCTCGTGCGACGCGAACGAGACCGCGGACAAGGCGTTCAACGGCAGCGTCTCCGGCGGTACCGACGACAAGTGGTGCTCGCTCAGCAGCAACCAGTGGCTGCAGGTCGACCTCGGTCAGACATACCAGGTGACGTCGTTCACCCTGCGCAACGCCGGGGCCGGCGGAGAGAACCCGGCCTGGGACACCGAGGACGCGGACATCCTGGTCTCCACCGACGGCTCCACCTGGAGCACGGCGACGTACATCCGGGGCAACACCGCCGATGTGACCACGGTGAACCTGCCCATGACGTTCCCCGCCCGGTACGTCAAGCTGAATGTCATCAATGGGACGCGCACCGCGGACCTGACAGTGCGCATCTACGAGTTCGAGGTCTACGCCTGATTGCCGAGCCGGGTCGGGTGGCCGTGGGCGGCCACCCGACCCGGCTTGCGAGAGGCGGTCAGAGATACCGATTTCGGTACCGGCGTTGCTCGAAGATTGTGGGAGTGCGCAGGTAGTTGTCTAATTAAGTCCGGATCAGCGTTCATTCTGTCCACCACTGATCGTTGCGCAGGGCGCGCGGCTGTTGCGGGATTGGCTAGTACTACAACCGCGACATGAGATCTTGGTGTCGTCGCTGGTAGTGGGCGCGTCGGGCCTGGGCTTGGCGGCGGCGTCGCCAGCGTGACCAGGTTCGGGTGTGGCGCCGGGAGTGGTGTGGTGTGGTGTCGGTGGCCCAGAGGCGACGGATCTCGTTTGATGGTGAACGGGATCATCCCGCTGTCACTGTCCAGGATGGACGGTGCTACGGTGTCGGCTGGTGTGGTGCCGGCACCTTCGGGCGCCGGTGCCCCTTTTGCGCGGCGACCAGGACTGCGGTCACGGTCAGCCAGCTGTGCGCGGCCATGGCGAGGGTGATGTGCCGGTACCAGCCCGGGTACGAACGGACCTGGTAGTGGTCGAGACCGACCTGCCCCTTGCTGGCCTGGAAACACTCCTCTACCGCCCAGCGCAAGCCAACCACTCGGACAAGCTGCGCGAGGGTGGCCCCGGCCGGGGTGTGGCACCGGAAGAACGCCAGTTCCCCGTCATCCAGCGACCGGCGCACCACCAGCCGGTGAGCCGGGCTGGTCGCGTCGGGTATCTCCGCGAAGTCATAGATGCGGGGTCCTTTGGCGCCGTTGCCGCAGGACAGACGCCGCCAGACCAGGCCCGGCCCGGCGGCCAGCACGTCGGCGCGCACCGGACCCTGCGCGGTGGCCAGCATGTGGTCGCAGGACACCGCCACCACATACCGGATGCCCTCACCCTCCAGCCACCGGCGCAGCCCCGGGTTATCGCCATACGCCTCGTCGGCAGCGACCCACCCGAACGGCAGCCCCGCCGCTACCACCCGTTCGATCATCACTCGGGCCAGTTCCGGCTTGGTGGCAAACCCCACCTCCTGCGGCAGACCAGCCGCCGCGTGTTCGGGCTTCATCGCAGCTCAGAGGGCGAAGCACGGTATCCCGTGCGCAGTGTCGTGCCGGGCGCTGGGAGTGTCGCAGGCCTGGTTCTACAAGTGGTGCCACGGTGATGCGTCCAAGCGGCGGGCCCGCCGGCGGGCTCTGGCCGCCGCGATCACGCAGTTGTTCGCCCGGCACCGGGGCACGTACGGGTCGCCGCGGATCACCGCAGACCTGCGGGAGGCGGGCTGGCGGGTCAGTGTGAACACCGTCGCGGCGGTGATGGCCGAGCTACACCTGGTAGCCCGCCCGAAACGCCACCATCGTGGGCTGACCAAGGCCGACCAGGCGGCCCGTAAGGCACCGGACCTGCTGACCCGTCACTTCGCCCCACCCGCGGCGCCGAACGTGGCCTGGGTTGGGGACCTGACCGAGATCCCCACCGACGAGGGCCCGTTCTACCTGGCGTCAATCGTGGACCTGCATTCGCGGCGCGTCGTCGGGTTCGCCCTGGGTGCCCACCACGATCGACGGCACCTGGAAGCTGCCACCGCGCGGCCATTGACCCGAAGGGAGACGCACTAACATTGAACTTGCCGAAAACCTCGTCCGTGCAGTCACGCGGCATGCTCGTATTCGTGGAGAATGCCGCCGAGGCGATCGCGTCTTCGTATGTCGAGGCGGGTGGTCTTGTCCGGGTCGGCGATCGGCGGGGGCAACGGGTACAACGGGCGTGCGTTCGCGATGCCCTGGTGGGGGCGGTGCCCGTTATAGAACTGTTCGAACTCGCGCAGGGCGTGGAGTAGGTGCCGTTGGTTCCAGATCAGGGTGCGGTCCAACAGTTCGCGGCGGCAGGTCTGTACCCACCCTTCCATGATCGAGTTCATTCGCGGCATCTGGATACCGCTGAGTACGACGTCGGTGCCCGCGTCGGCGAGGACGGTGTCGAACAGGGCGCGGAACTTCCCATCGCGGTCGCGGATCATGAACCGCGCCCGGCAGTCGGTGTCTTCGAGGTCCATGACAAGGTTCTTCGCCGCTTGCGGCGCGCAGCGCCCGGACGACGCTCGCACTGATGACCGACAGCGCCGAACTACGTCTCTCGGTCGACAACTTGGCCAAGCAAACATTCAGTTGGGGCACGTAGGCGATCTGGTTGGTGACATGGCGTGACGACCGGTTGGCGGGTGGCCTCCGGTTGCTTGGCGGGAGTTGGCGCGTGCCGGGGCGGTCAGGTGGGGGCGGGAACCGGTATCCAAGGTCGGCCCAGCAGTGCGTCGCGTAGGACGGTCATCTTGTTCAGGCCGTTCTTGGCCGCGCTGGACACGTAGCCGAGGATCTTGTATCGGTCCTTGGTGCGTGCTTCGCTGGTGAGTCGGCCGGAGATGTTCTGTTGGATCTTGCTTGGTCGTAGGTCACGTTCAGCGCCTGGTTGGAGGTGGGTGGCACCAACAGGTCGTGCGTGAAACGCAGCACGTCGCCCTCCCGGTCACGCAACACCTCCAGCAGTAGGCGGGTCTTGCGTTCACCGGGGCGTGTGCCGTGCGAGGCGGTGTCGGACAACCCGACCAGCACACCTTGACGGAACCGGTAGACCAGCTTGTCCTTGACGCTCGCATCGATCGCGTCGTGACCGGCCTCGCGGGCGAGGTTGGCCTGGTGGATCAGGCCACGGAGGGCGTCCGCGATCTGCCCGGGCCAGACCGCGTCGGGGTAGACCTCACCGGCGCCGTCAAGATCACGCAATAGATGTTGGCAACACAGCTGATGGACCAACGTGCCCAACTCGGCCGAGTCGTAGTTCTGGTACCGGTCGTGCACGACCACCGAGTCGGTCAGGTCCTTAACGACGAACGCCTTGAACGTGTCCAGGTCCCGGTCGCCCAACATGTACTGCGTCCACAACTCGGTGCAGGCCACCAGCAGATACTTCTCCGCCTTCTTCCGGCCCGGCCGGGGCGTCTTGGACCCGACCCGCAGCGGGGTCTCGTCACAGCAAACGGCGTACGCCAACGTGATCAGCGTGCGGATCCGCTGGTCCACTTCGTCCAGCAGCCCTGCGGCCCGGGTGAGCATGCCGTGCACGAACCCGACCGACGGCGCCGCCCCGGTCAGCGACTCCAACAACTGCACGCAGCGGTGCGCGGGCACGAAATGCACCACCATGAGGTACACCGCCCATGCCTGCAGATTCGGCCCGTACCCCATGTTGGACGACAGCCTGGGTGAGGACGAGCGGGGCCGCGTGCGTCGCTCGCGGTGAGGACGGTCCTGGGCGGGGTGGTGGGTTCGGGCGGGGCGTGGGCTGAGCGTCACGGTGAGGACGGCCG
>Ga0137386_10001578_pt1 | contig 14354 bp, 13 predicted proteins | sample SagtaG_4_FD_104910 | JGI IMG/M metagenome (GOLD analysis project Ga0137386, IMG submission 104910) | Vadose zone soil microbial communities from Sagehorn Ranch, Mendocino, California, USA - Sage2_R_100_16 metaG | ecosystem: Environmental > Terrestrial > Soil > Vadose zone | place: USA... | reverse complement strand
GACGAAAGATGTGATACTGCGGGCTACCCGGCAAATAATCAAGCCAGTACTTCTGCTCGACCCCCCTGAGCCTGAAGTGTATGTCTTAGGTGGGAAGAAGTTAGTAGTTGCTACCGTTCCGTCTAATACCGGTGCGATCTATCAAGCTGGCGGCGTGTGCTGGGTAAGGCGTGGTACTCATACTGTGCCATTAAGCGTTTCAGAGATAATGGGGCTTGCCTATGGGCGAGGGCTTGTGAGTTGGGAAATACAGGCTGCTCGTAGGGGAACAATGGAAGACATTGATATGGAGCGGGTAAAGGCTTACCTTTTTCAGCGTTCTGCCCGAGGCCAGCAAGCTGGACGATTTGATGACTTAGAGAGGACTCTCCTGGGAATGAGTTGTGCCACTACGTCAAGGGATGGGCAGATAGTCCCGACGAATGCGGGCATTCTGTTCTTTGGCCATGACCCACAACAGCCCCTCTTTCAAAGTGAGGTAGTGTGTGTTCTCTTTCGTGATGAATTGGGTGTTGGTGGGTATGCAGACCGCAAAATCATCAGAGGAACAGTCCAGGAACTTATAGATCAGGCTGTGGAGTTTCTCAATAAGTATCTGGCCGTAGGGGCAAAAATTGTGGGATGGAAGCGGATCGACCTACCAGAGTATCCGATAGAGGCCTTACGTGAAGCCGTTGTGAATGCTGTGGTTCACCGTGACTATAGCAGAGAAGGGGAAAGTATACGGATATTTTATTACACTGACCGAGTTGAGATACACAGTCCAGGTTTACTGTTGCCAGGAATTACGGTAGAGCAAATGGAACGGGGAGAGGTTAGATCAATACTGCGTAATCCCGTTTTGGCTGGCCTACTCCGGGATATTCCAGGCTATATGGAGCGAGTCGGGAGTGGAATCAGGCTTATGCTTAATGAGACTAGAGGCATGGGGCTTCCCGCTCCTCAATTTAGGGAGATGGGGGAGTTCGTAGTCACATTCCGTAAAGCTCCTTCGAGTCTTTCTCAATCCAGAGACGTGTCTCCAGAAGAAGATAAACCACGACAGTTGATGCTGGATGTTTTACCTGCAACTTCTTCCTCAGTTGATGAGATTGAAGCTCTTGATCTGGATAAGAGAGAAGTAAGAGCTATGCAGTACGTTCAGGACCATGGTTCTATAACAAACCGCGAATATCGGCAGCTGACAGGAGTTTCGGCATCAACGGCTAACAGAGATTTAGAATCATTAGTCGGACAAAAGATACTTATACGGATAGGCGGGAAACGCGGTACACGCTATAAGCTGCCGTAAAACAATTATCGTGGTTCAACTCGTGTCGTTCTTTCTGGGAGGAATGATACTGTCACGATTTTGCATTCTTGACGATATCCGATGCTTCTTAGATTGTCTTCTCAGGCTGATTTAAGGAGCATCATTCGTATCGGTCGCTTGCTTATTTGAGGTGATTTTTCGCTTTGATTTGGTCTTGGGTGAAACATTTCTTTGTTTGTTCTCATACAGGTATAAAATGAGCGCTCTTTTTCCGAGATGTTCGATCATTGTAATGCTGATTTGATCAACCAAGCGATGTTACAATGGCAGGGCCTATTCGCAGGATTTCTTATCCCATTGCCTCAGACCTCTGGCGTGTACGCTACTGCTCATAGGGGACAAATATCCCTTGCTCAACACAAAAAAGCCTGGAAGGACGGCAGTCTTGAAGCTGGCAAGACTCGTCTTGAGCTTGAGCCGATACAGAGGGCGATCACTTGCTCTCGTGCCTGTGTAGCCGACACGCTGCGCCACACCACAGATGTGATCAGGGTTGTCGCTGGTGGCAAGAGGAACCTTCCGCAAGGACTGCGTAAACGGTAAGTAATCAGGGCATGCAGCAGCAATATACGTTTGCTCAGTGGCCATAGTTGGTAGTTCTTCCTGGCTCATCCGGCACCTCTGCTCTCGCTGCGAACACTTGCTCAATCGTCTGGAGAAGGTCGGTCAGTTCAAGGGGTTTTCTCAGACCGACCAGGTGGCGTCCCTTCAGCGCGTCTTCCAGTTTCTCTAAGCTAGCACTGAAGATGATCGTAGGAAGGACCTCGTACCCTGGCGTCTTCTGAAGGAGGTCATACAGTTCGATGCCATTCATGTGTGGCAGGCGATAATCGATCAGCAAGAGGTGGGGTTTGATATGCTGCATGACTCGCAAAGCTTCAAAGCCGTCTGCAACGACGAGGGAATGGTACGGCGTCTCTTGTGCAATCGCCAGAGAAAGAAACTCAGCAATGGCGGCATCATCTTCTACCACCAGAATAGTTTTGACCGGAGCAGCTCTAAAAGCTGCTTCTTGATCGTGAGGCATGGGGGAAACACCTCCGTAACAATTGGTACAAGTCATTTGACTTCTACTTGTGCATTATAGCATGCTTCCTGCTGTTTGTCTGGAAAAGGAAAGGTCAATTGAGGCTGCTTGGATGGAGAACCCAGGTCATCATGCAAAGGCGAACGATACCTGAATGTGCCCGACGGAACTCTCTACTGGCTTCGTTCACATACAACCATCCAAGCAGCATATGCATCTAGACTGAGAGAACTTGAGCTAGAGTTCGTGTTTTAGATGCCTAGACGTGAGCACGGCGAGAGACCCTGCTGACGTACCTTACTCTGTGCGAGGAGGTTCTGATGGTACGTCGGGTGGAAACGGTTCTGGTGCCACAGTGGGCGGGGGCGTTTCTAGTGCCACGTTGGAAGCCTGGGTTTCTGGGTGAACACCGGGTTCTGGCGTTGCTGAAGGAACGGTCGGTTGAGCCGTTCTCAGCCGAGCACTGATGTCATAGGCTCCGTTCTGACGCAGGATGGCAAGAGCTTGCTCCAGGTAGCCACGTGCGTTGATGAGCAAGAGGCAGTGCCCTGCCTGCAGTTCACTCTGATAGAAGCTTGCATCCTGCTCCGCCACACCGAGACTCCTCAAATCCTCTACCGTAAGTGCCCTCGTGGTTTCCATGCCGGTAAACCACCCCTTGAGACTGTCGAAAAAACCGGCTCCGCGTTCCACCAACCTGATCTGGCCATAGCTCACGCCAGCACGTCGCAGTGCATCGATCGCCCGATCCGCCTGGCCACGGTCTGCCAAGACGGCTATCAAGCTTACGCGTTCAGTGGTTGTCATGCGTTTTCTCCTTTCAGAAGACCTGGCAACGGAGAGAGAACCGCTTGCTGCTTCCTCTCGCCCGCCTGGTCAGGTCCATCCTTGCTAACGATGGTGCTCTGCGCCGTGTCATGCCTTCCTTTCCGAGCCAAGCTGAGGGAGAGACTCCCTCAGTTGTTGCTCGTCAAGGTTCGCACGCTACACGCAGTCACCACCAGGGAACATCGCTTGCATGCCCTACCCTTATCACGCAGCAGAAGCCCAACGAGTTTTAAGGTTCCTTGCAGGAGGAGAGGCGTCTGCCTTTCAGAGACGACCCAGTCTTCCGTGGTTTACAGACTGGTCTCGAAACTCCACCAAGTTGCGCTCTTCCCCCTCCAGGATCGCCAATACTATTTCAGTTGGGTCTTTGTAGCGAGTTATCCACACTTTACATAAGCTTTGCACAGGATATTCACAACGAACGCTGGTTGTTCCTAATGGCAAAGCCATCAGAATTCAACATTTCATCATTGCCCGTAATCTCCTCAAGGGATATGTCAAGATAGGCGCCTGGGAGTAGGCTTTACTGTTCGCTGATGTACACCAATGTAAACTCATGTCAATGGTTTTGGGTGTCAATTTGGGTGTCAGACACTGAAAGGAAACACCCTAGCTTAAAGTGTCGGGTAACACAGGCTAGGGTGTTTTATGGTTAGTTGAGCGTGCGTATTATTCTTTATGGCGTGGTGTTTGTCGCTCCGCATCGTGCCAGATTGCACCTATCGCGACCGATGATAGCATAGACAACCAGACGCATCTCTGCTATCATGCGGAAGGCGAACCTCAGATACAGATGGAAGGTGTTTTGATGGAACCAATACACACACATCTTCATGCGATACTGCCCCTAGCAGAAGAGATGCTTGACACAACCAACAGGTGCATCAGGCGGGTGGTGCATTTCAACGTCTTCTATGATGAAGCACAAGTGGACCCTGAGGCCATTGCTGGTAGCCTCATTGGCGTTGAAGAAGCTATCGCGTTTCCAGGCGAGGAGGAGCACATCTATCGCTATGATGACGTTGTATTCACCTCGGCGCACCGGTGCAGGATTCACTTATCGCGTCCGGTGCAGGATAGTGGGGTAGCATAGACAACCGTTCTGTATTCTGCTATTATGCTGCCATAAAGTTTGTTAGCGGCTCGGTTCAGTCGATCGCGAGCAGACGAACGTTCCCAAACGTAGCAAGAGGCACCTGTACCAGGCGGGCAGGTGCTTTTTATGTGTCTATTCTTACCGTTGCAAGTAGCTGAAACTAGTTTTGACTGCCCACCAGAGTTGTAGGGCTCTGATAATGCCTCGTAACACATCGGGATTACTTACAATCCAAGCTACAAGAAGGAAGAAGCCAATAATCAATAGGACCTGAACAGGCTCTGAGAGTCGATTAAAAGCATCGATTAGTTTGTCTAAGGTACTGAGTTTTTGCGGCGGTTTCCTTTGCTTTGTCATACAAAGTTTCCCTTCCTAAGCTGTTTCCAGCTAGGCTAGGGACTGTGCGCATGTGTTTACAGGTGTGTCTCTATGCTGCAAGTCTTATGCCTGATCTGTGCGCACATTGTGAGCGTGGACTTGCAATATTCACCAAACCTGTGTACTATTGGTTAGGATTAGGATTGCGATCTCGTCTCAAAGATGCGACATAATCCTAATAACACGCGAACAATCCAAGTTTGCGTGCAAAACCAGTAAAAGCATCGTCTCTCGTAACCTTTGAAACGTCCGTCGGCCAAGATGAAGCGGTTCATGGTTAAGGCGGTGCTTTTATTGTTTGCAAGGTGAAATTCTATTTAGAACAAATTTCTACTTTATTTTTTCTCACCTTTGCATTTACTTAAACTAATATACCTTATAAGTTGGGCAAAAGTATAGTCCCTAGTGCATCATCAACCAGCTTATTGGGAATTTATATACTACCTCGGTATTCTGTTCAGAACTTCTAGAGCTTGCTTGAGATGCTGTACGATGGCTTCAGAAGCCAATCCTATGCTCGTAGACTTCGTCTCGTCTTGCATGTGTTGCAATCTTTCTCCCTTATGCTATAATGTCACCAAATTGTTTGCGGTCGGGGTAAGGAAGATCGAGTGGACTTGTATCTATCGTCTCTACAAGCCATTTTATGGGAAAATTACTGGCACCTTACAGGCCTTTTGCATCCAGGATTCAAAGACAATCTAAAGGGTGGTTAGTGCATCGTTCAGGAGATTTACTGGCAAGGATACTCTGGAGTAAAAGTTGTCGCGTTCTACGGGAGTCGGGTCGTTGTGCAAGTTGCTGGCCAAGGAGTAATACGAGCCCAAATCCCCAAAAATCTTGACAATTGGTAACTGTTACCAGTCATTTCTTCTCTTGTTGCAATCTATCTCTCCCTACCATCACCATTGTAACGACTTGCCGTAAGCGAAAACAGGATTCGGCTTTGTTCGTTATTACACAACATTTACTATGGCATCGTAGTTTACACACATGTAAATTATCACCTTGTACCTAACGCGTTGAAATCATATTGCTCAACCTCATACTTTACATATGAGTTGTTGATATTATAGGTAAATGTCTTTACCATGAGCGGCAGGCGGCTTCTGAATTCTGTAAAATTGTTTAATCCTAACGCATGAAAAACCCTGGTTCCATAATCAACCCGTTCAGACTTCTTGAGGTAGTCAGGAAAATGACGAAAGTATAAGCTGCTCCACGGTTTCCATAAGGGGTCGTTGTAAAGCTTGTCATCATCAGTCAATTGTGCTCGTAAGAATAAAAAGAAATCAGTCTCAGTAAATAGTCTCAAGGGTACATATTCTGCAAGGCTTCCACTTGTATGTCTCTCTTTTAAGATATCAGCGAAAAGACAGGTACGCTTTAACTTCAAACGCTCATTTCGGTATTCGTTAATCGTTACCACATGCTGAGAAAGATGATAAAACGGGACATATTCTGCATCTTTAAAGTTTTTTACTCTTGCAAACAGTTCATCTTTGAGGAGAAGTTGTATTAGCTCCCACTTCTCCTCTCTAATCAAACAGGCAAAAAATATCACAAATAACTCATATCCGATGAACTTAGGTACGTCCAATTGAAAAGAACTGTGATAGTTGATAGAGCTTATTGGAAAAGTATACAAGCTAAGAATATCGCCAAAGCTTTTATATATGGCAAGAGCAGCTTTTTCCTCATCCATTTCTGCAACCTGGGCTGCCAGTTTGCAAAATTCAATAATCATCCCGTCAAGCTTATTTATTGCCTGATAAACATCTTCATCCCATAAATTAGCATCTTTATTTAAAAACTCAGGTATATTATCGACGATAGGTTTTATAACCTCCTCATCCATATACTTTTTAACAAGAGATGGTATGTTTGAAAGACCTTTGTCAATAGAATTTATAACCTGTTCCATTCTGGATAGTGGTTTAGCGCGTGGTATTTCTATTCGGGTTAGGATTGATTTCAGGTCAGACTTCAGAATGCCTACCAGCTTTTTTCGTTCTTCCAAGCGTTGATCCTGGGGCATCCCCTTAGGCATGCAGTAAGATCTGGTTCTTCTTATCCGCAAGTCAAAAGGTAATTGTTCGAGATCACAATAAGCTGTATTTGTGACCATGATAATTCGCTCATATGTCAATACGCCCAGCGCATAACCTAGCTCAACAAGTACATTAGGATTAGGCGTTGCACGATCTCCATTTTCTTTAACACTCTTCTGATTAATGATTGATACGTCACAGACAAAGACCTGTGCTTTTGCAATTTTTTCAAAGATGGCTTTGGAAATATCAGGAGATCCAGCAATTCCTTTAGTATCACGATCCATTACGGGATCAACCCGAAGCTCATCATCTTTCTTGAGTTCTTTGATGGCTCTGTTTAGGGCATCTTCAATAAAGTTACGGTTCTCAGGAATATCAGATTGCCATGAGTAGAAAACGGTAATTTGCTCTTTTTCCACAATTTGCCTCTTAATCCTAACGGCGATAATAGATTTGCCGTGTAAGGAGTGTATTGTATCACGGCCCGTTTCTGTTGGCTAGACATTATGTAGTATGGCTCCTTGAGCGGTTTGACATTTTTTGATTTGTGCCATTTTGTCTACTGGTGTCTACCATTTTCGCTGGCTTTCTCTCGGTTATGCTGTCAACTTTGCTGTCAGCATTTTCCTCTTGTCTGCTCAATTGCGGCTTGTTCGGGCTTCAAATGGCTTGCTATTCGAGACAGAGCAGGGAGAGTCGAACTCAGCGAGGGGGTATTTTGAGCTTGCTTCTATTCCTGTTTCTTGAGCCTCTAGGCGAGTTTGTGCTACATTTTTGTTCAAATGTGTGCAAAGGTTTTTCAATTGTCTTGGCCGTGTTTGCGGTCAAGAAAAAGCGCTTCACCTTCTTTATTAGGCTCTGCTATATCTTGGCATCAAAGACAGCGACGGCACTGGGACGCTCTCGGGTTTTCGGTTTTTTCTCTATCTCTTCGCGTAAGACACGCGCAACGGTGTCGCGATGGTGGCCAGTAAATTCGGCGATCTGGACATTACTCCAGCCTTTCTGTTTCAAGTAGTAAATGGTTGACCGTTCCATGTAACGTAGCATTCTCTCTGCCTCCACAGTTTTTTTGATACTGTAGAGGATACCTCATTGATGCCTGATTTTAAACCGCACCTGTGCTGAATCCTTAGGCTCTGTCTCACTTTACGTGAATAACTCATGCACACAGGAGCATCCTTTGACGCAGCAAATCCTTAACCGTTTTTTACATCGGTGGCATTGACATCGGTGGCATTGACATCGGTGGCGGTGGCAGCGACGCCGCCAGGGCGTTGCTCTGATTGTTGTGGTACACAGCATTGTCAGGGTCCAGATGGATGGCTTGTTCGTAGGCTGCTACCGCCTCATCATAGCGCTTGAGAGCTTTGAGAGTATCTCCTCTACCATTGTAGGTAGGAGCGTAGTCAGAATCTAAATGGATGGCTTGTTTGAAGGCTAACAGTGCTTCACTATAGCGCTCCAGATTGGTAAGGGTAGTTCCTTTACCGGCGTAAGCAGGAGCATAGTTGAAGTCCAGACGGATGGCTTGCCTATACGCTGCTAACGCCTCATCATAGCGCTTGAGGGCGTTAAGTACTTTGCCTTTTCCGTTGCATGCATCTGCATTGGGGCCAAAACGAATAGCTTCCTCGTACGCTTGTAGAGCTTCCTCGTGATCTTGTTGCTCAAAGAATGCGTCAGCCATATTTAACCATTGCTCTTTTGTTCTTTGCGATGTATGCAGAGACGTAGGTGGATTTTTTGTTGAGGTTGATGAGGAATGAGTGTCACTTGTGGCATTGTTTAACGCAGTCATCAAGCCTTCCCATGGGCGAGCGGTGCGACTGGTGAAGTTCAGATAATGAAGTGCTTCAAGACGGGGGTGAAGTATTGTTTCTTTGTACATAACAGGAATAACCTTGACCCCTGCTCCCCATGCAAAGGCCCATTCATAGGTGATATACTCTGAAGCTTTGGCTTCTGGGGTCATAATCACGATGAGTGCAACGGCATTCTTGATGGCAGTATCAATCCCTGCACGCCAATCTTCTCCTACATGGAGTCGGTCATTATCTACCCATGTCTCGAAACCTGCCTCTTGGATTTTATAAATGAGGACTTGAGCAAAATCACCATCTTCGTGTTTGTAAGAAATGAATACGTGCTTCGGCATACTCTCTTTCTCTCTCGGTAAATTTTAGATTTATAATAACATAAAAAAGCCCTGATTGCTATTTTATGCACGGGCTGTTTTACACGCAGTAGGTCTGGGGTTCGAATCCCTAGTCGCCCACCCTTCATATACTCTCTACTGCTACTACAGGCTGATCTAACCAATCAAGCGGAGTATGAATACTAGAGTTTATACAGCGGTTTTCGCGTCACTTTTTGGACGTGAGACCTGCTGTCTTCCATTTGTGGAGGGATGTGTGGCTCCACTCTTAGCTTGTATTTGGTCCTCTTTCTGTTTCAGGCATTCTTGGAAGTTTCTCACCATCTTCGATATACCGGGTCTTCTCAGGTCTAAGACATAGGCGGTGTCTGAGACGTGGTAGAGTGGCGAGAAGTACAACTTCCGCGCAAGCATATCACCGTGTTCTGTGGCTGCATCTGCATAGATTTTCTCTATGTGCCTCTCTGGGTACTCCCTACACCAATAACTGAGGACTTCTCTCAGAACGGTATTGAGTTGCTCTGGATGATCTGGATCGACGACGACGCTTTCAGCCAGCAGGGTGTATCCTCCCTTCCGTTCATACGTTTCGACTTCATCAGCACTGATAGAGAGTTCCGGTCTCTCTCCTTTTAAGATGGATAAGATGATCTGCTCCGGTAAAGGGACCAAACTAATATAGGCCAGGACGTTTTCCCTGTTCTCACTCTCAAACGATAACAGCGTGATTTTCGGGTTTTTTCTTTCCCAAGAGATGTACAGGGCAATGTCGCCGACGATGTTTTCTTGGTAGACCTTCAAGTCTAACTTGAGTATGGCAGGTAAGTCAGAGATTTTTTGCCAATCGACGGTCGTAGACAGTTCCTTCTTTTCTCTCTCTTGCTCACCTTTGCGCCTTGTGCTTCTGGCAAATGGCCTCATTTCTTCTACTATTTTGTCAACGTCTCCTTTGACGTACATGCCTTGTTTCCGATTAGGTGGCGTTATTTTTCTGATCTTTCCGGTGTCGACAAGGCGTTTAAAGGTGCTCGTGGACACATTTAACTTGCTTCTTGCCTCGCTTGAAGTGTACAACGGTTCCATTCATCTCTCCTCTTTCAGACTATTCCCTCTAGTGGGATTATAAGACACTTTTGACTTTTTGAAAAGGTCGAACAAAATTTTAAATGTCCAAAATGTCCATGAGCTGCACTATTGACTTTTTGGACATGTCCATGCTACTATTAATAACAGTAATGGACATTCAAAAATTCCCGTTTGACACAAAGTTATCGTGCGAATGATGAACAGGGTAAAGCCGTAAGAGGCGTTCGAGTACTTTAACAACCGAGAGCGTGTGTGTCCTGGAAGGAACGGCGTGAGAAGGGACACGGAACGGGCAACCGTGCGCGTGCTTCGCCTATGTGGAGTCATGTCCCACACATAGGTAGTTGATCGTTGTTTTGCTAGCGTTGAGATGTATTGGCAAGTCATGAGGGATGCTAGCTAGTGCTCCAACACTAGCTAGCGATTGAGACCTAATGGCAAAGCCATGTGGAACAGGGTTGCTAGGTGCTCGGTGTCATGATATGGCATCGAGCAAAGCCGTGTCAAACAGCACGGGAAAAGGAGCAAGGTTCGATGTCATTTCATGATGACCAGGATGTTTCTTTGATGGCCTATGACCAGTATTCCCGCTGGGTACGAGGGATACCGGTTGTCCCAAAGGAAGAGATTACCTCGTTGATGCAGAATGTTCTCCGGGGCAAAGAGGAATACGCGAAGGGTTTTCCAGATCGGCAGAGACTCGACCAGGCGAAGCAGGCACGTGACCAGATCGTCATCGCTTTGCAGCGCTTAGTCATTCATCTGGCTCGACGCTTTGTTTCGCGGTTCCAAAGTATGGAACTGCTGGATCTGATTCAAGAGGGCAACCTGGGTTTGCTTTCGGCGATTGATCAGTATCCTGGCAACGGGACAGGCGATGGGTTTGTGGGCTATGCGACGGTGTGTATCCGGCAAGCGTTGTGGCGGGCGTATCTGGAACGCGATGGCCTGATCGTCATTCCTGAAGGTGTGGGAACGATTCTCAACCAGACGCGGCGGGTACAACAGCAACTGGCATCTGTCCGAGGAAAGGAGGTTTCTCTGTCTGTGCTTGCGGCCCAGGTTGGCATGCGGGAGCAGGACCTGGCCGAGGTACTGGCTCTCTATGAGCAGCGGCGTTCGTTCCACCGTCTTCACAATCCTTTCAATGAGGACGATGCGGAAGACCTGCATGCGCAGGTGAGTGTCTTCGCCTCTTGGGTGGCGAGTGACGAGGAGCAGCCGACGCCATTACGGCAACGCGTGCGCGAGGCGGTAGCGGCCTTGCTGCCGCGTGAGCGTGAAGTGGTGACTCTGCGCTATGGGTTGGAGGGGCAGGTCCTCATGTGTTTGGAACTAGCGGAACGCATGGGGACGACGGAGAAGGCTATCGAAGGGGTGGGGTACCGCGCACGGGTGCGGCTCCGCAAGACGTTGGCTCCGCTGGCTTTGGGAGTGCAGGCAGAGGACGAGGGGAAGGTGGCCTGATGGTATCGCGACTGCTGCGGCGTCTGCGTCGGCGTGGGAAGCATCGGTCTGCGACGTGGCGGATTGTGTTCTTCGATGGGGTTGGTTCTTGCCAGGAGGTCGAGGTGGTGCGCACGTATCGGCCCACCCGCAAAGCCAGAGCCTTGATGTGCCAGGCCTTTACCCATTTTGAGATCGAGCAGGTTGTCTAATGGCAAGCCATGCGAGCTACAAGGATGTGAGCGTGTGCCTCTGACGTCCATCCAAGCACACAAAGGGCAGGGTACGACGGGCGGGGAGGAGGCCCGCAAGGGAGAGGTCTGATCTCTCGCCTGTGTGCCAGGGCTCTCACACTCCCCGCTTGCTGTCCTGTCCCAAGCAGGTGGGGGTGGGGTAGGGCTCTCGTGGCGTGGTGGGGTGCGGGTAGGTGCGGTGGGGTTAGGACGCGCGGGTGGGGAAGGGGCCCCGCCCGACGCGGCCTAACCGGCCCAAGTCCTTTAACTTTATAAAGGAGAAGTCACACAAGTGGTACGTTGGGAGTAAGCTTCTAACGAATTGTAAGCATAAGATGGTGTCGGGATGTATCGAAGGAGGTGGCGTATGGCACAATTTCAACCCATACCGCTCAAGGAACAAGTCCGCCTTGCTGAGCAATATCAACTGGAAAGCTTGCTGTTTTGCCCGGATGCCTGGGCGCTGCGGCATCGCTTTATCAATGTGCACACTGGGGAAGAGTTCCGGGCACGCTGTGATCGTTGGACGTGTTTGTACTGCGGGCCGCGCAAGGTCGATCTCTGGCGACGCTTGGTGGCAGAAGCGGAACCGAAGTTACATGTGGTCTTAACGCGTGTCGGTCGGACAGTGCAAGATGCTTCGCGGGTGTTAACCACAGTCTTGCAATACCTGCGGCGCGGGTCCAAGGGGCATGGTCCTGATCACCTTGGGGCACGTCCGGCCTATCCGGTGGAGTGCTTTGCGGTGTTAGAGGAACACAAGAACTTTCAGAAAGTGGGGTTTCACTGGCATTTGTTGGTCAATGGGGTTGACCATGTCCCTCATCAGGTGGTCAGTGAGGCGTTGCGCTCGTCGATGAAGGCCCGCTATGAGCCGCAAGAGCGCTCCTATATCGTGCGGGTGCGTGGAGTGACCAATGCCAGGGCAATCGGTTATGTCACCAAGTACCTGACCAAAGAGGTGGCCCTCGAGCGACGTGGGACGCGACTGGTAGAGCAACAATGCCTGGTGTATCGAATGGATGACCAGGGGCAACTCAAGCGTGAACCGACGACACGCCTGATAGAGGTGCTGAGTCGAGCGCGGCGTATTCGCTACACCCAGCATTTTTTCCCTGAGTCCACGGCGGCGCTACGAGCGCGCATCTTCGCGGATTTGGGCCAAGGAGAGATCGCTTTGAGTGCTGGCGGTCTGGTGCCTGATGTGGCTGATGAGGTGCCAGAAGAGGAACCACAGGCCTCTAGAGGTTGCTGGGTGCTCTATGAGAAGGCACCGTATAGTGCTGATCTCAACGACTACTCTGCTCGTCGGCATGAGGCGTTAGTGGAGGCGCTCCAACGGCAACAAGAGGGTGAGCGGTTGTATTCCGGTCGCATGGTGACCATGTGGGCGGCTCAGCAACGGCTCCAGCGTGAGGGTTGGTCGTCGTTAGCAAGCCATTAGAGGGTGGTGAGTTATGAAATTAGATGAAGTGGTCAGACAATTCTTGCTTGATTGTGAAGTTCGCGGTTTGACAGATCAGGCTATCGGTTTTTATCGGAAGCGTCTTACTCTCTTTGTAAGAAAACTAGAGGAGGAATGTCAGATCACCGAACTAGAGGAGGTTAAGATAGTTCATCTGCGTCAGTTTGTGCAGCTTCTTATGAAAACGAAAGCAGATGAGAATAATCCCCGTAAACCTGCACAGGATAAGCCTCTTTCTGCATTTACTATACGCGGGTATGTGCGTGCCATCAAGAGGTTGTTTAGCTGGTGCATCGATGAAGACCTGTTAAATGTTAATCCTGCATCACGGCTTATCCAACCGAAAGCTCCTGATTACCTCATTCCTACTTTTACTACTGAGCACGTCGAGAAGATGCTGGCTACCTGTGACCGTAGTACGGTTGAAGGTTTTCGTAACTATGTGATACTCCTTGTTTTCCTCGATACGGGTATGCGCATCTCTGAATTGTGTGGTCTTCGGGTGTCCGATGTGCATGAACGCTATGTCAAGGTTTTTGGTAAAGGGCGTAAAGAGCGTGAGATAGGGCTACATCCGGAGGTTGGTAAGCTTCTATGGAAGTACATTTACAAGTATCGCCAGCCAGCTGACCCTGATGAGACTGCCCTTTTTATAGGTCGGCGCGGTGAACCGCTCAGGCTGAATGGTGTACAGGCGATACTAGAGAGGGTCAAGCGAGAAAGCGGCCTGGAAGGTGTCCGGGTGTCGGCTCATACCTTCCGCCACACTTTCGCGAAGTTCTACTTGCAGCGTGGAGGTGAGGTCTTCAAGCTCTCACGCGAAATGGGTCACGGTACTGTGCAGGTGACGGAGTTGTACCTCAAAGATTTTCGCAGTACTGAGGCTCGCCAGGAGCACATGACGTTTTCTCCCATCGGGGAAATCAACCTCAGAAGGAAGAAGTCAGGGAGGGGCAAGAGGGACAAGGAAACGTAGTCTAGCTTTAAGTACTCGGTACGCGTTCTATCTCAACCCAGGAGACTCGATGATCTCCTGGGTTAGAGGCGTTTGTCTGAGCCAGGAGACTTTGCCAAAAACGGCAAAAATAAAGTCTTCTGGATTAGAAAGAGGTCGCTGTGGATTGGCTCTAAATGGGCTTGTAGAGGGGGGTGGGGCGAGAGGGACTCGAACCCTCACGGCCTTGCGGCCAGGAGATTTTAAGTCTCCAATGTCTACCATTTCATCATCGCCCCTCGGTTGGTTACTGTGCTGAGTTGCGTTGACATGATAT
>Ga0137386_10001542_pt1 | contig 14477 bp, 8 predicted proteins | sample SagtaG_4_FD_104910 | JGI IMG/M metagenome (GOLD analysis project Ga0137386, IMG submission 104910) | Vadose zone soil microbial communities from Sagehorn Ranch, Mendocino, California, USA - Sage2_R_100_16 metaG | ecosystem: Environmental > Terrestrial > Soil > Vadose zone | place: USA... | reverse complement strand
GCCAGGCGGGCAAAGTCGCCCTGGGCGGCAAAAGCATCGTAAAAGCCTTCGGCAAGACGTCGAATGATGCTTTCATCATCGAGCTGGGCGCCTTCCTGCAAATCTTGTTCGATCTGATCAACGATCGGACCCAGTATAGAATGCGGCCCGTAGTGTTTGATGATAGCCGAAACCAGGTCATCTTTGCTATGAAAGTGCCAGCAGAGAGTTCCGCGTGTCACGCCTGCTTCGGCGGCAATATCTTCCAGGGTTGCTGCGGAGACGCCGGAACGTGCAAAAATACGCACAGCGGCTTCGAGAATAGCTAAGTGTGTATTCTGCGTTGGCATATCATCAAGGAGACCTCGGTGCACCAGCTCTGCTCGTAGCTCTTCTTTGCCTCCTGTAAAGTGATAATAGAAGGCTGGGCGCGAGAGTTCTGCTGTCTTGATAATCTCCTCAATGGTTATGTCATCGAAGGGACGCTCTCCGGCCAGTGTTTTTGTTGCCTGGATGATGCGTTCTCTCCCGCTGCATTTTCCTTTGTCGAGCTGGTGTTCAGTCATCACTTTTAATAGCGTTTGTACTATACAGAAAAAACTACTGTACTATACAGTAGACATGTTAAGTATAGTAATGAAACCTGGGAAAGTCAAGAGTTACAGATCTTTTTACTTTTGGCGAGAGAAATGCATCTGCCTGTTTGGAAGCTCTGGCGTGGTGCAACGGAAGATAAGCTCATAGATTCCGATGCTGATCTGATCGCCATCGGCCAGCATATATCCTGTATCATCAGCTAATTTCTGACCATTTACAAAGACGCCATTGGCACTGCGTTGATCATAGAGAACATAGTGGTCATCTTCGTGCTTCAATAGTGCGTGATGCCGCGAGGTTGATGCGTCCTGATCGAACAGGACATCGTCGGAACCTGCTCGCCCAATAGTAGTCTCTTCACGTTCAAGTACGAACTCATAAGTTTCTGCGCTTCCGGGTAGGCTGATAATGAGGCGTGGAGAAATGCCTGGCTGCGGGGTCGCGAGCTCTAATGCCTCTTCTGCTTGTGATGATTGAGGTTCAGATGACCCTGGTGTTTCTGGCTGAGGAGTAGATGCTGGCTCAGCAGCGGGTTGGGGTAGTGGCTGATAGACGTCAGGGGCAGGCTGCGGTAAAGGTTCAGGAGCGGGCTCGGGGAGAGGCTCAGGGGCAGGTCCGGGTAGAGTTTCTGGCGGGGGCTGCGGCAAGGGAACAGGAGTAGGCTGCGGTAAGGGTTCAGGAGCAGGTTCAGGTAGAGGCTCAGGAGTTGGTTGAGGCTGAGGTTGTTGCTCGAGATCAATCTCGCTGATAAGTGGCGGTTCGGTATGAGGAATTTCTGTAAACTCTAAAGTTGCTTGAGACTCAAGGCGAAGAGCGGGTTCGGGTTCCGGTTCGGAAATAGTGGAAAATAGAGGTTCCTCCTGGAGAACCGGTTCAAGCTCTGGGGCCTTTTCATTTTCAAGTTTTTGTTCCAGGGGCTGTAGTTCTAACTCTGAAATAAGTGCCGGTTCTGTTTGAGGAACGCGTTCGAACTCAGGAGCAGGCTGTGAAGCTAGATCAGATTGGGGAACTTCTTTAGATGGAGGGATGAGTGTAGCCACAAGTGCATCTGCGAATGCCAGTATTGAGGGGTAGCGTTCTTCGGGATAGACGGCCAGGGCCCGGCGTAGGATGCTTTCTTGCTCAAAAGTTACATGGGAGTTGAATGAAGAAAGGGGGGTGATGGTCTCTGTAAGTTTCAAATGTGTAATTTCCTCTGGTGAGCCGAGATAGGGAGGCCGGCCAGCCAGCCAGAAATAGAGGATCACGGCCAGCGCAAATTGATCGCTGGCCGGCGTGACTCGTTTGCCTAATTGTTCTGGCGCTGAGGTGATCGGAAGAAGCTGGACTTGTGGTTGACCAAAGCGACGTACGAAGTTTGCCAGACCAACATCAGCGAGGAGAAAGGGAGCAAAGCCAGGTTCACCGTCGACGTTGGGGCCTCGTAGCACCAGAATATTTGAAAGTGTGAGCGTTCCATGTAGACATCCACGCTTATGGATGTATTCAAGGGCCTGGGCCAGCTGGTGTCCATAGAGAATGGCATCGGATATACTGAACGGTGGCTGAAACCACAATCTCCCATCGCTGCTTAAAAGTGAGCCACTGGTGACATAGCGGCGGACGACATAGAGCCTGCCGTCGATCTCCCCATAATCGAGGACCGCTGCCACGTAGGGATGATTGAGCAGGCTAATGCCTTGCATCTCGCGAAAGAACTGACGGCGAGCAGCGTCTGGTAGCATCATCCAGGGATGGATGAGCTTCAGCGTTGCCTTGCGCTGGAGCACGGTGTCTTCGGCCTCATAGCTCTCACCTGATACGCCACTACCCAGGTATTGAACGACGCGGTAGCGCTCAAATCGTTGATTTTCTAGCAATGCTGGCATACCATAACCCTCACTTTTGCTTACACACAATGCGTTTCATCGATGTCTGCTATTGTAGCATATTGGTTTTTGCAGGGGTAGAAGGGTAGCTATTTTTCTTCTTGAGTTGATGTGTCTGTTTGTAATTGCTCTTCCTGCGTATCAGAATCTTTCGGGCTATCCCCCGTCGAGGAGGCCGGTGGTGAAACTGGCCTGCAATCTGTAGAAGTGGCGTTCTCAGTACCTGGTTGCCGTTTATCATCTCTGGATCTGGCTGCCGATTGCTTGCGACGCGAGCGAACTACGAAGAAGATCGCTATGACTGTGGCTACGATTACTCCTGCACCGATCCAGCTTACAGTTCTGGCGATGTGTTCTACCTGGGTGAAGTTATCATGGAAGGCGCGGCCTGCAACGTAGCCAATTGTGCCGTAGATGATGGCCCACAAAATGCCGCCGGCCGCGTTATAGATCATGAAATTGCGCCAGTTCATGTGGTTGACCCCTGCCAGGAAGGCAGACCACGCTCGTAATACCGCAATGAAGCGACCGAAGAAGACGGTTTTATCGCCGTGCCTGGCAAAGAATTTTTCGGCGCGTTCGAGATGTTTTGGTTGCAAGAACAGGTAGCGACCGAAGCGCTCGACAAAAGCGCGGCCGCCGGTCCGGCCAACAAAGTAGCCAATATTGTCTCCAGCGATTGCTCCAAAGGCTGCGCAGGCGATAATGATCGGAAGCTTTAGTTGATGATCGATAGCCGAGTAAAATGAGGCCAGGAGGAGCATGGTTTCCCCCGGGAATGGTATGCCGGCACTCTCGATCATGATAAAGAGCGTCACGGCTGGATACCCTAGAGTATGCAGGGCGTTCTGCAGTGTTTGTAGTGAGATGAGTGCCGCTAACGGTTCATGCAGAAAGGTTAGCGCCCGGACTCTCAAGATAGGTAGCCAGCGCATCAAGTAACTCCTTTTATAGAGAGCGTTCATTAAAAAAAGTAAATCAACGTCACGTGGTCATTGTACTGCTATCACCTAAAGAACGCGACTGCCATTTGTTTTTAGAGATGAGGAAAACGAAAAAGACGATTAGGGGCGGTCCAATCATAGCCAACCAACCCAGGAAAATCCAAGTACCAATGGGTGGATAGTCGTGGTAAAGGTAGGTGCTCAAGGCTGTTGCAGAGAAGGTCAGGGTAAATGCCACCAATGCTCGTCCTATGCGATCATGCGAAATGGGCAGGCAAACGCTGGCAAGACCTACCAGCCAGGTGACATACCAGGCAAAGAACCAGGGAGTTACGATGAGTAACGCTCCTAAGGTGGCAAGCGCAGCGAGTACCATGGTGCGTGTTGTAGGAACGCGCCAGATCCAGATTATTGCTATGATGAGTAGACAGCCCAGGGTGACATAGTTAATTCTATCCCAGACGGTGCGCTGGCTAAGCATGTACAGCGGCATGTATGTCCAGGAAGTATGAGCAGGCAAGCCATTCGCTATAATCCATTCATGTATGGCGCGCATGAGAGAATATTCCGAATAACGTGCCGATGGGGGTGAAGAAAAACTCTGCCTGATGTCGTGGATGCTGTGGCCAAGCCAGAATGGTGCATAGAAGGTGAGCGCAACAAGACCACCGCCAATGCAGGCTAAGAGCACCTTCAAGAACATAGACCTCCACTGCAAGGCGCCGGTTTGCTCATTAGTAGTAAGAGAAGCCGCCTGGGCGGGATAAAGAGTATTACGGGCCAGCACAACCAGGAAAAGAGCGATGAGGGGAAGCGCAGTGAACTTGACGAGCGCGGCCAGCGTAAAGGCGAGAACCGGTGGCAGATAGTGGGATGGGCGAGCAAAGTGCCATTGCTCTGCATGCAGGCAAAGAAGTATACCAAGCAGGATCAACGTGACCATGAATATATCATTATGACCACCCAGGCTACTTTCCTGCAGCACAAGTGGATTCCAGGCGTAAAGCAGCGTACCAAGTGTTACTGTACGGGTTGAACTTCCCGTCTTTCTCAGAATGGTAGCTACCAGCCAGATATTTAGCAGGTGAGCTGCGAGGGCAAATAAGCGGAAGGCGAGGACGTAGCCCAGTGGAGAGTTGCCCAAAACGAGCGTCCAGAGAGAGCAGATTGTTAACCAGACCGGGCCATAGGCTGCTGTGACGTCTTTCCAGTCATCGTAGGAAGTAAGAGGATCCTGGGGAAAACGCGATGGAGCTACAAAATAGGGGTTTGCATGATGGGCAACAATGGTACGACCATAGCCCACATAAACGAAGATATCACGTGACAGCATAGCAGGTGTTAGTACAAAGATAAGCCCACCTATAATTGTACCTAGCCAGATGAGGCGTAGCACGTTTTTGTAATTGCTTTGTTCCGGCAGCCGTTGTATAAAAAAGGCACTCAGTCCATATACGCCAAAAGCAAGCGCCATGAGTAGCAGGAACTCGATGCTGTTGGTAGTAATCATTGAGGCGCGGTAGGCTGATGCCAGCTGCAAATTGGCAGGTAACCACGATCCCCACCAGAGAAGGAATGGATTGGTTGGCAGCGGCAAGAGGAAGGTTTTCCCCGCCAGGTGTAAGAGCGGGGTCACGCTTATTAAGATGCATAGAATAAAGGCGAGCATACACAGCACGAGGCCTCGTAGAGGCGCCTTTTTGGGCATACTGGAAGCCTGCTCACCCGGGTTTGCGGGTAATGGCGCTATCTCTACATTTTTTCTGTTCATAAATGCCATCCCTCTACACCATCCAACGATTCATGATAAAAAGTACGCTCAGTGTTGCCAGTAAGGCGGGAAACACGAGCATAAGCGCCTGGTGTAAGCGAGGATATTTAATGCCGAGCATGGCCAGGGTAATAAAGGCCGGAAACATCTCGAGCACAAAGCGCTGGTTGGATAAAAGGACATCGGTTTTGGCCAGGCCAGGACTCAGGAGGTAAAAAAAGAGTAAAATTGCCAGCCAGATGCTATAGCTCAGGCGCAGCTTGCGCCAACCTACAATTGCCAGCACAATGAAGCCGATGGTAGCAGTTAAATCCAGTATGATATGGGCCTCGTTGAAAGAGCCAAAGGGCTGGTTCCAAAAAAGGTCAATGAAGGCCTGCACTATGCCTCCCCATGGCCAGGTTGTATGCCGTCCCCAATGACTCTGCACACTGGCGAAAGCAATTGGATTACCCGTTATGTGCCAGCAGTAGATACAGTACAGCAATGTCCCTATTGGAATCAGGAGAAGCGGTAATACTCTGAGCACGAGGTTCTGGCGTGTGGCCGTAATGCTTGCGCGAGATACCCATAGTTCGATGATGTAGGGAATGACGAGAAGAAGTCCAGCCGAACGTGTCAATGAGGCGAGCAGTCCGAGCACACCTGCTAACCACCATTTTTGACGGCGCATGGCCAGGAATGAGCCTGCCGTAAGCAAAATTAGCAATGATTCGTTATAGGCGGCAAAGAAGTAGAATGCGGTAGGGAAGATACACAGGTAGAGCAGTGTGCGCCGCGCAACCTGGTCTCCTCCGATGTCGACGGCAAGCTGGTAGATCACAAAGAGAGCCCCCAACAGAGCTGCATTACTGATCAGTGTTCCCGCGAGCAAATAGCCCCAGCCGCCTCCTAATGGGTAGGCTATGGCCGCGATAAGCAAAGGAAAAAGTGGAAAAAAAGCCAGGTCATATGGAAGTTGATCATAGCCGAATTGGGCGATTCTTACATAATTGGCCGCGTCCCAGTGATTCCAGGATGAAAATAGTGCCACCGTATCTACTGGCGTACTTGAATATTTAGGCGCAGTCAGCAAAATATAGGCAAAGTAGGTTACCATCAGCAGTACCAGGCGCGTGCCGCTGAATAACCAGAGAATATCACGAATTGGAGCACGTTTCATAGTTTAAGTCACCTGCCAGAGCGAATCGCTGCTAGATAAGTTACTGCCAAATACTGCAATAAAATGGAGTTGAGAACTGGTCTGCATTCTGGCAAGCGTAGCGGTCACCATGCCAGGAGTCTCGAATCTGAGAAAAAGCTGAGGATGAAAGACGACATATTCGACATGGTACTTTTCCAGCATCTGCAGACTCGCTAATGATGGGAACTTGAGCAGCAGTCCGGAAATCGTTGTGGTCAAATCTGGCCGATAGCCACTCCAGCCATTCACGATGGGATGGTCATGGTAAAGAGCATAGTAGTCATACCAGGCCTCATCTTTCCTGGTAAAATTTTCGTCCAGGTGAGCCATAGGCAGCTCGACAACAGGCTGAGCGCCGCCATGAGTGGCAAGCCACTGATAAACTGGGGGTATGGAGTTCCCTACAGGAACATGGGTGACCGGCAGGTAAGCGGGAAGCGACTCCAATAGAATGGCCAGTGGCAGGGCTACCAGCAGGCAGCGTACTGCGAGTGCGGGAAAGGAAAAATGCTTAAAGGGACGCGCTGTTGGCCGTGTCCCAATTTCTTGCTTTCCTGCCGATTTTGCATGTACTATTTCTTGTAGCCAGCTTACCGTATATGCAGACAGGAGAGCCAGCATCATTAATAATACGCCAACGAGGCGAGCGGGAACACGAAGGCCTCGGAAGCCGGGGAGCACATAATAGGCCAGTAGCCAGGGCATGGGTATAGCGGGCGCGAATGGATGGTTATATGACTGGCCCGGTAAAAGCGGCGCCCCACTACTCGTAGAATATTGTAAGTAGGGGCCAAAAGCAAAGAGTAAGACGATCAGACCCGTCCAGGCAAAGCTACGCATGATCCTATGATGTCTCCAAAAAGCCAGTGCTACACCGAGCGCTGTCAGTGCCATGATCGCCCATCCGAGGAAAAGAAAATGTTCACCATCCGGCACGATGATAGTTCCATTGTAAGAGGAAATCCCATACAGGCGGTTAAAGATAGCAGTGAATGTGAAGTCACGCGCGAAGGCAGAGTAGCCCACCGCTTCAAACGTCGAACGCGTCAGCCCGCTGTGCAGTGATGCAAGGTATGGCCTCAACAAAATGAAGAGTATGATGGATGCGGCAAAAAACACGGTGAGGGGTTTTACAATTTGAGCCATCAATTGTTCGATACACGCCCGTCTATTTTGTCGCATTTGTTTAACAAATGGCCAGCTATAGTGGATGAGCACATACGCAAGTAGCGTATAGCTCAGGAAGATACCATAGTAGATGCTACTAAATAATTGAAGCAGGTAGAACAGGACAAAGAGGCTCCAGTGATGCCAGCGGCTCCGCTGGAGGGAAAGATCGAGGAAGAGAAAAGCCAGCGGTATCCATTCTCCTGCGACAATGTGGATGTGATCAATTTGCGCTAACCGATATGGCGCGAAAGCATAGATGAGCGCGGCCACAAATGCTGCCAGTGGTTTTCCTGTGTAGTGACGCGCTGCGATATACATATTTACGCCGCACAGGAGAAATGCCAGGTAAAACGTTACATTATAGGCCAACACCGGGTTATTGCTGATAAGGAAGACGGGAGCAAAGAAGATGGCCTCGCCCAACAGGTTTTCAGAGTAAGACAGGGTAAGTAAGTTGGGATAGAGTAATTGTCCCTGCCACAAAAGGGCCGGGTGATGCAGTAATGTGTTTGTATCCCAGGAGAGCGTCCACATGTTGAGTAGAGGATCCCACCATTCTCCTGCTACCTCACCTGTGAGGTCAGGTGTGTAGCGTAACATCATAACTATAACAAGCCCAACTAATGCGAGAAGATAGAGTGCATCTTGCCAGTTCCACTGCTGGCTGTGTGCAGGTTGTAGCTCCCTCTCAAGTTGGGCTGCCGGTTTACCTTTTTGTTCTATTAATGGCGTAGAGGCGGCGACGATAGAGTCAGCAGGTTCAGTACTCACGTTATGGTTAAAAGCCTCCTTGCGTAGGCCTCTGCCTGTGGGCAGGTAATAGTGGATTTCAAGTCCCTCCGATTGTAGCAGGGTTACGTGCCAGAATAAAACAGTAAATAGTGTTCCCACCCATGATAGTATGCACAATATGTGAACGCCAGGCAGCAGGAATTGCATAGCCGCGCTGGACTAAGTGCATAGGCCATACAAGATAATCGTATGGGAAGTTGGCGTCATCAGGGTGAGCCTCTGAAAATTTCAGCCTTCCTGCGATATTCCGATTGTAACTATACCACGATATACTGTAGTCTCCATGGTTGAGTGTACCGGGAAGGGCGACGAGCCCTACGTTAGCTGCCGTAGAGGTATGCGTTACCAACCAGCGTCCTGCTTCACGGTAACCAGGGTAGGCCACCTGTAACACCGTATTCTCACCATTGAAAAATTCGCTGGTGTAACCCTCGGCGGCATAAACCGTCGTCAGGCCTACTACATGCGGCCCTACGAAAAGGATCGTGAGAACGGCCAGCACAATGGCAGTGCGGCCGTGAATATGCGGTCGCATTGGCGTCGCAGGGCCTCCCGCTTCTGCAATCTCTGGCGTTGGCGTACTCACTGCACTGGCCTGGAATAAGGTGCCACCTCGATAGCGAAGAAGCGTGGCCAGCCCAAATGCCCCTGCTAGCACTACTGGCGGAGCCAGGGGTAAAAGATAATGCGTGCCAACCACAATATTCAGCAGACTAAACATACCCACGAGAGAGACCAGCCATATTAATAGAAACGAGATGCTACTAACTTCCGTCACCTGTAGATTTGATTTGTTCAAGTGGAAGCGAACCAGTTGTACAATTGAGAAGATCAGAAAAAATACGGCGGGAAGAGTCACAAAGGCGCTGAGCTTGGCAAGGACGATGTAGAGCACGGCCCAATGGGGGACATGCCCACTATACTGGCCTGCTAGAAATGTCAGGTGGCCCGTTACTGAGTGATTCCACTCGAAGAGCACGCTCTGTATCAAGAGGCTGTAGGGATGACGCCAGATAGCCGGATCGGCGATGAAAAAAGTTGCGGGCACCAGGATGAGCGCCCCTAACCACCATAGCCACGGCACGGATGGCCGCTGATCAGCGGGCACTTTTGGACGGATAGCTATGAAATAGTAGGCAGTGAAAAGGATCATGCCTGGTATGACCAGTGCCGCTGTGTATTTACTGGCCACCCCCAGGCCTGTAAATATTGCCGAGAGCAGGTACAGGCGTGGCTGCCGGATGGCCGGCCAGAGCAGAAGATAGGCCAGCGTTATAAGCATCGTCATCGTCATATCAAGGTAGGCCAGAGCGCTGAAATATACCAGCCAGGGACTTGCAGTGAGGCAAAGGGCACCTAAGAGCGCGATGGCGCGCCCGAAAGGTGCGCGTCCTAGCCAGTAAATAGCTACTACCAGGAGGGTGCCAGATACAATGCTGGGCGTGCGAGCGGCAAACAAGACACTGAACCGACCCCCAAAGTGCGAGTTAAGATAGATGGCGAGTCCGATAAGAAGCTTGACCACCGGTGGATGTTCATAGTTAAAATCCCACACGCTCGATGTTATCTGGAGGTGTAGCAAGGCTGGTAGATAGCCTTTCCCGCCCATGATATAAATGATTTCATCCGTAACCAGGTCAAGCTGCCTGGCTAGTATGATGCGAGGGACAAGAGCAACAAGTACCAGGGCAGGCAAGATGAGCCACTCGCTTACTCGTGGGGATGAGGTAAATTGCAAGCCTGTTTCTGCCTGGCTTGGCGAATATTTCTTGTTCTGGTTGTTTGCCCGGCGCGTTATCTTTGGTAGTGGTATCAAGTGCGATACCCCATTCTCTCATTGATTTTATGATTGCATGCTTGAAGCTCTGGCTAGTATATCATACGCCTGGAGAGTAATCGAGCCAGTAGTACCAGCGTACCGGCTGGCTTGACACCACCAACTGGTGTTCTTATACTGGATTTCCGAAGGATAAATGAGAGGTGAATAAATAGGTGGTATATGAGTAAGGTGAATGTGCGCCCCAGTGTTGAAGTTCAAAGATCAGGAGAGGAGAATAATAAACATACCTGGCCGCGCTTTCTGGACGCGATCGTAATAGTAAGTATGGGCGTAATCTTATATTTTGGGGCCTTGTCGCGCTATGTGGTAAACGGGGGCGAACCTACCAGGTATCGATGCTATGCCCTCGCTTTCTGGGGCGGCATACACAGTCTAGGCCCTCTGCGCAAGACTGATTGCTGGTTCATTGTCACTACCCCTGCTACCCCCGTCATTCATCGCATACTGGTCTGGCATTTTCCTGGCTTTCTGATCAGACTGGTGCAACAACAATCACCGTTAGTTCCATTGCATGCATTACCACGTGAATATCCACTCTTAGCAATTATCCCCTTTACGCTCACTTTGTTAGCTCCATATCAATGGTTTCTACTTGACTTTGCGGTGTGGATGGTTTTTGTGGCCGGCATTATATATTTCATCCTGAAAAAAAGCATGTCTATCAGTGCTGCCTTAGCCTTTGCCCTTTATCTGGTGATAGGAAACTGGGGCACAGCCCTGGCTCGTTTTGATCTCATCCCGGTTGGCCTAACCCTGGGGGCCTTTATCCTGGCTGAACGCTCACGCTGGAGGTTAGCATTTACTTTATTGGCCCTGGCCATCCTGTTAAAAATTTATGCCCTGGTCCTGCTACCTCCACTCTTCATAGCTCAGCAATTGCAGTATCGTGGAAGTAAATGGCATGCTCTACGCCGCTGGGATGGAGTGCTAACATTTTTAGCTGTATGTGTTGTGGTGACATCTATTTCGCTTGTTCTGAGTGTCGATGGTACGCTGGGTCCATTTGAGTATTTTCGTGATCGCCCCATTCAGGTGGAAACCCTGGAGGCGGCCATTCTGTGGATAGGGCAATTTGCGGGTTACCAGGTTCAATATGTCTATACCTTTGGCTCTCTCAACGTGATCGGCGATTTATCCTCCAAAGTTTCTCTTCTGGGTACCCTGTGCTTTGCTGCCGGGCTATTGTATACCTATTGGCTGCAGCTGCGTGGCAAACTCGATGTTTTTACCGCAAGTCTTCTGGCATTGCTGATTTCAATGATCACGGGCAAAATATTTAGCCCGCAATACTTGATGTGGGTAGCACCTTTTATTGCGTATATCGGGAAGAACCACTGGAAGTGGCTGGTGAGCTGGGGTATAGTGTGTGTATTGACCACATCTATTTACCCCTTTATGTATTCCTCTGCTCCCGATGCCTACTCTGTTCCGCAGGAACCGCTATTTTACCCCTTTGTTTTGCTGCGAGGCGCAATTATCCTGGGAATTATATTCACCTTGTTTTACAAGGCAAATCGGGCAGAAGTGATTACTCCCCCAATAATTCCTCGATTTTCGCCTCGATGGTTTTTGCTGTCGGATAGAAAGCAATTTCCTCGGGTGCATTATAAGGGGCCGCGGGAGCCGGGAGCGCTGAAATGAAGGCCGGAGTTCCATCCAGGTCATAGAAGCAGTTCTGGACAATCCACGAATGGATATGGCGCCCAAAGCTTGTCAGGTCGGCTTCTTCTGTGGCCACGATCACCCGGTTGGCTTCACGCACAGCGGCGGCTACGGCTTCCTCATCGAAGGGGGCCAGCGTGCGCAGGTCGACGACCTCAATGGCCCCGCCTTCGCGGTTCACGATGTCGGCCGCAGCGGTGCAGGCTTCCAGTACCATTGTGCCCCAACAAATGATGGCAACGCTGCCTGGTCCCTCTCCGATGCGCAGGCGCCGAGCTTTACCTATAGGTAATGTATAGTAGCCATCGGGAACGTTCCAGTACTCGGCTATAGCTGCAATGATGTTGCCGTGGCTATCTTTGGGTGGTTCAGAGCGATAGAGGCGTCCGCGCTCTAAAAATGTGACAGGTGATTGCGCCCGTGCTGCTTCAAGCAACAGGCCCTTGGCATCGAAGGGTGTGGCCGGGCAGATCGTGATCATACCTGGTATGTTTGTGAACCATTGTTCACCTGTGTTAGAGTGGCCGTATGCGCCGCCACCGGCCGTGCTGCTTGAGATAGGACCCCCACCTCCACTACCGGACTTGGTGCGGATGAGTAGCGGGACATGCCAATCGCCATAGTTCTGGTATAGGATACGAGCGGCCAGGCGAATAGTCTGTGTAGCGGATTGATGGTAGTCAACGAATTGAATTTCAGCACAACGCGCTTTACCATCTATCATGCCTGCACCGGCAGCGATACCAACGATGACCTGTTCATTGAGCGGACTACTGATAGCACGGTCGGTGAATTTGTTGACGAGTGTGGCAGTTGCGCCGAAGACGCCGCCTTTTGGGCTGCCCACGTCCTGACCATAAACGAAGAAGTAGGGGTCACGTTCTGCCAGTTCTGCCAATGCTTCGTTAATAGCAGCCAGCATGGTTGACTGGCGCCTGGCTCCTCGCGGCGTATTCTCTCGCCACTCGGGCACCTCGATTACGTATTGCATAACTCGTTCTTCCGTCGGCTCTGGCTCTTGCTGTACCTGGCTTTCGGCACGTTCCAGTTCGGTTCGAACCTCTTTACGGATACGCTCGATATCGTCTTCCTGGATATGTCCATGCTCTACGAGCCAGCGGCCAAAGTTTTTCACGGGATCTTTGGTCGCCATTGTATGCTCGATCTCTTCCTTCTTGCGATAAGATTTAATATCGGTGCTGCTGGAATGTGCATCAAGAAGGCCCAGGCGCAGGTGCATCAGGACGGGACCCTGGCCTGAACGAATGTGCTCAACCAGGCGGGTGGTAGCCTCGTAGGTTGCCATAGTATCCGTGCCATCGACCTCCTCGGCATAGACGCCGCCTCCTCGAGCCCAATCGACGAGTCTTCCGCCCCACTGGATAGAAGAAGCGGCAGTGATGGCCCAACCATTATCTTCTACTACTATCAGTACCGGCAGCTTGTGAACAGCGGCCTGGCGAAATAGCGCGTTGAAGTCGTTTGTTGCAACTCCGCCATCACCTGCGGTGCACATGATGAGTTCTTTGCTCTGATGCCGCTGCAGAGAGAAGCCAACACCGCCCGCGAATGGACCAAGTGCCCCAACTTCGCTGAAGGTAGGTAGAATGCGCTGGCTTTTACTACTATAGTGTGAGGGCATGTTGCGGCCTGCGCCCATAGGTCCAGTTGTGCGTGAATAAGCTTCGCGCAGGGGACCGTAAATATCGCCTGTGCGTTGTAACCACGCGGCCAGGTCGCGATAATAGAGTGAGAGCCAGTCGCTTTCGTCGAGAGCCGCCACAACTGCGGCCATACTTTCATGTCCGGCACATCCAATATAAAAGGGAAATCTGCCCTGTGTTTTGCGGGTTTTCAAGAGGTCGTTGGTTACCCGTGCCGTTACCATTGTGCGGTAAAGTGCAAGGATATCCAACGGCTGCGCGGTTGTACTGCTTTCCACAGCTCGGGTGTTGATTGTCATTCTGCCTCCTAAGTCTACGCTGACCTTTTAGGCCCGGGTCCATATGTTTTGTTTCATTATAGAATCGGTACATGTGAAAAGCAATGCTAACAGACTGTTGAGCAAGAGCTCCTCCTAGTGTTATTGCCTATATCGCCGTGCAAGATTATAATACCATTGCAGTGACGCTGGCTAAAAATCAAAGGAAAATTGGAAGACACATTGACCTGAAGATTGAAGGGACACCGGTACATACTTGGAGATAAGCACCCCTTCCCTAACTACTACTTTTATACGCGACCTCTATGCCCGTATGCTTCTGACACGGGTAGTAGATGACTATGCCTGGCGATTGTACGGACATGTGCCAAATGGTTTGCTTGTAAGCTGCCGTGGCCATGAAGCAGTCCAGGTGGGAAGTGCGATATGTATAGAGGCAGGCAAGGATTTCACCCTCCCATATTATCGCGACCTGGGGGTTGTCTTAACCATTGGCATGACACCTTATGAGGTTTTTCGTACATATATTCAGGTACAACAAGTGCAAGCTAAGCGAACAGGTGAAGGTGGCAGCAACCCTCGCAATGATTACGTAGATATCAAAAGCCTTCGGCCAGTGATGCATTGGGGTTACCATAAGCATAACATGGTAACAGGGTCAGTTCCCGTCGCAACGCAGGTGCTGCATGCGGCAGGTATTGCATTTGCTGCTAAACTACGCAAAGCCTC
>Ga0137386_10001538_pt1 | contig 14482 bp, 15 predicted proteins | sample SagtaG_4_FD_104910 | JGI IMG/M metagenome (GOLD analysis project Ga0137386, IMG submission 104910) | Vadose zone soil microbial communities from Sagehorn Ranch, Mendocino, California, USA - Sage2_R_100_16 metaG | ecosystem: Environmental > Terrestrial > Soil > Vadose zone | place: USA... | reverse complement strand
GCCGAGCTGCGCCAGCGCGCGCAGCAGCCGGTCGGTATCCAGGTGGCGCCGGGCTCTCGGCGTGGCCCCGAGCGCGGTTTCGCGGATGAAGCGCGCCGGCCTTAAGCCGCAGGCCTCGGCGCGGGCCGCGATGCGGGCGAGTTCCTCGGGGTGGAGCCGGAGGAGCTTGGTGGTGGTTCGGCGGCGAGTGGTGGGCATCGACGCTCCGAAGTCGCGCGACGGTGGATCGTAGGCCCCTCTATAAGGGAATAGCCTCGGATGACCCCGAGCGTGCCCGACCGAGGCTCCGGGCCGCGCGGTGAGGGGGTGGGCAACGGGGTGTGGTGGGGGAAGGTTCCGCGCTTGAGCACCCATCAGGGTGCGAATGCGCCCCTTTGCGCAGATTCGGGGCCGCGCACCAGCGCGTGCACCGATATCTGCGCACTAGCTTGCACGCCCGAAAACGCTGCGGAAATCAGTGCAGGGTGGAAATCCCGCTCACCATGTGGAAAACCGGCTCAACGGATGGTATTCAAGATAAGCAGCTAAACAGATTGCCCGACGTCGTTGCGTCCGTCTGGCGCGCCTCCAGCGCTCACGATCTCGGTACGCTGCCCTTCCCTTGCAGCTTCCAAGTCCCCCGTGGGCCCACGTCGCCTGCGGAGCAGCTGGGGACTACCGTGGCCGGCCCGCTTCGCGCTTGGGCCGGTCAGCAACTGAACGCGCTAGAATACTCCGAGTCGTACGCCAAACAGACCGACGTGCGTGGGATGTCGGACGTGACCGTCTTCATGTCTCTCTGATGCCGGGCGCACCCGCGGCGGGGCGCGCGCCCCACCCTGGTACAGCTCTCAACTGTGTGGCTCAACGTGAAGTCATGGGCAGGCCGATGGGCCAAGCACCCCGTGAATCGATCTCGCCGACGACCAAATTGGCTGTATAGTGAGGCAAATGCATCACGGCGCTCAAGGCCTCTTCGACATCCCCTTGTACAGCGAGCGGCGGACCGATGCCGAACGGTGAACGGGGAGCTAGAGCTGCCTTAGCGGGTTACCTCTACCAGATCGCCGGCGCACTGGGCATCGCTACGCGCGTCTCTTTGCACGGGGATGCCAGCGGCGACGAGTTAGAGGCACTGGTTGAGATAGACCGAACTGCGGAGCTCCACCATGAGCGGCTCGGCCAGGATGTTGTTTTGGCGACCCTGGGGGTTGGTGAGACTGACCATCTCGTGCTCGTCCAGTTCAAGTATTCTCAGCGCCATCCCGTACCGGCTCTCGGACCTGCGGACCTCCGCGAAATCGCCGATCGAATGCTCGTGAGCAAGGTCCTCGCGACGGAGCGAGGTGCTGTAGTAACAGGTTATGTTTTGGTAACGAACCGTCAGCTCGGCCCCGGGGCAGCCCAGCTAGTGGACTCGGCACGGCAAGGCCTTGTCCCGACCGAGCATGCCGATGAGCGTCGGTGGGACGTCCTGAGCGTTCTCCGTTTGATCACCGACCTCCGGCTGGTCGACTGGCAGACCGACCTTGATCGGTTCGGACGTTCGTTTGGGGCGCTTCAGGATGAGATCCTGCAAGGCGTCAACGCCCTGATCGGAGATCTCTTGCAGCGCACGGTTGGGGGTGTCTATACCGCCGTCACAGGTACCGACCTCGTCCAAGCGTTCGCGCGACATCGGGAAGCTGGCTCGCTGATGTGGTCATCGCTAATCGAGCAGATGAGCACTAGCATCGCGGCGTTCCGCGCGCATGCGCCCGGAGAGCCGTTGAGGCGCCAAGTGCTAGATGACATCAGGCGAGCAGCGTCGGAGAGAGCTCTCGTTGTCGTGTGCGGGGACGGCGGGTGCGGAAAGACCGTGGCCCTGTCGCAGTGGGCGCGTGAAGTCTTGTACCCCGACCAGGCGCATCCCGGGTCCTTTGCGGCGATTTCCGTTGCCCGCTGGCTTCCGCACCCGTGGCCTGCAACGCTGATGTCCGGTTGGCAACACCTGCCGCCTGACCATCCGCGTTGCCACGAATCGAACGACGTCGCCTTGCTGCGGCTCCGGCGTGCTAACCCAGAGAGTCCGGAACCGCTGCTGTGCTTGGCCCTGGATGGTCTCGACGAGGACCTGGGCACTGCTGATCGCGCGCAGTTTGTCAGAGACACGGTAGCATGGTTCTGGCAGGAAGACGAACGGGCACGAAGCGAGCTCCGTCTCCCCAGAGCAACGCTGGTAGTGACTCTCAGAGAGGCCGGTGACGTAGATCAGCTCTGGCTCACGCGGAACCCGTCCGGCTTTGAATACGCCGGCCACGGGCCACCTAGGGTCCAAGTTGGAGACTTTTCTCCCGACGAGCTCCTCCAAGCTGCCGAGACTGCCCTGCCGAATTTGGCAGCCAGGATTGCTGCGAGTCTGGTCGCCCTGTCTGGGCCCAGTGCTACACTTGTCCCATTACCGGCCGCCATAGCGGCCGCCGACCCTCAGGCCGGCGCTCAGCCCGCCGCAAGCTTGCCTGTCGTCGAAGCGCTCATGCATCCCGTCATGTGGCGCTCGCTGCTTCAAGTCGAACCTGCCCAGCAGTCTGCTGTGCTTGACGGTGACGGTGCGGCGCTTCGCCTTCTGGCTGATCAGTTCATCCGGCGGTTTCACAACAAGGTTAGCGCTCGCGGGAGGGGTGCCGGACTAGCGTTTGATCAGCTCATCGCCGTCTTGACGACTGTTGCACGCCGGGCGCGTGACGCTGGCGGCGAAACTCACACCCTGAACGAGTGGGCCGACGCCGCTGCGTCAACGGGACTCCTGAAACACATGGAAGCTCGCAGCCTCTTCAACGAGGCCCTGCAGGCCGGAATGGTACTACGGAATGATGCGGCTCATTGGCGTTGGCGGCACGCTCTGCTGGCCGACTACCTGACGTGGGACGGCGCTGATGGCCACTGAAGCAGGTGTCTTGACATTCCAGCAGCAGCTCGGGAGTTCGACCACCGTACAGGAGGTGCTCGCGCAGCTTCAGGTCATCGACGCATCATTCAAGCGCGGCGACCTCTCGCGTGCCGACGTGCTTTCCCTTCGATCTAGTGCTTTCAGGACGCTCCGGGAGATCACACAGGACGACCCCGCAACGGCGGAACGCCTGATTCTCCAGCATCTGGTACCAGACCTCGTCAGCGATGTGATGTGGGATGCCTCGAGTGAGGCTCGATCTGCACTCTCTCGCTACTACGAGTACCTCGCGACGTGGGTGGATCAGTACCCCATTGCTCAGCGGACCGCGATAAGAAGCAAGGTACTTGATGCGCTAGCGCCTGCTTTGGCCTCACCTCGGCCTGAGTCAGCTTGCTGGGCGATCGCAAGGCTGGGCTACCGAAGTCCGGACCTGACAGAGTCGCTCTGGAGGCTTGTCGCCCGTGCGAACGACGAGACAGGCGACGTGGCAGTCAGCACCCTGGTCGCCCTTGGCATCAGTGCGGAAAGTCGTGAGAGACTGCTCGGTGAGCTCCATCGCCGTGCCCGAGAGAGGCGGTCCGTGCCGCTCTGGGGTGCGCTCAGCAGAGCAGCTGATCCCGCAAGCGTCGAGGTACTTCGGGAGGTATGGCTCCAACCCGAGCCGGCTGGTGCGGAGCACACTGTGTGGCCCTGGGCGCTGCAAACGTTAGGCGAGATCGCTGATGCCCATTGGGATGACGCTCAGCTGCAGGAGCACGTCTGGAACACACTGGAAGCACTCCGCTCAAACCGCTCTACGTCGGCAGCGCTCAGTCTGTACCTTGGTGGCCACGTCGTTGCGCGCATTGACGCTCACGCGGTTGTGCCAAGCCTGCTGCGCTGTCTGACTGAGGATTCACTCATAACGCGGGGGCGACGACGCTACCTCATGTACAAGCGTCTCGAGGAATGCGTTCGACCTCGCCAGCTCAGCGGCTGGCAGATAGATGGCCCTCCTCGTGAGGCCACCGTCGCTCTTTTGAAGGAAGACCTGCTCCAGGATACAAAGTACCCGGGGGCGGTTATGACGACTGAAATGGAGCAGAAGGAGCTGGCATTTGACTGCCTCCTTCGGCTCGGGGAACATCGGGCCCTCGAGTGGCTGGAACCTGCTGTGAGCCATGAGACGAGTCCATTTGTACGACAGAAGTTAATCGAAACGTTCGCGTGCTTCCGGTGCGAGCGCCTCCCGGAAAGCGTTCTCAGTTGGATCGTTGAGCGATACGATGAAACGGAATCCGGGTCGATGGGCACGTGGGCGTACCGAATGGCAGCGATCCGCGTCGCAGCAAACTCGCCTACTCTCTCCGCATTTGAGGCTCTACTCCAATTCGGGTTGACCTACAAAGGAGAGCCCCTCACCGCGTCAATTGAGGCCCTCGCCACTGTGGCCACTGCGCTCGTGGCAGCTGGCGAAAAGTCCATCCCAGATAGACTCGCACGAGTCGCAGAGTCCGCGTCCGAGCCCCACCATCGCAGCGCCGCGGTCTATGCCCTAGCGTCGCTCGCCTACCGCGGCAGACTTGCCAAAGATCACAGGGGACTTCTCGAGAGCCTTGCGCTCAATGATGAACTGGACGTGTACACGCGAGGTCTGGCTGTGGCAGGGCTAGCCGCCCCGGGGCGGAGGCGCTTCTCCAAGACCCTCATGAAGCACTTGGTCGACTGGGCGCAGACCAGAGAAGACTGGCTGGGGTGGCGATCCCTCGAGGCACTCGCGCAGATAGGCAAGCTCGTCGACCAACCAGGGATACTCCGCGATCGAGTCGGCTTACATGTGAGTGAGGGACAATGGGAGTTCCGACCAACCGCCAGCCTATCTCGCTGGGCGGCGTACCTAGTCGGTTTGCTCTATTCTCGTAATCCGAGCGAACTGGCCGAAGCCGCCGCTGGCCTTCTCAGAAGCGGCAGTTGGGATCACCTGTTTCAAGCCGTCGCCTTCCTTGAGAAGACACACGCGGGCCCACGGGCGGCGCGTGTCCCTTCTCAGGTAATTGAAGCCTTACTGCTTCGCATCAGACAAGGCCAAACGTCCAGCTCTGCAGAGCTGCACCTGTTCAGCGTTGCCGCGCGGCTCGCACCAGGTGCGCTATTGCGTGAAGACTGGTCCAGAATCTGGGGCGACTGGATGCCCGATGCCCGCTCTGCTCTTGCAGATGCTATTGAGGAAGTCGAGAGCCTCAGTAACGTCGAGAATGAGCGCGCAGTCGGGCTTCTCCTGTCTCTCCTCCGCGATGGGCAATACGCGGTGCGTCGTGCGGCTTACAGGGCACTTGCCCGACGCAACGCGCCCTCACTATACGGCTTCTGCATGGCGGCAGCGACGTCCAGCGACGTCGAACTAAGGCAGCGGGGAGCTGAGGCTTCAGCGTTCCTAAGAGACACGGCGGAGTTTGAAGACGTACAGGCACGACTGCAAATTGACGTGGAAAGAACGGTCCGCGAGGCGGCACACCGCGCCGGGGGCGAGCGCCAGCGCAGCCTCTGGGCAAACGAGTACCTCAGGCGAGTGCAGGATGTGAAGACCTCCGATAATGCGGAGCTCTTGGCCGCCTGGCCCTATGGCCAGGCCCTGCCAAGGGTGGGAGACGACGGTGTAATACGGGCCTTGCAGCGAAGCCTGGCCGAGCCTAACCGCCCACCTAACGTGAGATACTGGGTCAGGTCTCTCGTCAAGGAAATAGAGCAAGGCTGGCGGAAGGTGACGGAGAATTGGCCAGATCCCTGGCTCACGTGGGAGGGTGTGGTCGACGAAGGTCGAGGCACACTGGTCCTTCCCTCTGAAAAAGACGTCGAGGTCCAGTACTCGCTTTGGAAGAGAGGCCCTGCCACTCCAAGTGACGTGGGCAGCTGGGGCGGAGCCGCCTGGAGCGTGGACCTGACAGCTTTCGGAGAGCTCATGGGATCTTCGTCAGAGTTGGAACTGCGACTTGGGAAGGGTCAGGTGGGAACCGTCCTCATGACTCACTACCGATCCGGGATCCTGACGTTCCTAGGGCAGGGAGAGTTCCCAAGCTAAACGTGCTTGTCATGTAGACCCAGGCGTAGGAGCCATCGAGCACGGCGTGGCGGCATCGCCAAGGTCAGGACTCATGCCGCTCCTGCGCCCCTAGAATCCACTGGTGATCCCCGGGTCAGCTCGGGCCCCGTCCAGATGCGGAACTACTTCCCAGGAGCACCGCGACGAGGCCCGCAGCAATGAGCGCGCCGAGGACACCTTTGGTACGCATCGCTTGGATGTCAGCCCAGAGCTCGCCACGTAGTATCCGAAGCACATCTGGCATCCCCGGCCGAGCTTGGGCGTTGGCCTGACAACAAACCGCAATCGCCTCTCGAACCTCCGCGGGTGCCACGTAGCTGTGCTCATCCAGGGTCAGCCGCCGTCCGTCTTCGGGCCGATGCCCAGTTGCGAGGTGATACAGCGTCGCTCCATAGGAGTAGACGTCTCCAGGTTTGGAGATCGATCCGCCGCCGGCAACCTCGGGCGCCCAGTACCCGGGAGTGCCGCCGCGGTTTACAGCGAAGATGACTGTACAGCCCCACCCATTGCCCAGCGGGTCGGCTAGCTGCAGTTGGCCGTCCTGTGATAGCAGGATATTGTCAGGCTTGACGTCACCGTGTGCGATTCCGGCTGCGTGCAGTCTGGCTAAGGTTCCTGCCACGGCTCTCGCGACCCCGCGAAGCTGGCCTTCGTTGAGCTTGCCTGCCCATCTGGTCAGTGCTCCCCCAGGAAGGTAGGGCATCACGTAGTAGGGACGAGGTCCGTCGAGGTCCGCGTGAAGCAACGGAACGACCCCACTAAAGCCTCGCCGGAGGATGCGCACCTCCCGAGCGAAGTACCTTCGTGCGCCCTCGAGGTGGAAGTCACGCAGGAATTTGACCACCACATTCTCGTGCGTGTCGCTGCGTTGGCCGACAAAAAGATCCCCATTGCCTCCGGAATACAGCTGTCGAAGATTCACAACCTGCCAACCCATTAAGCCCTCCTCTTGCCAGGGCCATATGCCATGCGAAACAGACCATAGAGAAACAAGCCGCGCTCGTCATTAGCTGCGCGGCGGATGGCCTCAGGTTTGTGACCTGCACGAAGCGCGGCGTCGAGAGCCAAGTAAAGATCCCGCGTGGGTCCGACGGGACTCGAGTGGCCTCCCTCCCATCTGTTGACGCTCGTGAAGGACACCGCTAGAAGCTGAGCCATCTGCTCCTGCGTCAGACCCAGGCGGGTGCGAATAGCGACCAGTTGACTGGCGGTAAGCATGCCAAAGAAAAGAATAGCAGCGCTCCTAACGCGAAGTCAACATTCCCTATAGCAAAAGCTATATCATGGTTGGAAACGACAAGCGGTAGGCGAGCAAAAGAAAACGGGGCGGTTGTCGTCGGAAGCCTCAGACTTGACCAAGGGGTGCGTGTAGGATACATTACCACACACGCAGTAATCCTTACTACACCCCAGGAGGCTCATATGGCCGACGCCAAATCCCCCCTTGCCCCCAGGTCTCAACTATGGCCGAAGGACACCTCGGTCATGGTCCTTGTCGGGAACCCGAAGTATTCGAACGCGATTCGAGAGTCGCTCCAACGAGCGACACCGACACTCCGCGAGGTCGCCGACGAGCTTAAGGTCAACTACCGCACGCTCCAGTCTTATGCCGCGATGGAGCGCGTCGCGCCCGTGGCGTTCGCGGAACTGCTTGTGAAATACCTACGGTACCGTATTCACAACCTTACGGTGTGCGCGGATTTTCTGGCGAAGTTGCTCGAAGACGAAGCCAAGAGGGAACGCGAGGTTCGGGAAGTTCGCGAGAAACGTGGGCGGGAGATCGAGAAGCGGTGGGGAAAGAACGCATGAAGAAGCCGCAGTCAGGCTACCTCTACGTCTTGGTGCATCCGTCCGCCCCCGACCTCTACAAGATCGGTGTGACGATCCGGCAGCCCGAGAAGCGGCTCGCCCAGCACAATAGTCAGTTCGAGAAACCCGCGGGCCGTATCGTCAAAGAGACGGGTCAGAAATGGGAGCTCAAAACCGTCATCGCCGCCCCTGACCTCTATTGGGCAGAGAGCGCTTTTTGGGGAAAAACGCCGTTCCCACTGTTCTATCCGTATGACGGCGTTGAAGTCGAGCGAATGGACTGGCAAATGGTCCAGAAGGGCTTGGACGCAGCCGCGAAAGCAGGGATTCGGCCGCCGCGTCCGCCTCGAAAATGACCAGTGCGCAACCGGGAATGGATGATCCGTCAGCTCGAAGGCTCCGGGCTCACCATGCTTAGTCCGTATCGTGGACTCGTGACCAGTGTGGAATTCCAGTGCGTGAAAGGCCACGTTATCAGGGAATCCCCCGGCCTCATCTCCAGGCGCAAGTCATGCCCCCGTTGTGTGCCGTACTGCACCTGGCAAAACCTCGCGTTCGCCGCCGGCGCGCAGACTGGCGCCCAAGCCGACCGCCTGCTCGGGCAATGCTCCGCCTTCCCGCTCGCTAGCGTCCGCACCGTCTGGTATCAAGCGCACCATACCGTCCGACGCAGCCGGCGGAGCTCGCGCTGACGCGGCCGCGTGGCGACGCGCCTTACAAGTAAAGCCGCTTACTGCCACCAGCACTGCGGCGCGCCCGCCGTTCCGGCGTTAGACGGTGACGCGAGTCGAATCCGCGCCCTAAGTTGGATGAGGCCCCCCCACCTGATATAGGGTCCTCGGCGGAAGTTTTTTGTCCCAAAAGTGCGCTTCGTCGCGCTGCGAGTCTTGCTGTGAGTTTCTCACGACGCGCGGTTGATCTTCGGGTCCGCTGTTACGACACCGATGCCCAGGACCTCGCGTGATTGCTACTCAGTGTCGTAACTCGGTTCCCTAGAGAGCCGCATGGGGTTCAGGGGGTCGCGGGTTCAAATCAGCGGAGTCCAGCCTTTCGCTCGAGCACGATCCGCCCCACGCGTGACAGGATGATCATGCTGGCGCCGATGATCAAACCCCAGGGCGGGCCGCCTTCGTGGGTCAAGCCGATCACACCCCCGAGCAGCAGCAACAGTAGCGCCTGAAAGCCCAAGCTCTGACGGGGGGTCAGGGGCATGAAGCGGTAGCGAGCCTCGATCGCCTCTTTCGCCGTCTTCGCATCGACACCATACAGCTGACGGTGCACGTTGATGGCGTCGGTCTTCCGACCGGCGCGAAGCAGTGCGTCGATCGCAGCATCGGTTGGGGGCTGACTTGGGGGGGGCAGGTCGATCAAGGGCGCGGCTCCAGGTCTGGCGATAACCGTTGTCCAACGGATCTCGCGTAAGGTGCTCGCGAAGGGCCGCGCGGTGCAAGTGGCCAAAGGACTGACAGCCGTGTGGCGACTGGCCACGCGGGCTCCTACCATTCGCCCGCCACACATTCCGCGCGCGACCTGACGGGTTCCATCCCCGGCGCGTCCACTCATAGATTGCCTTCACTCAGGAGGAACACATGGCATCGAGGCAGCAGCAGAGCGGCATGCGCGGGGTCTACCTCGTGGCTGCCGAACTCGTGGCGCGCGGCTTCATCGTCTCGGTCACGTCGCGCGGCGCCGCCGGGGCCGACCTGCTTGTGACTGACGACATGTGCGCTCATGCGTGGTCGGTGCAGGTGAAGGCGACGATCAAGCCGACCGTCCGCGCCCGTGCGGGCTATTGGCTTCTGAACCGCGAAGCGCCGCAGATGCGGGCGCGGAGCCACGTGTACGTCTTTCTCAGCGTGCGGCGGGCCGGCGCGGAGTTCTTCGTTGTGCCGAGCCGCGTTGTCGCCCGGAACGTCAAGGTCGTGCGGCGGCCGAAGAGCACGTGGTACAGCTTCGACCGGCAGGAGCGCTACCGCGACGCCTGGAATCTGTTACGGTAAACACCCTCGGCCGGGTTCGGGCGGTGCCGTTTCTCTTGCTATCTTTTCCGCCATGGACAGCTGGTGGCAGTTGGGCGAGGGCAGCGGCTATCGGGGGCACGATCTCGCGCTGCATCAGATCACGTGCCCCTTCTGCGAAGAGCGGGGCAACTTCGCGCGCGTCGCCCACTTCGTGAAGCAGCACGCACAAACAGGCAAGGCCCTCAACTTCGACACGTACCAGTGTGGGAACTGCGCGAACTACGTCTTGGTCTTTTGGTCGGCGAGCCGTCACAGCTTCGACGGCATGCACGACTATAAACTGGTGCCCTGGCCGAGACGGTTCACGGAGTACCCCAAGCATTGGCCCGAAGAAGTCGGACGGTCCTGGGTCGAGGCGCACCGGTCGCTCGCGGACGAAAACTGGGGCGCGGCCGCCGTGATGGCGCGCAGCGCGCTGCAAGCAGCGCTGCGTGACCGGGGCGCCAAAGGGAGTAGCCTGTACGACGAGATCAACGATCTCGCGACGAAGGGGCTTCTGCCGCCGCTCATGAAGGACTGGTCTCATGAGGTGCGCGTCCTCGGCAGGCCTGCCGCGCACCCCAACGCAGTCGAACCGGCCACCGATCCGAAAGACGCCCGTGACGTGGTCGAATTCCTCGACTACTTGACCGAGTACCTGTACGACCTGCCGAGGCGCATCGAGGACTACCGAGCGCGCAAGCCGCCCGCGTGAGCTGAGTCTTGATGCTCAATAGTTTGGACCGGAAACTCCCCGAATTGTTCCTGGTTCGCGGGCGCGCAATACAGGAGAATCCCGTGAATTGCCAAGGAGAGCCGAGCAGTCAGTGGGTTTTCAATTTCGGGGCACGACGGAATGGGGTTCAGGGCGTCCGGGTTCAAATCCGGCCGTCCCGCACGAACAACGTCAGGCCGAACGCCCGCGGATGAGGTGAAGTCGGTGGAGTAAGACTTGGAGTAACAACGTGCTATTTTGGCGGGGTCTTCTAACCCCAGGTACTACCCGAGGACGCCCTAACATCGCGTGATACAACGTTTGGTAATACCTGTCGCCGCGCCGCCCGCGCACCCCATTCAGGTGCGCTACCGGACTGCGCTACGTCCCGTTACCCCACCCCGGAAACCCCCACCCCGTGAACAGCCAACAGGCGCAAGATGCACAGACGCACAGTGGTTGTCAGCGGTAAGTGAGTAGGACCAACACCTCCTAGAACGTGACCACTGCAACCCGCTGTGCGTCTACGCGTCTAGCCTTTATCCCACCCCGTCAACAGCCAACAGGTGCAAGACGCACAGTGGTTGTCAGCGGTCAGGCGGCAGGACAAACACCTCCAAGCGAGCCGGAAGATACCCCTACCTGCCGACAGACTCAACTCGCCCGCCTCACCCCCAGCTCCGCCACCCGATCACACCCCACCACGCCACGTATGCCGTCGCGACGACGTTCCAGACCCCCGCCACGAGGGCGTAGATGCGCAGCCCGCGGCGCAGCTCAGCGCGCGGCGCCCGCAGCACCGCCACGAGGCCGAGCACGGCCGCCACCGGAAAGACCAGGGTGCCAAGGAATACGCCGACGGACGATCCCGTGGGATTGCCCAACCGCGCGATGGCGTCATCGCCCGCCACGGTGACGATCACGCAGCACACCGCGACCGAGAGCGGAGAGACGAGCGGCCTCCTTCGGCCTTCGTTCGGCAGGCGCGTCGAGCTTACTCCCGCACCCGCGGAAAACCGACCTTGGCTTTCGCGGACTTGCGGTTCACTTTTGCAGCGGATGTGATCGCCGCACTTCTCGCACATGACCCGCGCTGTCTTCTCAGCTGCTCTCGCCCTGTCGGTCTCGGGCCTCGCGCCCGGGGACGCGTGTTCCGCCGCCGGGCAGGCAGCGAGGACGGGGACGCCAGGCCAACCTGCGGCCGGCACGGCTCGACCCCAACCAACCGACACGCTTGTCGTCAAGTCCCGGTTCGCCCCGAGCTCGAGCCTTCAAGTCGCTGGGACCGTTTTGGAAATCACGCCGGACTACCTGGTCGTTGAGTCCGGCAGCGGCAACGTTCGGTACACACGGCAGGAGGTCCTCCGAGTCGTCCTGAGCTCGACTCATTGCGCGGAGGAATACGACCGCGCTGCGAACCTGTGGAACAGGGGGCAAACGACACCGGCCTTCAACAGCAACACTCTGCGTGACACCGTCTTCGTGAAGCAACGAGACCAGGAGGGCGTGTACGCGCCCGAAATGGGAAAGATACGCGAGATCACTCCGCAGGATCTGACGCTCGAAACGGCGACAGGGCCGCGGATCTACGGCCGAGAGATTGTCCGCCGCGTTGGCCTCGATACTGCTCACTGCAAAGAGCAACACGCGCGGGTCGCGTCCTACTGGAACCGGGAGAAGTCCTGGCTGGTCAGTGTGGTTCCGGGTTTCCTGAACCTCGGCCCTGCGCTGGACCGGTTGCCGCGAGGGTTCGACCTCCTTCTGGCCGGCTTGGTCTTGACGGCAGTCCTCGTCTACGCTGGATACCGGGCCTATGAGACGGTGATTGTCGCAAGGGCGCTGCGGGAGCTCAACCGTCTGAAGCTCCGGATGGAAGTCAGCAAGTTGCGGTACGAGGTCGATTCGCTCAAGCAACAGTTGGGAATCACTCAGGGAGCGACGCAGGAGCCAGCGGAGGCTGAACTCTCAGGCCGAGACGCCGCCACGCGCGGCTGGCAACTTTCCAAGGGCGATGTCGTCGGATTTCTCAAGCACAAGGTGGTCCGGGTCCTTTCAGACCAGGAGAAGCGCGAGCGCGCCGAGCTGTGGCGTGCCAGGTGGGAATCCTACCGCACGGCGCGACGCTGGCTGCCGGGCGTGATGTACATCGGCTGGAGGTCCCTCAATCTCGTGACGAGCGGGTTTGTGCTGATGTTTGGGGTCATCTCGTTCATCGACATCGCTCTTCCGTACACACAGCCCGAAGATTTCTCCGGCGGCGCGGGCGTCCTCACGAGCGTGATATTCGCGGGGCTTGCGGTACTCTGTCTGTCCGCGTTCCTTCGTCTTCGGACGCAAGGGCAGATCGTCCGAGCAACCTATAGGGAGTTTCTGCGCTCGCGCTGAGGATCGCGGGTTGGCGTTCCCAGCCGCCGCGCGGTAGTATCGGGGGGACCCTCGTCAGGAGGCGGAACCGTGGCGACCGTGCGCGACATCCTCGGCAAGAAGGGCAGCGAGGTGATCGCCGTCGCGCCCACCGAAACGGTGCTGCGCGCGGCCCTGCTCATGAGCGAGCGCGGCATTGGCGGGCTCGTCGTGACCGAGGGCGGCCGGCCGGTGGGCATCTTCACCGAGCGCGACATCCTGCGGCGCGTGGTCGCGCAGCGGCTCGATCCCGCCACCACGCGCGTCGCCGACGCGATGACCGCCCCGGTGATCGGGTGCGCCCCGGACACGAGCATCGACGAGTGCGCCGCCATGATGACCGCGAAGCGGATCCGTCACCTGCCCGTGGTGGACCAGCAGCGCCTCTCCGGGGTGATCACCATCGGCGACGTGCTGGCCTTCCAGGTGAGCGAGCAGCAGGCGACGATCGAGTACATGCACCACTTCATGTTCGATCTCCGGTAACGCTCCACCGGGCAACGCCTTACCGTGTAACGCCTCAGCGTGTAGTTGTACGTCCCCGCCGCCACGCCACATATTGGTGCCCCCTTATGGCCAGCGGCGCGAAGGACGTCTGGGTCTTCCAGATCGTGCACCAGGACACGGGCAAGCCCGCTCAGGGCGTGCCCGTGACCGTGCTCGACACGTCGGGCAACCCGGCGGGCTACTGGGTGAGCGACGCGGACGGGACCGTCACGATGCCCCGGCGCGACACGCCGACGCTCCGGCTGCGCGTGGGACTGCGGAGCGAAGATCCCATCGAGCTCGCCACGGCGACGCTGGGCGCCGGCCCGACGCCGCTCGCCGCGCCGACGCAGCTGCCGCCGACCACCGCCGCCCGTGGCGAGCGGGTGGAGCGCGAGCCGCAACCGGCGCAGCCCGCCCGGCCCGCCGACCAGTCCGAGGTCCCCGGGCACGTCCTCTACTTCCAGCGGCTCGCGCTGTTCGGGGAGCGCGCGTCCGGCGCCGCGCCCGCTCCGCTCGCTGCGGCGCGCGGCGCCGCCGCCGACTTCTTCTCGGTCCCCCCCGATGGTCCCCCAGCGATGCGCTACGGGGTGCTGATCGAGGTGGAGCAGTACTGGCAATCGCTCGGCGTGCTGTGGGGCGAGCTGCTCTACAGCGTGTCGCTCACGCCGGGAGACGAAGCGAAGCTCGCGGTGCTCGACGGCCGCTGGCGGCGGGAGGCGGAAGGTCGCGAGCGCCCGCTCCAGATCCTCGCCCGCATGGTCGGCACCTCGATGCTCGGCGATCTCACGACCGCGCTCCGGCCCGAGCTGCAGCTCGATCCGCTCACGCTCTCCGAGCCGGGCGTCGAGGCCGCGGCGTCCGACACCGTGCAGCTCATCCGCGACCGCACCGAGCGCATGAGCCAGGCGCTTCGCCGCCGGCCGCTCGGCGTCGTCGACGCGCACGCGGACACGCCGCCCGGCGGCGCGATCCGCACCGTGCGCAACACCACGCGCGACCGGCTCGTCACGTTCCACTTCTTCGAGCCGCTCGAGCGCTTCAAGGTGAGCGTGCGGAGCCCGCGCGTGCGCCCGGTG
>Ga0137386_10001530_pt1 | contig 14509 bp, 18 predicted proteins | sample SagtaG_4_FD_104910 | JGI IMG/M metagenome (GOLD analysis project Ga0137386, IMG submission 104910) | Vadose zone soil microbial communities from Sagehorn Ranch, Mendocino, California, USA - Sage2_R_100_16 metaG | ecosystem: Environmental > Terrestrial > Soil > Vadose zone | place: USA... | reverse complement strand
TGCCCGAAGGCATAGTCGCGCTCGCGATACGAATAGCTCTTCACGGGCGATCTCCCTTCCGCGTGACCCGGCCGAGCGCACCACTGTGAAGCGATGTGAAGCGTCATGGAAGCTCATGGGCCGTGACTTCCCCAGGTTCCACCAGTATACTGGAATCTGTCGGGTGTGGCTCGAAGCCGGGTCAACGCCCGTCGCGGTGATCTGTGTCCTACCAAGCGAGCTCAGATCACCTCTGCCTTTCTCCGCCTCTATCATACCAGATTTCTCGTGCTCCACCAAGCTCCGGTGAGCGGGACCTGCCGCAAACAGGTCGTCTGGGAGGGTCTCTGCGCTCGGCTGGTGGAGAAGGGAGCCGATATGAAGCGACATGAGATGTCATGGACACTGACTTTCGTGCGCCTCCCCTTCTATACTTTCGAACAGCAGATACGAGAGGGATGCGACCGTGCAGACCCAGTATCACGAAAGCTGCTCTCAAGCGCAATACGCAGGGTCGAGCGCTGTGCTCGGCCCAACCTAGAACCGAAAGGAGCTACTATGTCTAACCACTTTAGCGCTGACAAAACGCCATCAATGAGGAGGAAATGATTCCATGACCACCAGAAAACCCTACCCTCGTGATGTGAGCGACGAGGAATGGCCCTTCGTTGCTCCCGATCTGGCCTTGTTTTTAGCAGGAGGAACACCCCCATGCAATGGGCTATTGTGATCGCCGCCTTTCTCGCCTCGGCGGTCGAATTTGTGGAGGCGTTTACGCTGGTGCTGGTGGCGGGCATCACCACCACCTGGCGCAGTGCGATTCTAGGTGCGCTTGGTGCCGCCGCGGTGCTGGCGGTGATCGTCGCCACCCTGGGCGTAGCCCTAGTCACCTATGTGCCCATTGAAGTCTTACGCTTCGTGGTGGGCTTCTTGCTGCTGTTGTTTGGCCTCAAATGGCTCAAGAATGCCATTCAACGCTACAGCGGGCTCAAACTCATCCATGATGAACAGGCCGCCTACGAAGCCAACCTGGCCGAGGCCCGCGCACGCGGGGAACCGCCGAAGACCGGCCTCGATACGTTCGGGGTGCTGCTCTCCTTCAAGTCGGTGCTGCTGGAAGGACTGGAAGTGGCCTTCATCGTCATTTCCTTCGGCGGCAGCGGGGCAGGCGGCATTGGCAACGCGGCCCTGGGTGCGCTGGGGGCAGGCGTGCTGGTGATCGCGGTCGGCGCCCTAGTGCAGGCACCCCTCAAACGCATCCCCGAGAACAGCTTAAAGTTTGTGGTCGGCATCATGCTCACCACCTTTGGCACCTTCTGGGGAGGCGAGAGTTTCGGCATTACCTGGCCCTTCGCCGACCTGTTTCTGCTCATCCTGGCGGCCCTCTACCTGGTCGTCTCGGGCCTGCTGATTACCGGCATCCGGTTGCGCCTGCCGCGCCTGGTGAAGGCAAGAGCGACCTCGCCGGCTACCACACTCGTTCCAGAGAAGGGGGTGCAACAATGAATAGCGTCCTGCGAGCCATCTGGAGAGCCATCCTGGCCGTCTACAATTTCTTCGTCGGCGACGTAGTGATCTTGATCGGCGTGAGCCTGACCATGGTCGTCCTCGCCATGATCAATTTCCTGGGTGGATTGGCTTCGCTGCGGGGAGCCTCAGGGGCCATCCTGATCGTCGGCGTGGTGGCCACACTGCTGGTCACCCTGGGCCGGGAGGTCTTCCGGCCCGAGAACCGGCTGCCGGCGTAGCCTTGCCTTCCTGTGGAACAGATCATGACAACATAAGAGAGAGCCACCTACACCGCCACGAAGCCGGTACTGACGACCGAGGGGCGCTGGCGGTGTTGGGGCGGCCAGGGCGAAAGCCGCCGAGATCGGCGTGCCACTGAGGGAAAGACTTATGGGACTAGTATTGGTATTGGCGGCGGGAATTCTGTTCCTGTTTGCATTGACGGTATGTGTTGGCCCGCCCTATGTCCCGACGCCGCGGGGGAAAATTGCTGTAGCGCTGGACCTGCTCAGGTTTCCGGAGGGCGCAACGGTCGTCGACCTGGGTTCGGGTGATGGCACGTTCTTGCTGGCAGCGGTTCATCGCGGTCTGGTCGCCTACGGCTACGAGATGAACCCGCTGCTGTGGGGGCTTTCAAAGCTGCGCTGCCGGCGTTTTGGCGGCCAGGTCAACATTGTGCTGTGTGACTTCTGGTCTACTCCTTTACCGCCAGAGGCAAAAGCGGTCTTCATTTTTGCGGCAGCCCCGTTTATGTCTCGCCTGGCAGAGAAGCTCCAACAGGAAAGCGCGAAAAGAGGCTCGCCGCTCTATGCCGTAAGCTATCTTTTTGCAGTACCGGGTAGACAGTCGCTCGCCGCCCGCCAGGGGATGCTGCTGTATCGGTTCGACCCCTAAGCCGGGCTTTACCAAATACAGTGCCGTCTGGAACAAGCTCCTGTGAAAAAGAAAACAAAAAGACAGAAGAAAGGAATACACCTATGGGATTTGATCAGTATCACGAACATGCGAACGAACTGCCTCAAGAGGTACGCAACGAACCTCCAACACCTATGATCGTAGAGTGAAAGGAGAAACATCCTATGGCATTCACGTTACCGCCACTTCCTTACGACTACAACGCGCTGGAGTCGTAGATCGATACACAGACGATGCAGCTGCATCATGACAAGCATCACGCTATTCAGGAGGCATAGCAGCATGACACAACCAACAACGTCGCTGACCAAGTTCAAGGATTGTTTGCGGGTTCCCCCCACCTTGCTTCCACAACAGATGGACGATCAACGGTATTCCCTGCGCGTGCAGATGCGTCCCGCGCAGCTCCAACTGCACACGGAACTGCCACCCAGCGAGGTGTGGACCTACGAGGGCACCCTGCCAGGGCCCATCATTGAGGTCTGGCGAGGACAACATGTGCAGATTGAATGGATCAACGCGCTCCCCTCGGACCAGCCCTATCCCATCACCGCCGTCACGGCCCCAGACGGGACGCAGAATGAGCCCGGCCGCAGCGGCAGGCCGGCCAATGCGACCGTGGCAAGTCTTCAGCCCTGGACGGTGGTGCATCTGCATGGCGGTCGCACGGCTGCCGTAAGCGATGGCTGGACCGAGAACGCCTCGCTGTCCGGCCAGGTCACCACGAGCGACTACGCCAACGACCAGCAGGCGACCCTGCTGTGGTATCACGACCATGCCATGGGCATCACCCGCTTCAACGTCTACGCCGGCCTGGCCGGGCTGTACCTCATCCGCGATGCCGAGGAAGCCGCGCTGCACTTGCCCGCCGGCCCCTACGAGATCCCCTTGCTGATCCAGGACCGCAACCTGGAGACCGCACCCGATGGCTCGCTCACCGGCCGCCTGCTGCACAAGGTCGAAGATGGCACGATGGAGTTTTTCGGTCCCTTCACGCTCGTCAACGGCACCATCTGGCCGTATCTGCCGGTCGAAGCGCGACAATACCGCTTCCGCATCCTCAATGGCTCCAACGCGCGCATCTACCGCTTCGTGCTGCTCGATGAGAGCGGGACGCCGGTGCATCACCTCATCAAGCAGCTTGGCACCGATGGTGGCCTGCTTGGGCAGCCCGTGGACCTGCCAGCCAATGGTCTCACACTTGCGCCTGCCGAGCGCGCCGATCTGATCGTCGACTTTCGCTCGCTGCAAGGACAGAGTCTGAGGCTGGTCAACACCGCCGGCGCCCCGTTCGACAACGCTCCGGCGACCCAACCGGCGGGAACACCCGACCCGGACAACCGGCTGCCGCACCCGGAGGTGATGGAGTTCCGCGTCTCCGCGCAGCCGGTGGAGGATCCCTTCGTCCTGCCGGAGGTGCTGTCTCCCTCGTATCGCAGACTCGCCCACGACCGCTTACCTCCGGCTCACCGGCACCGCATCGTGGCGATGGTCGAGTATCCCGACGGCATGCTCACCTTCCATGAACTGGCGCTCGTGCGCAGCGGCGAGGCCACCGGGGGAGAAGTGAGGCTTTCGATCACCGACGAGCAGGGAACCACCTGGCAGTATCGCACCGTCGCCACGCACTTTGAGGACATGGTCAACTGGTTCATCGCCTACGGGTCGACCGAAGTCTGGCATGTCCTCAATCTCACGGAAGATACCCATCCCTTCCATGTGCATCTCGTCCAGTTCCAGGCGCTCTCGCGAGACCTGTATAATAAGGAGGGCTTCCAGCCAGAAACGGGAGGCACGACAACCCCGGTCAGCTTTCAGGCGCATGGCACACTCGATGCCAACGAAGAGGGCTGGAAAGATACCGTGCGGGTCAACCCGGGGGAAATGGTGTCGATTGCGGCCACCTTCGAGGGCTTCACCGGCCGCTATATGTACCATTGCCATATTCTGGAACATGAGGACCACGACATGATGCGCCCCTTTATCGTCATGCCGGCTGCGGCCCTGGAGGCCATGGACATGCCGGAGATGTGGCGGCCCTTCTTCACCGAAGACGTACAGGATCAGTAAAAGGAGGAGAGACGACGACCGCACAAGCAGGAACGACGTATTAGTTGGAAGGACGCAAGGAGTATACCCATGGCGAACAGAGATTTGACAAAAGAGGAATCCGATTTGAATGGGGAGTACCGGGAACAAGTACTGATCGTAGAGCCGCATGGCATTGAGCGCGTACAAGAGGTAGAACGGCATGGCAACACGCGTTCGCTCTTCACACTCTGGCTTTCCGCTAACATGGGCCTGCCTGTCTGGCTGGTAGGGGCGCTCGCGGTAATCTTCGGTCTGGGCTTTGCGGATGGCGTCGTAGCCATTCTCGTCGGCAATATTATCGGCTGCTCGTTGCTTGCGCTCACAGCCAGCATGGGGCCGGAGATTGGGATGCCGCAATTGCCATTCACCCGTCACAGTTTTGGTTCGCGCGGCGCGTACCTGCCCGCATTACTGAACTGGGTCAGTGCGAGTGGATGGTATGCGGTCAACAGCATCATCGGCGCATTAGCCATCGCCCACCTGACCACACTACCGTTCTGGCTTTCGCTGCTCATCCTCTCGGTTATGCAGGTCCTGGTCGGAGTCTATGGCTATAACTTTATCCACCGTTTTGAAGCGATCAGCGCCGGGCTGCTGGCGATCATCTTCGTAATCATGTCGGTCGTCGCCCTCCAGAAGGCCAATTACGGGTTAAGCTCGACGCTGTCACCAGCCGATCACGTGGGGCTGTTCGTCCTGATGGTGACAGCAGTAGCTTCCTATGTCTTTAGCTGGTCGCCATACGCCTCAGACTATGCCCGTTACCTGCCTCCCGACACATCCAAAGGGCGCGTTTTCGGGGCCGTCTTTGGCGGCTCGTTCATCGGCTGCTTCTGGTTGCAATTCCTGGGCGTTGCCGTAGCGACCATCGGGCTGAACCTGTCGCCAATTGACCTGGTGGTCAAGGTGATGGGGCCGGTCTGGATCGTCGCTTTGATCGCCGTCGTTCTGGGCGCCATAGCCGCCAACGCCCTCAACATTTACACTGGTGCGCTCTCGCTGCTCACGCTTGACGTGCCGATCAAACGCTGGATATCGGTGATCGCAACCGGCATCCTCGGCGGCGCGCTGGCCCTGTATGGCGTGAACGGCCTTTCGGGCAAGTACGAGAATTTCCTGCTGCTGATTTCGTACTGGATTGGCCCCTGGCTAGCGATCGTCTTCGTGGATTTCTTCCTGCATCCCGGGCAGGCAAGGAGAACCGCGCGCTATCTGCGCATAGTTGGAGCAGTGATCGAATGGCCGGGCCTGGCGGCGTTCCTGATCGGGTTGGCCGTGTCCATCCCATTCATGGACTCCACGATTTATGAGGGGCCGATAGCAATCGCTTTACATGGCGCAGATATCGCTTACTACATAGGTTTTGTTGTGGCCGGCATCCTCTTTTACGCCTTCCGGCTGATCGCGGCCCGCAATAGGCAGGTGAACGCGGAGACGCCCAACTAGGATGGTTCCCTGTAGCATTTATTGTGTTTTTATGCCCGCCAATTGCTGCCATGCTGGCGGGATGTGAAAGCCGAGTTCGGCGGAAAGTTCCAGCCCGGCCTGGCGCAGGGCCGCGGTGTGGGAGCTGGAGATGAAAGAAGAAGCGCTCGTGCAGGGTGTGTGCGTGCTCGCCCGCACGGGATAGCCAAGTGGTAATAGTGGCTTGTCGAAAGCCGAAGACCCGCTCGGCGGCGGAAGGGTCGAACCCTTCGGCCAGTGCTGAGAGCACCACGGCGACCTGGTGAGAAGAGGTTCTCAGGCGATACAACGGGGTGTTGCGTCGCGCGCTGAAGGTGCTGTAACAGGCTTGACAACGAAAGGTCTGGATGCATTCGGTCTGGCCGTGCTTGCCATCGCCAAAAAGCCGCGTGGATGTGAGCATCGGTAATGCCAAAGTAGGGGCACTTTCGGTCGGGATAGGCATAGCCCTCGGTCTTCACTAGAGTGGCGAGCTCCCCGGCGGTTTTTCACTTCACACCAGGGACGCACAGGAACAGGTGCCGGTCCAGCACTCGACGAGGGAGTGGAGGCCAGACGACAAGCAGGGCAATCGTCTGGCGAGAGGGGTTTGAGCAGACGGTGGATCACGGGATGCACTGCTCCAGCTTTTGAGCAGGGGAGCCCATGATGGTGTAAAGAAAGGCGGCCAAGCCATGCCAGGGAAAGCAGGAGCAAGAACGAAAGGAAGAAGAAGAACAGAGGACCACGACATGATGCGCCCCTTTATTGTGATGCCGGCCGCAGCACTGGAGGCCATGGACATGCCGGAGATGTGGAGGCCTTTCTTCATAGAAGAGGGGCAGGATCAGTGAATGGCCTCAAGCAATTTGCGCATGTTACTTTATGCCTGCCCTTAGACCGTATCCGAAACACTAGTCACACTCGGCACTGATCCAGTGCCGTAACGCCGCTTGATCACGGCTACGCTACGCGTCAGCGGCTCTGATAGGAAAAGGAGAAGAATACGATGACAACACAGGCAGATACAAAGAAGACCTACGTCCTAGATGGGTGTGCTGGCTACTTAGGATATCCGTTCGAAAAATCGAGGAATTGTGACAGTTAGATTCCCCTCTCCTATTGGCAGTATGAAGAGATAGATGCACTTGCCAGGAAAATCAAGAACAGACAAGCCAATGTTCAGCGATTATTTACGCAGATGCCTCGGCAACCAAGCAGAGGATCGAGCGTTGTCCTCGTTTTTTGGAAAGAAAACGGGACAAGTAACGCAATAACCTTGAAATGGCCCACCCCATTACAACAAGTCTGCTTCACCCACTCTTTGTGAATGCCTTTCCACGGTTCAGGCTGCTCTTTGGTAATCATGGTGTAAGCCACCCAACATGGGAACGGAGATCACCCTGTCACGCGAGTTGCGCAGCGGTGCAGACAGCACTGATGGTACTGGTATCTGCTGTTGAATCCCTTGATGCGGTCGAGCGTGATTGAAGTACACCACGTATGCTTTGAGGAGACGACAGCACTGCTTTTCATGCAAGATCAGGAAGTGATCCAGGCATTCTCGCCTGACGCTCCCAAGAAAGCGTTCACAGATGGCATTTGCGCGAGGAGTCCGGTAAGGCGTTCGTAGCACTTTGATGCCACTCGTGGTAGCCACGTGCGCAAAACTCGACTCGAATTTGCTGTCATTATCCCGAATCAAATAGCGTGGTTTTTCTCCATACGGAGTCGCTTCTCGCAGTTGTTGCGCCACCCAGGAATCGGTGGGGGATCGGGTCACATTCGTGTGGATGACCTTCCGCGATTTCAGGTCGATGATGAAGAAAGCAAAAAGCGAGCGGAAGAAAAGGTCTGGGATGTGGAGAAAATCGCAGGCCCAGATCTCTGCGGCATGATTGTGCAGGAAAGTAGCCCAGTTCTGTCCACCTGGTCGTTTGAGGCGAACCAGCTTCATATGCTTTTGAATGGTCCGTTTACTTACTCGAATATCCAACTTGAGGAGTTCCCCTCGGATGCGCTCAGCTCCCCAGAGCCGGTTATTTGCCGCCATCTCCTTGATTAAGGCTATCGTTTCGAGCGAGAGCCGCGGCTCTCTCGAATGTGCCCTCGATTTGCGCTTCCAGAACAAACGGAAGAGCTCACGATGCCAGCGAAGGAGGGTCTCCGGCTGGACAATGAAGAGGGCCTGTTTCCATGTTCGGACCATCCTGGCCAGCAGTACTAAATTGAGCCGATCCCTCTTCCTGAATGTCGGTTGTTTGATCTGGCGACGAAGAATGATCAGCTGTTGCCGTAACAGCGCATTTTCCGCAAGCAATTCGGATTTCCCTCTAGTGAGATCGGCGAGCGTACCGAACACAAGCGAGGTCGTTGATGGCTTGATCCAACGCAACACACGTTCTTGGAGCAGGTGAAAATGATAACAGACTCGTTGCTTGATTGAGGTGAACAGAGACAGCATGAATGAACCTCTCCTTCGTGAAGATTGACGCGTTGGAAAACGAGTGCGAGCAGGATGAACCTCGTTGATTGTACTCGCATTTCACCTGTTTCGCAAGGAAGCCTGTTCAATCGTGCACAACATGCCAATTTTCTGAACGGATGTCCTAAGTAGCCAGCACAAGGATAGACGTATGACTATGACCAACAATGACATCTCCGGTGGTGTGGTCCACGACTTGCCAGAGGACTTACGGAACACCCTCGCTGCTGACGCGGAGGCGAGAGCCTCATGGGAGGATCTGACGCCTCTTGCGCGCAATGAATGGATCTGCTGGGCGATCTCCGTGAAAAAACCAGAAACCAGAAGGCAGCACGTTGAACGGGTGTGCACGGAACTCAAAGAGGGCATGCGCCGACCTTGCTGTTGGTATGGCTGTATTCACCGCACGGATAAGGCAGTCAGCCCTTCGGTACAGTATGTGCTCAACAAACAAGCTAAAAAGTCATGATAAATGAGGGCTTTTAACGTAGCTTCATTGATGGTATCACCTTCGTGAAAGTCGAGAGCACGAACCGTCTTGCTATCCAGGCGTGTGTTCAAGAGCTTGTGCGGATCTTTCATCTGAGCACCCTTGGGGAAGGTCAACCTGACGGCGTTCTTGAGCGTATCGCAAAAGCAGAGTATTCCATCATGAGACCACACGGGGACTCGCCTGCCGCCTTGAGGGTTTTTTCCACTTCACTTCTTCAACGAAGGCAGGGTCAGCTTGCTTGATCAAAGCGCGCAGCCGTGTCAACATCTCACCCCGCCAATCATCATACTTTTTGAGTATGGCATCTATCTGCTGAGCAGCCGACTTGTCTTCCATATGAATCTCTTTCTCTTATGGTTGCTCCAGCATTATATCATGGTGGCGTTTGCCGGAACGAAGTAGTTCAGTTGCCAGTCCTGATGCCGTGCAGCTTGTCGGGGTTCGTAACCTGGTAGATGTTGCGAATGCGCTCTCCTTCAATATCCAGGAGCAAGACAATGACAGGGCGGCCATCGTCGTATCCCACGATGGCTGGCTGCCCGTTGACCTCTTCGATGCCGCCCTGTATGCCAGGCGGCAGGAAGCGGCGACCACCAAGCACACCGCGAGCCACGTTATCGGCTCCATGAACGGGTTTGGGGCCGCCCCAGGCCTTGCCACCGCTGTCCGCGACAAAAACGACATCATCTGCCAGCAGGTTCAACAGGCCTTGCATATCACCACCGAGGCTGACATCCAGGAACTGGGAGGTAATGCGTTCCTGCTGCTGGCGAGAGACCTCGAAACGCGGGCGGCGCTGCTCAAGGTGCTGGTGTGCGCGATGCAGCACCTGCCGGCAGTACGCCTCGCTTTTGCCCACGATGGCCGCGATCTCGGCATAGTCGTAATCGAAGACTTCGCGCAGCAAGAAGACGGCGCGCTCAAGCGGCCCGAGGCTTTCCAGCATCACCAGAAAGGCGAAGGAGAGCGACTCGCCCAGAATGGCCGTCTCGGTCAGATCTTGCCGCTGGTCCGTTGGGATAGGCTCGGGCAGCCAGGGGCCAACGTAGAGTTCGCGCCGCGCCCTCGCCGAACGCAACTGGTCGATACACAGGCGCGTGACTACCGTCGAAAGGAAGGCTTTGGGCGATTGGATCTCTCCATCACTGGCCTGCAGCCAGCGCACAAAGGCCTCCTGCACAATATCCTCGGCATCCGTGGCGTTGCACAGCATACGATAGGCAATAGAAAAGAGCAGCGCCCGGTACTGGTTGAAGATCTGCGTTGTATTTTCTGGATTCTTCACGTGATGCTTTATCCCTGGCACATCTTCCCTGTTCTTTATCATATTCTATGGCGGCGTTGAATTCGCATGCAACGTTTTCTGTGAGCAATATCAAACCCTCGCCTGTTTTGCTCCCTCCAGAAAAGAGAAGAGGTGTGGCCACCTTTGACCACACCTCTTCTCTACAATGCCGTCCGCGCCTCAACGCGGTCGGCCTTCCCCGGCGCGACGCCGTCTAACGTCTGGACAATCCTCTGGATTCCTTCTCGATAGGTTGGCACACCCGGTACCCAGTCCAGTTCGGACCTGGCCCTGGTGTTGGAAACACGTATTGAGGTCTCTGCCATGACGATCTCAGCAAAGGGAGCTACCGGCCGGAGCACCCAACCCGGAATAGACCAGGGGGCCGGAGCACCACCTGCCCGGGCAAGCTCGGTCATGAAGTCATGCCAGCGCACCGGCTCGTTGTCCACGATGTTATAGGCCTGCCCTGCTCTCCCGTGTTCGAGCGCCGCTACTATGGCAGCAGCGGCATCCTCAATGTAAATCCAGGACATGAACGTCTGTCCTCCTGACGGCAGTGGCAAACTGCGGCGGCGCAACAGACCAATGAGCGGAGCAGTCGACTCTGGTCCGTAAAACGATCCGTAGCGGAGCGAAACGCCCTCAATCCAGCCGGCGCTCGTCGCCTCGAAGATCTGTTGCTCCATCGAGCGCAAGCCCGCCAGGTGCTGTTCCAGCGCACTTCCGCGTCCGAGCGGGGCGAAGGGCTGTTCCTCCGTGAGGAGCATATCGCCCCAGTTGCCAAAGCCATACCCAATGGCGTGGGATTCGACCACAATCTTACGGGCGCCCACTTCACGTGCTGCGGCCAGCAGGTGCGTGGTTCCCACATCGCGCAGCGCGTCAGTCTGGTACATATCGCGGTGGCGCATCGGGCCGTTCTTCGGCAGAGCAGTCAGCGCATGCACAACCGCATCAGCCCGCTGCCCAGAAACGGCTCTCAGGAGATTCTCGCGGTCCATCACATCGGCGACAATAGGCTGGGCGCCCAGGGTGGTCAGAAAGCTGGATTTCCCCGGTGTTCGTGTGATTCCAAGCCCCTGGTGCCCGCTTGCGATAAGGGCGCGCACCAGGGGCACACCCAGAGCGCCCGTTGCGCCCGCAATCAGTACTTTCATTTCCTTATCCTTTCCTTGATCTGGGAACTCTTTCCTTTTGCTCCACTCTCAATTCATACACGAGACGAAACAGTGTTCGTATTTGTGACACATGTCAATGGTGAGAGAAAGGAACCTTGCCTCTAGCGCTATGGCTTGAGGTCCAGCACCGCTTTACCATGCGCCAGGTCGGCAGGCACCGAGTTGTGATTGAGCACAATCAGCCACTTGCCGTTGATCTTACGAAAGCCGGCGGTCCAACGCAGCCAGAGATCGGTCTTCTGCCCTGTGTTCAAGGTTCCGTTTATCCGGTTGAGGCTGTGGATGAATGCAACGTCATCGCCCACCGTGATGTTGAGGTCGTGAATTTCATAGTAGATCGGGCCCTGGTAGACGGAGAATACCTCTTCCCAAAGTTTCCTTAGTGCATCTGCTCCTATGTGGCGCAGCGGGGGCACGATGTCGAACGTCACGACCTCTTGTGCGTACATAGACATGACGCCTTCGATGTTCCTGTCATGAAGCGCTCTGATCCCATTGTCAAGTAGCCTTTGGATTTCGGCTTCATCGTTTTGCTTGTTTGCTTCGACTGCCATAGTTCTCTCCTGTCTGGAGCCTGTTTATGGACCGCAAGTTCTCGTCTCCTTTTTTGCGCTTCATTAGTAAGCATACCGAATTTTTGAGGTGGAAGACAATCCAAGCAGTTGATCGGGCCGTATTGGGATTGACCCATTGTTATATCATTGACCCATGAGCACAACAAGAAAGGGTACTCGGCTTTCATTCCTTGATCGGATATTTGACACCAGTCTTATCCTGAAAGGGCTTGATGGTTTGCTGGAACTCGTCGGCGGCGTGCTTCTGTTACTGGTGTCGCCGAAGCAGATCAGCAGCAGCATCATGCTCTTAACTCAGCATGAGTTATCTCAAGATCCAAAGGATTTTATCGCCACGCACCTCGTGGCCTATGCGCATACGCTGACTGCTTCGGTGACACTGTTTGCGGCGGCGTATTTACTGGTGCATGGGATCGTAAAGATTGTTCTTGTGGCCGCTTTGCTCAAAGAACAACTCTGGGCATATCCCTGGATGATCGGGTTCTTGGGGATTTTTATTCTCTACCAGATATATCGCCTCATCTTGCATATCTCGGTTGGGCTGATCGCTCTCACCGTGTTCGACTGTTTTATTGTCATGCTCACAGTGCTAGAGTACAGGAAGCATCTACGGCTACACCTGGTGACATCCCACCAGGGGAATTTTGCTCAACGTACCGGAAAGGGAAAGTAAGACAGCGGCTTCTCACCGCTTTTTGTGCAAAGTGGAGCATTCGGTAAATCTATGGACTCTGTAGGGCCCTCAGCGGAGCTTGCGGAGCGTGTATCAATTCCCTCGTGGCCATCGCCGATTTATCGGCCCTTGATGCTCATCTATAAATTTGCCGAATGCACCACTAAGCTGTGAGAAAAGATGTACATTGGCATACACTAGCCAGACAAGGAGATTCGATACATGGCTGAAGACAATTTCACGCTGACGACGTTCTACACTTCGTGGAAAGCGTTCCAGGACGAGATCAAAAGGGCGATCGCGCCGCTTACGGCTGAGCAGCTTGCGCTGCGCGCGACACCTGATCTGCGCTCTATCGGCGAGAATGTCCTGCATATCGTCGGCTGCCGGGCCTTCTGGTTCGCCGAGTTCCTGGGCGAGGATGGCGGCGAGGGCATGCAGGTGTACGTAGGTTGGAACGAGGCTGCACTGAAGCTGGGAGCACTCATCCCGAGCGCTGCCGAGTTGGCCGAGGGACTCGACCGCACCTGGCAATTCATGGCGGATTGCCTGTCACGCTGGAGTCCCGACGAGATGCGACAGACCTTCCCCGACGACTGGGACGGCCAACGCGTTGACCTGTCGCGCGCTTGGGTCGTCTGGCATGTCATGGAGCACGACCTGTTCCACGGCGGCGAGCTGTCGCTCCTCCTGGGCATGCACGCTATCCCGGCGGGGTTCACCGGCTAGCGGCAGGAGAGCATTGATCGGGAGAGGCGGGATTATGCGCCAGGTTACGCAGACGCAAACTGTAGACTACCAGGGCGCACCCTCGCGGTCACCCTGGTGGGGCTGCTTCACCGTAACAATCATTCACAGGCCCTGGGCGCAAACCCTCCTTCTTTGATGGAAGCTCCGAGATTAGTCGCTGCCCCTTTGATGGCCGATAAATCGGGCCCTACCGGTCTCGTGGAGTTAGCGAATGCACCATTAAAGGAAGAAGGGAAAGGGTGCTTTTTATGAGGTACTTTTTTATGAGACATCGGAACGTGCTCATCATTGGCAGTCTTGCCGCTCTCGGCCTTGTGATCGCCCTGGGAGTAATCTTGATTCGGATGACTGCCTCGCCCCCTGCTGCTTCGCCCTCCGGTGTGCTCTGGACCCTGACATCCCTACAAGTCAACGGTCAGACACACCAGTTGATCCCCAACGTGGCTGTCACCTTGACCTTTCACGAGCCATCTCATACCATCACTGGCAACAGTGGATGCAACAGCTACCAGGCCACGTACCAGCAACAAAACTCACGGATACGCTTTCAGGATTTTGCTATGACCGCGGTCGGCTGCCTCGGCCCAGAGGGAGTGCAAGAAAACCTCTACATGCAAGCCCTCTCGCATGCAGAAACACTGCTCGTCTCAGCAAATGCCATGACCATCACCGGTGCCGGTGGCAAAGACATCCTACAGTTCTCCTCTTCGCAACCCTAACTTGTTTCTGGGGAACCGTTCTCTATATGGCCCGAGGCAGAAGCTTTGAAGGAGTCTTCAGGAAATAGCGTGAAGAGCTGGGGGAGCGGGCGGACGGCCGATAATGAATATTATCGATCAAGATCAGCCAAATCGTAGGCGCCGGTTTACCGTGCGAGGGGCGCATTCCTGTATTGGTACTTAGGACATCCGTTCGTAAAAGAAGCCTCTTAGGCTTTCCCCGCTCGCCTCTTCCTCGTGATTAGGTGGCCCTCGGCCATCGAAATGGCAGGGGAATGGTACTCGTGGACCAGAGAAAACAGGCGTGGATAGGCAGCAAACCATCAGGGAAGGCATGCAAAGGCTCCATATGAGGTCTGCCACAGACCTCTTCAGCCATGAGCTATCAGCTAGATGGACCTCGTCCACTAG
>Ga0137386_10001513_pt1 | contig 14600 bp, 15 predicted proteins | sample SagtaG_4_FD_104910 | JGI IMG/M metagenome (GOLD analysis project Ga0137386, IMG submission 104910) | Vadose zone soil microbial communities from Sagehorn Ranch, Mendocino, California, USA - Sage2_R_100_16 metaG | ecosystem: Environmental > Terrestrial > Soil > Vadose zone | place: USA... | reverse complement strand
GGGAAGGACGCGGTCCCAGGGGGCGAAGCCCAGCGCGTACATGAGGCGGTACGCGATTCCCATCTCTCAGGCGGCGGCCAGGCGCCGCCGAAACGCTTGTGACTCCTTGCCCCACGTGAGCGCGATCCCGGCGACCATCCCGATCGCGAAGAGCGCCAGGACCACCGCCAAGACGATGGGGCCGACCTGGCCCGCGCCGATGGCCGAACCGAGCGGCCCCCAGTCCACTGTGGCCGCGGCGTTGAGCCATGCGATCAACCCGGTGGCGAACGCGGCGCACGCCAGCGTCCAGCGTTTTTCCGATGTCGACATCTGTCCGATGTCGAACCGGCGCTGCCGCGGCGTCACGTGAATGCGGCCGAGGCTGGCGACGAGCACGAGCCAGACGACCAGCATCACCAGGCCGATCACAAAGGCGATGGTCGGAGTGGCCGTGTGGTCGATGGGCGAGAGGTCGGCGGAGCCCGCCCATGCCGCCATCGGCAGCGCCCAGATCACGCTGCTCAGCGCGGCGAACCCGGTTCGTCCGAAACGGTCCACGAGGCGGTTGATCATGGCGTGGGATACCTCCGTGCCAGATATTGCTCGAAAGTGATCGCCCCGTCGAGGTGCTCGGGGCAGAGCAGGCGGCCGCTCTCGAACTGACGGCTGAACTTGAACGGCAGCCAGAGGTTGACGAGGCGTTTGCCGGGCTTGCGAATTTGCAGCCACGCGGTGGCGAGGCTCTTGAAATCTCGCGCCTCGGGCCCGCCGAAATCGGGCAGCATGCCGGCGGGCTCCGCCGTGACCACCTCCACCAAGCGCGCCGCGACGTCTTTCGGATCCACCGGCTGAAACTGCCACTTGAATGGCACCGTCGCCAGGCGCGGGAGTTTGCTCATGCCGTCGAGGAAGATCTCCATCAGCGTGTGGAACTGAGTGGCGCGCAGGATAGTCCACGGCAGGATGTTCTCGCGCATGACCGCTTCAGCGGCGAGCTTGCTCTTGTAGTACGGGTACGCGATGCCCTCCATGCCGACGATCGATACATAGACGGCGTGGCGCACACCGGCTTCGCGAGCCATCGCCAGCAAGCGCCTCGTCCCGAGCACGTCGGTCGCGTTGTACCGGCGAGGATGCAGGGCATCCGAGGCGGCATGAACGATGGCGTCGATGTTTTTCACGGCCAGCTCGAGACCCAATCCGCTCACGAGGTCGCCCTGCACCCAGTCTGCGCCCGCGCCGGGCCTGCGGCTCAAGATGCGCGCGCGGTGGCCGGCCACCCGAAGTTGTGTCACCACCTCGCGGCCGAGCGCCCCGGTTCCGCCGGTGACGAGCACGTGCATGACGGAGGAATCATCGGGCTCTGGCGCCAGTGGCCGGAACGTGAGTAATGCAAGTTGCTTGCATAACTGCTAGTCTAGCCCGCGATGTCGAGGCCAAGTCACGTTCGGGACTCGGTTCGCGACCTGTTCGAGGGCGACGAACGACATGACTGGTCGATCGAGGACCTCCACACGAGGCTTCTTTCGTCTGGCGTTGCGGCTGATTACTCGTCTGTGTTTCGTGCCGTCGGGTGGCTCGAACAGCGCGGGGTCATCGCGCAGGTGTCGTTGGGTGATGGCAGAGTCCGTTACGAGCTCGCGGGTCATCACCACGATCACGTTCGGTGCGAAGCGTGCGGAGCGGTTTCGCCGCTTCCGGACTGCCTGCTCGAGCGTGCCGGCAGTCGCGTCGAGCAGCGGACCGGCTTCGTCGTGACCAGTCACCGGCTCGTGTTCTCGGGGCTGTGCCCGTCGTGCCAGTAGGGCGAGCGTGATGGGACCGTGGCTTGCGGTTGGGTTTGCCGCGCTCGCGTTTTTCTCCACGGTCGCGGGAGGTTTTACTGCTTTGCGCTGGCCGGGCCGCGTGCAGGCCCTGGCCGCCTTGGCTGGCGGCGTGGTCCTCGGGGCGGCATTCTTCGATCTCTTGCCGGATGCGATCGACCGTGCGGCGGCCCTCCATCTTTCAACGCAGATTCCGGTCGGCGCGTCGCTCGTCGGGTTTTTGGGTTTCTACACGCTGGAGAGGTTTCTCCATCACCACCACCAGGAGAACGAGGGGCCTGACCGAGCCGGCTTGATTGGAGCGAGCGGGTTTGTCGTCCACAGCGTCTTCGACGGGTTGGCGATTGGCCTGGGCTTTCGGGTGAACACGACGCTTGGACTGCTAGTTGCGATTGCCGTCATCGGCCACGACTTCTCCGACGGGCTCAACACGGTGTCGTATCTCGTCACGCATGGCCAGCCGCCTGGACGTTCGCGATGGTGGTTGCTTGCCGATGCGTTGGCCCCTCTCGTCGGCGCGGTGTTCGCGTCGGTCGTGCCGGTTCCCCCCGAAGTCTTTCCGATTGCCATTGGGTTTTTCGGCGGACTGTTTGTTTATGCGGCGTCGAGCATCCTTCTGCCTCGCGCCAAGGAGCTGTCTCCCCAAACCGCGCTGCCGTTGACGCTGGGCGGGGCTACCGCGATGTTCCTAATCACGCGACTTGCTTGACCCGTCGCGTCCGAGGTGCATTCCAAAAAAGCTCATCACGCGGGACCAGGAATCCTCGGCGGCCTCTTTGTCGAAGGCGCGGCCGCGATCGTCGAAGAACGAATGGCGGGCGCCGGGATAGATCTTGATGTCATGGTCGATCCCGTGCTTGCCGAGAGCTTGGTCCAGCGTGCGGCCGGCGTTCGCAGTGAAGTCCTTCTCGGGGTATGAGCCCACCACCGGGCACATACGGCTGACGGCCTCGATCGGTTTGGGGTTGGCGCCGTAGAAGGGGGCGATGGCCTTGAGCCGGCTGTCGGTGCAGGCCCACGCGATCGCGAATCCGCCGCCCATGCAAAAACCGATCGCCCCGATGCGATCGGGATCGACCTCGGGCATGGCGCCGAGGTGCGCGAGCGCGGCCTTGAGATCGCTGATGCCCGCACGCTCGACCGAGCCGCGAAGCATCTCGGCCATGTACCGCGCCATGCAGAGCGCGCGATTGCGATCGCTGAAGAGATCGACCGCGAGAGCGGCGTAGCCGCTGTCGGCGAATCGGCGGGTGATGTCCTTGATGCTCTCGTTCAAGCCGTAGGCCTCGTGGATCACGACCACGCCGGGGTAGGGTCCATCGCCGTCGGGAAGGGCGGCGAACCCGCCGCCCTTGATGTCCGAGCCGTCGATCAAGCGCGTCTTCATAATCGCGAGGGCCCACCGAGATGGTAACGAGGCCGAAAAGTCGGCTCGGAAGTGCGGGGTATCATCACCTCCTGACTTTCTGCGGCGTCGTGGGCCCGTGGCGCAGTTTGGGAGCGCGCTTGAATGGCATTCAAGAGGTCAGGGGTTCGAATCCCCTCGGGTCCACCACAACATCTGATGCCCGATCATAGGTCGACCACAGGATGCGGGCCCTGTAGTGATTGATCCAAATCTACGTGGATCATTTCGGATCATTCCGCGACCGAGGGAGTCGATCGCGATGGTCGAGCCATGGCTTTGGACGTTCGCGGGGAGATCACAGCGGTCTCACGGATTCGCGGAACTAAGCGGATCCTAGAGGACACGAGAGGTCACGACGGTCCTCCAATTCGTGTACTGGAGTGCACCAGAGGACACGGCGGGGTACTCCCGGCTACACCAAGCGCGGAGAGGATGTCGCTGGCGCGATCCGATGTAGGACCCTTCATCTCTGTGGAACGCTTCCCCCACTGTCCGGCACCAGCAGCGACAGGCTATAAAGCATTGGCCTGGCGACAGATCCCGTGTTGACGGCGAAGCGCCGAGTGCAATGATCATGGGGGGCCCCGGTGAATATGAAAGGCGCCAGCCGGAAGGATTCGCTGGGGTCATGTGTTTTCTTCAACCCTATGAACCGCCACGGGCGCCTGAACGCTAGGCGGCGCGTTAAGCGCGCCCTATTCTCTTCGGCAGATCGGTCAAGGAGGCACTGTCACGTCCCAGATCCACGCCACTGTGACGATCGGAACGCCTGTCGAGAAGGTGCTCGAGTTCGTTGATGACCCGGAGAACCTTGCGAAATGTGCACCGATGGTGGAGCGAGTTGTGGAGGTGGGTCGGAGCGGGCGGCGCGTGGGTAATTCATTCCGAGTCATCTACCGAGCACTCGGGATGCCCTTCAACGAGGAATTCAGAGTTATTGGATTCAAGCCCCCGCGCAGGCATACACCGCACCGTCGATTCCAGATCTGGCAAACGTTTCATGGGCCCGTGAGGGGCACTTTCACCTGGACGTTGGAAGCCGAAGGCAACCAGACCTATGCCAGCCTGGATGCCGCGTATCAACTGATGGGCGGCGTCTTTGGCAGAACTCTAGATGCGCTCCTCGTCGAGCGAGCCGTCAAGAAACAAGTCGATCAGATGCTTGAGAACATGAAGCGGCAGTTGGTGCGTCAAACGATGTTTACGCTGAATCGGCGGCTCACCTAACCCTCAGGTTGACAGCCGCAGGTGAGACTGCTTGCGACAACGCAACCGTTGTGTCGGTTGGGGACCGTGAGCCCCCGAGGTTTGAAATCGATCGCGGCGGGTCAATGGAAAACCTTCTCCGCTAACTCCGACATAGATCCGCCGGGAAAGCGAAGGCAAACGAGCTATACGTCAATCCAAGGACAAGCCGGCCCGTTGGATGGCCCCACGAAAGCTGCCGAACTGTCGGCGGATCGTGCTCTCCGAGGGCCGCACAGCGGCCTCGGTCCAGCTCTCCGCGGTCGGAAGGCGACCACACTGGTCGACGAACTCCCGAAGGGCGGCGATAGCCGACATCCTGCCCGACCGGGCTCCCTGACCCGCTCGCTCGGAGGCGCTGACGGTTTCTGACCGTACGCGGGCGCAATCACGCGCGCGCGTCGTCTATTTCTTTGCCGTCACCAGCCGGGAAGCTGTTCTGGATGTTGGTTAGTGCACTGTGCGAAGCCATAGCCATTGCCACGGGGTTTCCACTGCGCTGTGGTCGTAATTGGCCCGGATCCAGGTGACGGCGTCCTTCGATGGCAGGCCGTCAAGGATGGCGAGAGCGGCGAGGGCCGTTCCTGTGCGGCCGATGCCGCCGCGGCATGTGACTTCCACCCGTTCCCCGGCGCTTGCCCGGCGGTGGGCCTCGCGCAGGGCGTCGAGGGCGTCGGCGCGGTTGATGGGTATCCAAAAGTCGGGCCAGCGGATGTGCCGATGCGGCCATGCCGGCACGGGGCCGTCGGCCAGGAGCAGGGCGAAGTCCGCGGGGCTGACGGTGTCGCCCTGGCGCCGACCGCGGACTCGCACACCGGAGGGAAGGGTGACCAGCCCGATGTCGTCCAGCCAAGCAGCGTTGGTCATCGGCCGGCGTTCGCGCGGCGCGATCGGGGGGTGGAGCCAGCGAGCGTGGAGAGAGGCCCAGCTCCCCAAGCGCGGACCGGGCTGCCGTTCACTCTCCGCTCTGCTCCGTCCCCGCCCTGGCCTGCCCCAGCAATCTTCGCCGGTATTTCGTGACTACCCTGCTCCGCCGAAACCCCGGCTGATGCACGGTTCGGTGCTGGCGCTATGCGTTCACCTGCGAAGTGGATAGGCTTCAGCGTTTCTCGAAGAGAGTCTGCCTGAACTGGCCGATGTTTGGCGATGATTAGTTCTGATCACCCGGGTTGGCTGTGGTACTCAGGTCTTCTTCCAACGGAGGAGATACCGGTAGTAAAGACCGCGGCGAATACGCGACCCGGGGAGCTCGTTTTGGACGACCATTCGAATCTCACGAAGGCTATGTCGCGCAGCAGTTGTCACAACTCCGATGTCACGCGTCTCGTGGTGCATCCAGCTGCCCAGTCGCACAAGCGGAAGTTGGAGACCGGACACGACCCAATCGGCCGCCGCCTTGTTTGCCGACAGACCTACCACGATGATTTCCCCTCCAGGCCGCAGCAATGATCGCGCTCTCTGGAGTGCTGCTGGCAGATTCAGATGATGAAGGCTCGCCACGAACGTCACGAGGTCGTAGCTCCTCTCTTTCGCGACGTATTCAAAGAATCCCGCCTCTTCGACCGTCACGTTAGGAAGACCACTGACGCGGCTCCGCGCTCGGGCCACCGCGGCGTTATCGGGGTCGATCCCGGTCACTGACGCCGAAATCGAAGACAGGCGCTGGATGAGTAGCCCTTCACCGCAGCCCACGTCGAGCACAGTCCCTCGGTGTTGCATGGCGACTGCAGAGATCCAATCGTGGTAGGCCGAGTTGTGATTCCAGTAGGCCGTCACGCCGGTCAGTGTCCCGCATGCGCTCGTTTCCTGACTGCCTACGCACCCGCGACGTCGCTGTGCCGTAGTTGTATCGACCTGACCAGTTCGGCCGTCCCGGGCCGGCCAGCATCAGGCCAGGGCGGCCCGCTGGATCGCCTCTCGGAAGCTGCCGAGTCGGCGCCGGATTGTCTTCTCAGACGGCCGCATGGCGGCCTCCGTCCAGCTCTCGGCGGTCGGGATCGAGCCGTGCTCGGCGACGAACCTCCGAAGAGCCGCGACAGCCTCAGCGATTCGGGTATCGGCCAGGTCGGAAAGCGGGACCGCCTCGCCGTCGAATACGCCGGGTGGGTTCGCATTGTGGGAACTTAGGTCCACCAACTGCCTTGAGGTTCCGCGACTCGGGCGATGGGCGCGCGGCGCGATCAGGGAGCGGGCGTGAGGCGGATGACAGGGATCTCGCGGTCGGTCTTCTTTTGGTACTCGCCGTAGCGCGGTGCCACCGCGGCTACTCGCGCTAGTGCATCCAGCCGCGCCTGCCCCTTCAGCGAGTCAGCCGCCACCCTCAGCTTTCGATTGCCCACCTCGATCCAGATCTTGTCCGGGTTCTTGGCCAGGTTGATGAACCACGCCGGATGGGTCGCGGCGCCTCCATTCGAGGCCACCACCAGCCAAGCATCGTTGCCCTCCGCAAAGCCGCCGAGAACGTGGGTCCGTTCCTGGCCCGTCCGCGCTCCGATCGTGGTCAGTAGAACGATCGGGAACCCCATCATCGCAGGAGCTTTCGGACTCGCGGAACGCCGGTATCGGGAAACCTGCATGTTCATCAAGGGCTTGGCCAGCCTCATCACAGCACGCGGCGGAACCCATGCGCCCCGCGTGCCGCGCCGCGGGATCCCAATGGGAGTCTTGTCTGCCATCAAACTTCAAAACCACGACGGCTGAGCCCATCTTCCATCGCCGCCCGTTAAAGTCACCACTAAATGGCGGCCCCCATCGTCGAGGTCGAGACGCTCTCCAAGCGGTTCGGCCGGGTCCGCGCCCTAAGCGAGATCTCGCTGAGCGTCGCGGAGGGGGAGGTCTTCGGCTTCCTGGGCCCCAACGGGGCCGGCAAGACCACCACCATCCGCATCCTCCTCGGCCTTCAGCACCCGGACGGCGGCACCGCCAGGATCGGCGGGTTCGACTGCTGGACGGATCACGTGCGCGCCGCCCGTTTGTTCGGTGCCACCCTCGAGCAGCCGGCGCTGTATGGCTTCCTCTCCGGACGGGACAATCTCCGCCTGTTCGCCCGTTCCCTTGGCGCAGTCGACGAGAAGCAGATCACCGAGCTGCTCGACCTGGTCGGCATGACCGAGCGGGCGAACGACAAGGTGAAGCGCTACTCGATGGGCATGCGCCAGCGCCTGGCGCTGGCCCAGGCGATGCTCGGCAAGCCGCGCCTTCTCATCCTCGACGAGCCGACCAACGGGCTGGACCCCAACGGAATTCACGGCCTCCGGATCCTGCTGCGCAAGCTTGCGGAGGACGGCATGACCATCTTCTTCTCCAGCCACCTTCTGTCCGAGGTCGAGGAGCTGTGCGACCGGGTGGTCGTTCTCCATCGGGGCGAGGTGAAGGCGGCAGGACCGCTGAGCGAGCTGATGAACGTCAAAGGATTCCAGTACCGCATCGACGTCTCGGACGTCGACGAAGCGATGAGGGTCGTGCGATCGATTGACGGCGCCGCCGTCGAGCCTGGCACGATCAAGGACTCGATCCTGGTGAACTCGGACAAGGACATCGCCCGGGTCATCAACCACGCGTTGGTGGTCGCGGGTATCGGAGTCGATCAGCTGGTGCATACGCAGCGAGGGCTTGAGGACGTGTACATCGAGCTCACCGGCGTCGCGCCGGGCAGCCCCCTCAGCAGCGCACCACCGCCGCCTCCTCCGCCATCGCCTGTCGGAGCTGCGAAGAGCTGATGTTGCTGATCAGCCTGGTCCGCAACGAGATCAAGAAGACGTGGCGCAGTCGCTGGATCGTGTTCGCCGTGATGGGCGGCATCTTCCTTCTCATCGCCGGCGGCCTCTATACCTACTACGTCATCAGCCAGGGGCGTTGGAGCCCCCCGCCGGCGGTCGCCTGGCAGACCACGCTGAAGGCCGAGATCGCCAGCGACCAGCAGCAGCTGAACTTCATGGAGCAGGCCAAGCAGCAGGGCAACGGCGGTCCGACCAGCGGGCCGTTCAGCATCGACAGCGCGATCACCCTGGTCAAGCAGCAGATCGCCGACGACCAGTACCTGCTCGACCATGACATCGCACCGCTGCAGTCCTACTCGATCACGGTGGCGGCCCTGTTCGCGATGGGCGGCATCGTGATGTTCCTAATCATTCGCATCTTCGGGTGGCTGGCCTCGGAGCAGATCGCGGGCGAGCGGTCGGACCGCACGCTTGCCGTCCTTCTCAGCCGCCCGATGAGCCGCAGCCAGCTCCTGCTGGCCAAGGCTGTCGCCTCATTTCTGATCAGCCTTGCGGTAGTCGTTGTCACCTTCCTGATCGTCTATGCCGTCTTTGCATTCGTCGAAGGGTCGGTCGGCCCGGTGACGGGCCAGGTCGGACTGGCCATCGATGCGGCCAAGCCACTTGGCTCGAGCAACCTGGTGGTGATGCCGATCCTGGTCTTCGTGCTCATTTGCCTCGGGGCCACGATGCTTGGCGTCCTGTGTGTGCAGGGCATGAGCCTCCTCGTATCAGCCGTTTTCGGCAGGTGGGCGGCCATCGGCATCACGCTGGCGGTGCTGTTCGGCGCGCCCCTCGTCAGCACGGTCGTGGCCGTGATCATCATCGGGATCAGCCAGGACCCCAACAAGGCACACTTCCTGAACTATCTGTTCGTGAACGTCCTTGCGCCCGTCTCCTCGATCAGCGCGGTGTTCGGAAACGGCCCTGGAGGGTCGGCGGGAATTGGCCTGGGCGAGTTCGAGAAAGAGAACCTCACCCTGGCCGCATGGACGGTCGCCTTCTTCGCCGCCGCGTGGCTGCTGTTCCGACGCAAGCAAGAGGCGGGCTAGGGAGACCGCCCTGAGCCACGGCGGAAATCACCCGCCTGGCTTTGAGCTCGGAGCGCGGCAGGCTCGTCGAAGCTAGTTGGCGACTGCGCGGTCTCCAATCTCGAGCACCGAATCAAGGATCTCGAAACCCTCGTCGAGCTCTGTCTCGCTGATGCACAGGGGAGGGTTGGTCATGATCAGGTTCCAGCGCACGAAGGTGTGCATGCCCGCATCCAGCAAAGCCTTGGCGATGGCCTTCATCTCGGCCGAGGTGCCGTTGAAAGGCGCGAGCGGCTCCAACGTTGTGCGATCGCGCACGAGCTCGAGGGCGCCGAACAGGCCGATCGAACGGGCGGCGCCGATGCAGGGATGGCGCTCCTGCAAGCGCCTGTGGTGACGAGCCAGCACCGCGCCCATCCGCTGCGCGTTGCCGACCATGTCGTCCTCTTCGTAGGCCTGGATGGCGCCCAGCGCAGCGGCGCAGCCGAGCGGGTGGCTGTTATACGTGAGCCCTCCATAGAAAACGTGCTCGTCGAAGTACGAGGCGACGTGCGGCCGCATACCCACCGCCCCCAGAGGCACATAGCTGCTGGTGAGTCCCTTGGCCAGGGTGATGAGGTCGGGCACGACGTCCCAGTGATCGACCGCGAACCACCGGCCCGTGCGCCCAAAGCCGGTCATGACCTCGTCGCAGATGAGCAGGATCCCGAAGCGGTCGCATAGCTCGCGCACGCCCTGGAGGTAGCCGTCGGGAGGAATGAGGATTCCGTTCGTCCCCGTGATCGGCTCGAGGATGAACGCGGCGATGGTCTTCGGCCCCTCGAGCTCGATCACCTCCTCGAGGTGCGCCAGCGCCACTTCTGCTGAATCGGTACCGCGCTGGATCCCGTGGTATGGATCGGTCACGTGGACGACCCCGGTGGCGTACTCGTTGGGCCAGCGGCGCGGGTCTCCTGTGGCCTGCACAGCGGTCCCGGTCGAGCCGTGGTAGGAGCGATAGCGCGCGAGGACCTTGGGCCGGCCCGTGACGGTGCGGGCGATCTTGATCGCGTTCTCGTTCGCGTCTGCCCCGCCGAGCGTGAACAGCACCTTGTCGATGTCGCCTGGAAGAAGCTCCGCCAGCTTGCGGCCCAGGCGGGCACGCGGCTCATGCGCCATGAACGGGCTGATGTATGGCAGCTGCTCGGCCTGGCGCTTGATCGCCTCGATGATCCTGCGGTCGCCGTGGCCCGCATTGACGCACATGAGCTGGCTGTTGAAGTCGATGAACCGCCTGCCGTCGACGGTGTGGAAGTACACACCCTTCGCGCTTTCGACGGCCAGCGGCTTCAGGTCCGCCTGGGCCGACCAGTCATAGATTGTGTGGCGAAGGCAGAGCTCGGAGATCTCCTCCGCGCTGAGGGCCTTGACCGTCTCCGTCGCCATCTCGGGTTGATCCTAACTCTGCGCGCCCTGACTGTTTGACAACGCAATCATCCAGTGCTTATATCGCCGCAGGACGCTCGGGCCACTCCGGCGCCGCATGGGGATTTGGGAGGCAAGCCGATGTTGCCAGCCGCTTTCGATTATCGGGCCCCAACGACGTTGGATGAAGCTCTCGGCGTACTCAAGGAAAGGGGCGATGACGCCAAGATCTTGGCGGGCGGCATGAGCCTGATTCCGCTTCTCAAGCTGAGGTTCGCCCAGCCGGCGCTCGTCCTCGACATCGGGCGCCTGCCCGGCCTGAACCGCATCGCCGGCCAGGACGGCCATCTGAGCATCGGCGCCCTGGTCCGGCACGTCGACGTTGAGCGCAACGGCGACCTGGCCAAGCAGGTCCCGCTCATGTCGGAGGCTGTGCACTGGATCGCCGACCCGTTGGTTCGCAACCGCGGCACCGTGGTCGGGTCCGTGTGCCATGCCGACCCTGCCGGCGACTGGGGCTCGGTGATGCTCGCGCTTGGCGCCGAGCTGGTGGCCCGGTCGGCATCGGGTGAGCGCGTCATTCCCGTCGCCGGATTCTTCCAGGATCCCTTCACGACCACGTTGAAACCTGACGAGATCGTGACCGAGGTCCGGATCCCGATCCCTTCCGGCTCCTCCGGAGGCGCCTACAACAAGCTCGAGCGCAAGGTAGGGGATTTTGCCACCGTGGCGGTGGCCGTACAGGTGGAGATGAATGGAGGCAAGGTGTCCAGGGCCGGCATCGGCCTGACGTCGGTTGGTGCGACCAACATCAAGGCGACCGAGGCAGAGAAGGCGCTGGCCGGACGCGAGCCAACCGACGAGGTGATTCGTGAAGCTGCGCGCCTCGCGGCGGAGGCCGCCCAACCCAAAGACGACATCCGCGGCAGCGCTGCATATAAGAAGGACGTGGTCCGCGTCTTCGTGCAGCGCGGGCTGCATACGGCGTTGAGCCGGGCTCAGGAGGCGAGGTCATGAAGGCGTCGATGCGCGTCAACGGGGTGGAGCGAAGCGCGGATGTGGAGCCGCGCGTCCTCCTGGTCGACTTCTTGAGGACGAACCTAGCCCTCACCGGCACGCACGTCGGCTGCGACACGACGAGCTGCGGGGCATGCACCGTGCTTCTCGACGGAGAGCCGGTCAAGTCGTGCACCTTGCTGGCCGTCCAGGTCGATGGCCGAGACATCAAGACCGTCGAGGGGCTGGCCGACGGAGCCGCGCTTTCGCCCGTACAGGTCGGGTTTCACGAGGAGCACGGCCTTCAGTGCGGCTTCTGCACGCCCGGGAGGATGCTGGTCGGGACCGCGCTGCTGGAGGGCAATCCCGATCCCACCGAGGAGCAGATCCGGTGGGCGATCAGCGGCAACATCTGCCGCTGCACCGGCTATATGAACATCGTCAAGGCAATCCAGCACGCGGCGAGGCTGAAGCAGGCAGCTGCCACGGCTCCTTCGCCTGCCGCGGTGGCGGCGGGAGGCGGCGAGTGAGCAGCACCATGCACATGCACGGCGGAATCGGCGAATCGATCAAGCGCAAAGAAGACGGGCGCTTCCTTCGCGGAAAGGGCAACTACGTTGATGACTTCGTCCTTCCCGGCATGCTCCACATGGCCATCCTGCGCAGCCCGCACGCGCATGCGCGCATCAAATCCATCGACACGAGTGCAGCCGGCGCCAAGCCGGGCGTGATCGCCGTCGTCACGGGCGAGCTCATGGCGCAGCACAAGCTGGCATGGATGCCGACGCTCAGCGGTGACACGCAAGCGGTTCTCGCCACCGACAAGGTTCGATTCCAGGGCCAGGAGGTGGCGGCGGTCATCGCCGAGACCAAGGTCCAGGCGGAGGATGCTCGCGACGCGATCGTCGTCGATTACGAGGTGCTGCAGGCGGTCACCAGCCCCGACGGCGCCAAGGCCGAGGGCGCGCCCCTGATCCGCGACGAGAAGGAAGGACAGAAGGACAACCACATTTACCACTGGGAGTCGGGTGACCAGGCCGCGACGCAGGCGGCATTCGCCAAAGCGGCCAAGGTCGTCAGGCTTCACACCTTCTACCCGCGATGCCATCCCGCCCCGTTGGAGACATGCGGCTGCATCGCTGACGTCAACCCGGCCACTGGCAAGGCCACGATCTACATGACGAGCCAGGCGCCGCACGCGATCCGGACCGTGTTCGCGCTGGTAACCGGGCTGCCGGAGCAGAACATCCGCATCATCTCGCCCGACATCGGCGGCGGTTTCGGCAACAAGGTGCCTGTGTACCCGGGCTATGTGGTCGCGACTGCGGCCAGCCTGTTGATCGGACGGCCAGTGAAGTGGATCGAGGACCGCAACGAGAACCTCATCTCCACCGGGTTCGCGCGCGACTTCCACATGACCGGTGACCTGGCCGTAGACGAGAAGGGCAAGATGACGGCTCTTCGCGTTCATCTGGATAGCGATAACGGCGCGTTCTTCTCGGATGCGCAGCCATCCAAATTCAAGGCGGGGCTCTTTCACATCGTCACGGGCTCGTACGACATCCCCACGGCGCACGTCACAGCAGACGGTTACTACACCAACAAGGCTCCGGGCGGCGTCGCGTACAGGTGCTCGTTCAGGGTCACGGAGGCGAGCTACCTGATCGAACGGCTGGTCACGAACGCAGCCCTCGAGCTGGGCATCGACCAGGCCGACTTCCGCAAGCAGAACTTCATCCAACCCGAGCAGTTCCCGTACACGTCCGCAACCGGCTGGATCTACGACAGCGGCGACTACCCCAAGGCGATGGACCTTGCGCTCGACAAGCTCGGGTACGCCGAGCTGAAGAAGGACGTCGAGGCGAGAAGGAAGACGGGCGAGGTGACGGGAATCGGGATCGCCAGCTTCACAGAGGTGGTCGGCGCGGGCCATGGTGCCGACTTCGACATCCTGGGCCTGCGCATGTTCGACAGCGCAGAGCTGCGAGTACACCCGACCGGGAAGGCCCTGCTGCGGATGGGAGTGAAGTCGCAGGGTCAGGGCCACGAGACCACGTTTGCTCAGATCGTTGCCGAGGAGCTTGGTATTCCTGCTTCCGACATCGCGGTGGAAGAAGGCGATACGGACACCGCGCCGTACGGCCTGGGCACGTACGCGTCGCGCAGCACGCCCGTGGCGGGAGCTGCCACGGCGATGGTGAGTCGCAAGCTTCGGGAAAAGGCCCGCAAGCTGGCCGCCCATCTGCTCGAGGCAGCGGAAGAGGACCTCACGTGGGAGCGGGGCAAGTTTTACGTGAAGGGCTCGCCCGACCGCGCCAAGACCATCCAGGAGATCGCGTTCGCCGCGTATACCAATCTGCCCGAGGGCATGGAGGCCGGGCTCGAGGGCGTCCACTACTACGACCCGCCCAACATGACCTACCCGTTCGGCACGTACGCGGTGGTGGTGGACGTCGACAAGGGCACGGGCCAGGTCAAGGTGAGGCGGATGGTGGCGGTCGACGACTGCGGCGTCCGCATCAACCCGATGATCGTCGAGGGACAGATCCACGGCGGGCTCACCGAGGGCTTTGGGATCGCTTTCATGGAGCTCATCACCTTCGATGCCGACGGCAACTGCATCGGTTCCAACTTCATGGACTACCTGCTGCCGACCGCTTGGGAGACCCCGAAGTTCGAGATGGGCGAGACCGTGACACCGTCGCCGCACCACCCGATTGGCGCCAAGGGCGTAGGCGAGTCGGCCACCGTCGGTTCGCCGGCCGCGTACGTCAACGCCGTGATCGATGCGCTCTCCCCCTACGGCGTCACCAACATCGACATGCCGGTTACCTCCGACAAGGTGTGGGCGGCTCTACGATCAAAGGGGGTCACTGAATAGCGGACGACGTCCTGGAGCTGCTTCGTGAATATGCCGCCAACGGCACGCCGTGCGCGCTGGCGACGGTCGTGC
>Ga0137386_10001507_pt1 | contig 14627 bp, 12 predicted proteins | sample SagtaG_4_FD_104910 | JGI IMG/M metagenome (GOLD analysis project Ga0137386, IMG submission 104910) | Vadose zone soil microbial communities from Sagehorn Ranch, Mendocino, California, USA - Sage2_R_100_16 metaG | ecosystem: Environmental > Terrestrial > Soil > Vadose zone | place: USA... | reverse complement strand
GGCGCGCGGTACGACGCGTTCCTCGTGGACGTACACCTCGACGAGGCGCACTCGGGATTCGACCTGTTCGAGCAACTGCGGCTCGAGGGACGGGGCCGGGAGCGCCGCATCGTGTTCACCACCGGGGACTCGATCTCGGTCGAGACGCGGGACCTGCTGCAACGCGCCGAGCGGCCGGTGCTGCGGAAGCCCTTCAGCCTCGATGAGCTGCGCGAGATGCTGGAGCGCGTGGCCGGGGAGTGATGCGCCCGCCTTCGTATCGGGCTTGATTTCCGAAATCGCCATATTCGATCGAACACCTCGGGGGTGACCTCGCGGCGCCGCTGGTGTAGGAGGACGGGACCCTCTCTATTTAGCCGATCTATTTACCCGACCTGGGACGAGAGCGGGCGGTGACGCCTCGTTTCATCACGATGCGAACGACGTAACGCGTTCCTCAACCGTTCCTCAACCGGCTGGATGGTGAGTGGTGGCTGAGCTTCTGAAGCAGCTGCGCAGGGTACCCGATCGCGTGCTGCATCGGCTGCGCCGGCAGCGGGCCATGGAGGCGCTGCGCCGCCGGCCACGCCCGGCGTCGCTTGTCGTGGTGTGTCACGGCAACCTCTGCCGCAGCCCCTTTGCCGCCGCCCTGCTACGCTCGGCGTTGGCCCGGCACGAGGTACGGGTCGACTCCGCCGGCTTCGTCTCCCCCGGCCTGCCGTCGCCGCCCGAGGCGCTGGCGGCTGCCGCGCGCTACGGTGTGGATCTCTCGGCACACCGCTCGCAGCTCCTGACCGCCGAGCGCGCGCGCGCGGCCGAGCTGCTCGTCGTCATGGACGCCGTCCAGCGCCGCGCGATCTGTGACCGCTTCGGGCGCGCCGAGCGCGACGTGCTGGTGTTGGGCGACTTCGATCCCCAACCGATCGACAGCCGCAAGATCCGAGATCCGGTGAAACAGCCCCGGGAAGTCTTCGAGGAGACCTACGCGCGCATCGAGCGCTGCGTCCGTGAGCTGGAACGCGTGATCGTCCGATGATCCTCGGAGTGGGGCTCGATGTGGTGGAGACCAAGCGGCTCGCACACGCGCTCGCCGCACACGGCCGGCGGTTCGAGGAGCGAGTCTACACGTCCGCCGAGCTGGCGGCGTGCGCGCAGCGGAACGACCGGGCGCAGGCGCTGGCCGGTCGGTTTGCGGCCAAGGAAGCCTTCCTAAAGGCCCTGGGGACGGGCTCGGCCCGCGGCCTCTCGTTTCGACAGGTCGAAGTGGTCTCCGGAGAAGGCAGCCGCCCGGCCCTGAGGCTGACGGGGGCAGCGGCCGCCGAGGCCGAGCGCAGGGGCGTGCGACACATTCACTGCAGCCTCAGCCATCAACCCGGGCTCGCGGCTGCCGTGGTTATCCTGGAAGGCTGACGCCGCTCCCGTTCCGCGACTTCATCGCAATGAAGCCCGCGATCCGCGCGATCGTCCGAAAGTGATCGATCTCGAGGTCCTCCAGTGACACTTGAACGCCAAACTCCTGCTCCAGCTGAGCCAGGAATTCCACGAACGTGAGCGAGTCCACCAGCCCGGTGTCGATCAGGTCCGTGTCGAGCGACGGGACCTGAAGGTGCAGCTTCTCAGCGAACAGGGCGGAGATCTGATGCGCTAGCGTGCTGGAATCCGGCATGTGACACGTCCTGGTGCTCGGTTGCGAGAAGGTCGAACAGGAGGCGATCGAGCGGACGGCCGTTGATGTAGTGACACCGCCGCTGCCGGCCGATGTAGCGGAAGTGGAGCTGCTCGAGCACGCGCTGCGCCGGGACATTCGTCTCGACTGTCCACGCGTTGATGGCCTGGAGCCCGAGCTCGGTGAACCCCAGCGTGAGCATCTGGTGACACGCCTCGGTGGTGTGCCCGCCGTAGCGCTTGGTGCCGAGCACCGCCCAAAGCGAGGCCGTCTTGAAGGTACGGTCCACGTTGGTCAGGCCCACGACCCCGGCCGGCGTGTCCTCCTCGTCCGCTGTGTAGATGCGGAACACATGGATGCCCCGCTGGGTCATGATCTTGAGCGTGATCGGCGTGATCTGCTGGACGCCGTTGCCGAAGTCCAGCCACTTGTAATTCTCGGGCTTGCCGAGCCAGCCGGCGACCAGCTCGATCCGTTCTGGGCTATCTAGCGGCAGGAGTCTTATGCTTGACCCACTCCCTCGGCCACGCGGTTGGCGAACGCCTCCTGCAACGCGCGCCGGTCGTATTTTCCATTGGCGTTGCGAGGGAGCCGCTCGAACGCCTGCCACCGCGAGGGCAGCATGGCGCTCGGCAACACCTTGGTCAGCTCCTTGCGCAAGCCGGCGGGGCTCACGGACGCTCCCGGAGCGGGAACGTAGGCGCAGCAGATCGCCGTGCCCTCAAAGCCGTCCGTGGCAATCGCCACCACGGCACACTCTTGCAGGGAACTCAGCGCCGTCAACGCCGTCTCGATCTCGCCGAGCTCGATCCGGTACCCGCGGCTCTTGATCTGCGAGTCGGCGCGACCGAGGAAATACACGAGGCCGTCGTCCCCGACGCGAGCGAGGTCCCCGGTGCGGTAGAGGCGGTCAGCGGGATCGTGTGAGCGCGGATCGCGCACGAAGGCGGCGCGGGTCTTCTCGGAATCTCTCCAGTATCCCGGGCTCAGGCCCACTCCCCGGATATAGAGGTCCCCGACCTCGCCTGCCGGCACCGACCGGAGCCCATCATCGAGGACGAGCAGCTCCTCGCCGGCGCACGGCGTCCCGATGGGGATCGCCGCGCGGTCGTCGTCCGGGCAGCTCGGAACTGTGTAGTAGCTGCTCGCGATCGTCGCCTCTGTGGGTCCGTACAGGTTCGTGAACCTCACGTGCGGCAAACGCGTCATCCAGTAGCGCAGTGCGGGCGTCGGGAACACCTCTCCACACCACAGCAGGCGACGCAGGGTCGGGAAGTCGTTGAACCGCACCACGTCGAACTTGGCGAGGTAGCTGAGCAGCGACGGGACGGAGAACCACTGCGTCAGCTCCGAGGCGCGGATGAACTCGGCCAACGCGTTGGGCAGCAGGTTGATCTCGGGCTGCACGAGATGCACCTGGGCTCCGGCCGCGAACGCGCCGAACAGGTCGAACGTCGATAGATCGAAGTGCAGCGGCGGGTGACTGGAAACGCGGTCCGAGGGCCCGAGTCCAAAGTACCGCTTGGCCCATTCCACGAAACGGATGACGCTGCCGTGGGTAATGACGACGCCCTTCGGCGTGCCGGTTGAGCCCGACGTGAACAAGATGTGGGCGGGATCAGTCGAGCCGTTGCGGTAATCGAGCGGGCTCGTCGGGGCGCCGGACACGTCGCCGAGGGAGAACGCCGCCGGGACGTGTTCCTGCCCGTTCTGACCGGCCTCCATCCATCCGACGGAAACCGTCGCTCGCAGGCGGGGATCGGCGAGGAGCTCGTCGAGCAGGGACGCCGAGCGCGCGCCGGCAAGGATCACCCGTGGCTCTCCCGACTGGACGATCTTCGCGACCCGCGCGGCCGGGCTCGTCGTGTCGATCGGGATGTAGATGCAGTCCGCCTTCAGGACGCCCAACATGCTCACGACGGCGAGCGGCGACTTGGGGAGCAGAATGCAGACGCGATCGCCCCGCGCGCACCCCGCGGCCTGCAAGGTGCGCGCGAGCTGCGTGCTCGCGGCGTCCAGCTGGTCGTAGGTCCAGCGGCTGCCCTCCATCACCAGGGCGGTCGCGTCGGGGCGCCGCTCCGCCTGCCCCGTGACCCACTGCTGCAGCAGCTCGGTCATCGCGCCACCCCGTCCAGGGCGCGTTGGAAGGCCTCGTTCGTGTGATGCAGCTCTTCCTCGGTGGGCGGAATGTCGAGGATGAACGACCGATACCCCACCGTGATGTAGCGCGACAGCTCGTCGCCTACCTGCTCGTAGCTGCCCACGAGGTACGGGCACATCGTCTGGTAATTCTGAAACGGGACGAGCCAGTACGGGCTGCCGCCCGAGGCCGTGGCCTCGGCGAGCCCAGACAGCTGCCCGTGCCAGACGGAGTCCGAGACCTTCATCGCCAGCTGGTGCGTCAGCTGCCCCTTGCGGTTCTGGGGGAACCGCTGATGCGCGACCCGCCAGGCGTCGTCGCCGTCCTCGCGCGCGATGATCCCGACCCGCACACCCGCGCCGACGCCCTCGTCGGGGGCGATCTCTTCGCCGGGCTGCTTGGGATACTTGACGGCCGTCGCGCCAATCGCCTTGGCCGCCGCGAAGCCTGCTTCTGACGACCCGGACACAAAGATTCCCGGAAACAGCTCCGGCAAGAGCGTCGGCGTGAGCTTCAGGTTCTTCACGCTGTAGAACGCGCCGTCGAACGACACCGGCGTGGCTCCGGCCAAGAGCTGCCGAATGATGAGCGTGTATTCGATCAACCGCTCGTACCGCTTGTCGTGCGGCGTCGTGTCATTCAGCGCCGTCAGGTCGTTCTTGAACCCTCCCGCGACCATGTTCAGATAGATGCGTCTCCCGTACAGATGGCCCAGCGACGCGACCATCTTCGCCACGGCGTACGGGTGCATGTAGACCGGCTGGATGGCGACCAGAGGGCACAGGCGCGTCGTGCTCTGGATGATGATCTGGGACGCGAGCCAGGGGTCCACGAGCCGGTTGTCGGAGTAGACGAGAATGCCCTTGCATCCGGCCTGCTCGCTCCAGCGCGCCACGTCCGCTACCCGCTGGGGGTAGCTCCTGGGATCGCCGTCGCACGACTGGGGACAGGTGGAAAAGAGTTCGAGACTCATCGCCGTGCAGGCGTGTGCATGGGCGGTGCCATGGGGCGCCGCAGCAGCGTGCAGGCCCAAGGCCGCGTGTGGAAACTTTGCTGTGGCGCGGTCGCCACGACCTGTTGTGCTGCCTCCCTGGATACCGGGATGCGCGAGGCGCGCCGACCGGTCCGTCCCGGCCTCGCTTGCTTGGCTGTGGCGACACAGAACGGCCCGGTCTTTGCCGTGATGTTTCCTCGAACGCTCGGATGGAGGAACGTCGTGGTGCGCATCTCCGGTCAAAGGTTGTGTGCAGTCGCAGCCGCGACGCTGATCGTCGCGACCGCGTGTAACGATCCCCAGAGTCCGAGGCTCAGTGCGGACCTCTTCCCGCAGCCCCACCCGCTCGCTGTCACCGTCACCACCACGGGCTACGACATCGATCCGGACGGTTACACCGTCTGGGTGGATGAGTCCCAAAGTCAGCCCGTCGGCGCGAACGGGGTCGTCACCTTCGCTGTGCCGGCCGGCCCCCACGAAGTGGCCCTCTATGGAGTCGACGCGAACTGCACCGTGAGTGGCTACAACCCGCGATGGGTCTTAGACCTCGACACAATGGCGGGTGCCACGACCTTCTCTGTGAGCTGCGAGTCGCGAGGCGACCTGTTCGTCTCGACCAACACCACCGGCGTGGACCTCGACGCCGACGGTTACACGGTCACGATCGACGGCTCCGCGAGCCAACCGGTCGCGACCAATGGCAACGTCACCTTCACCTGGGTGGCGAGCGGCAGTCACACGGTCGCCCTCTCGGGCGTCGCGGGGAATTGCACGGTGAGCGGGGCGAACCCCCAAACGGTCACCGTGCAGTCCGGCGCGACGGCGTCGGCGCCTTTCTCGGTGAGCTGCGCTCCGACCGGCAGTGGCAGCGGTAGTCTGGCGGTCACGACCACGACCACGGGCTCCAACCTCGATACCGATGGCTACACGCTCACGATCGACGGCTCCATCAGCCAACCGATCGCGACGAACGGCAGCGTCACGTACACGGGGCCGGCGGGCAACCACCCGGTCGCGCTCTCGGGGGTGGCCGCGAACTGCGCGGTGAGCGGGGCGAATCCTCGCACGGTCACCGTGCCCGCAGGCGGGACGGGCACGACCATCTTCTCGGTTACGTGCAGCGCCCAGCTGCCGCCCGCCGAGGTGATCGGGCAAGGCCAGATCGGGATGGGAGCTGCCACGCCTCCGGACCTCGTGCAGACCTTTGACTTCGAGGTGCGGGCCGACTTGACGGGGCGGTTCAGCGCCACGGATTACAACGACATCCATGCGTCGGGAAATCCCGCGTCGATTACCACGGATCCGGTGGCGGACCCCGCGACGTCGATCACGGCGTATCGCAACAGCTCGAGCGCCTGCAACGACCCGAGCCGCGGGGTGGAGTTCGACGCCGTCGGCCGGGAGGACACCGGTACCCTCGTGAGCTATACAGTGCAGGCGTGCGACAACGGGCCCGCGGGAAGTGGGATGGACTTCTGGAGCATCTTCATCCCGTCGGAGGGGTACGGGCGCTCCGGCAGGGTGACGAGCGGAGATATCGTCAAGAAGTGATTACGGGTCGACTGCGCGCGATCCGTGCTTACCCACTCCTCAACCCAACTGCTGTAGGAGAGGGGTGGCGCGAGTGGCTCGGCGGCTATCCTGCGGACGCGGAGCACGAGCCGCACCTGGTGGCCGCGATCGAGTGGCTGGTGCGCGCCCATGACGCGACTCCGGACGGCGGCATCTCACGCGCCTACAGCCTGGCATGGCACTCCTATTTCCAGCGCAGGGGCTGGCAGCCGTCTTATCCCGAGACCACGGGCTACATCATCCCGACGCTCTGTGCCGCCGCCCGGCGCCTGGCACGCGCCGAGCTCGCCGCGCACGCCGAGGCCGCAGCGCGGTGGGAGATCGAGATCCAGCTGCCAACGGGCGCGGTCCGCGGCGGCGTGATCGGCGAGCCAGAATCCCCCGCCGTGTTCAACACCGGACAGGTGCTGCTCGGCTGGCTCGCCGCGTTGGAAGAGACGGGCCAGGGGATCTTCGCGGACGCCGCCCGCCGGGCGGCCTGCTACCTGGTGGCCACGCTCGACGCCGATGGACATTGGCGCAGAGGCAACTCGCGCTTCGCCCGCACGGACGCGACCCTCTACAATACCCGCACTGCCTGGGCGCTCGCTGAGGCGGGAGCTCGACTGGATGACGGCACGTTCACCGATGCCGCTGCGCGCAGCCTGCGCGCGGCTGCCGAGCTGCAGGCCGAGAACGGCTGGCTGCCTCGTTGCTGCCTTACCGATCCCGAGCAGCCGCTGCTGCACACGCTAGCGTACGCCATCCGGGGATTCCTGGAAGGTGGACGGGTGCTCGGCGACTCGCGTCTGATCGGCGCTGCCGAGCGCGCAGCGCGCGCCCTGGCTGCGACGGTCCGGACGGATGGTTGGATGCCCGGTCGCTACCGATCCGACTGGTCTCCTGCCGTGCGCTGGTCGTGTCTGACGGGCCAAGCACAGATGGCGAACAACTGGATCCGGCTTGCCGAGATCACGGGCGACGCGCAGTGGCTCGAGCCCGTGAGCGCCGTGTTGCGCTTCCTCAAGCGCACGCAGAACCGTCGCAGCCCCGAGCCGGGGTTGCGGGGCGGGATCAAAGGCGCCTGGCCGGTGGGTGGCGCCTACGGAGCCTACGAGGTGCTGAGTTGGGCGACCAAGTTCTTTGCGGACGCCCTGATGCGGCACGAAGCCATCGAGACCGGCGGCCTGCAGGCGGCTTCAACGGTTCCCGTGCTAGCCTAACCGGCGATCGTTGCACAGCCTTCGGCAGCAGCACTGATGAGCGATCTAAGCGCATGACCCTCCTTGCAAAGGCCACCTCGTTCGCGGTTCCGGCATTGGTCGTCCTCTTCGCCTGGGCTCCCTTGGTAAGCCATTACCACGTTCGCGCTGCGACAATCACCGACGACATTCTCCGGCAGGCTCTCCAGGCGCCGCCGGATTCGGTGCTGAAGGAATTGAACCAATTGCGTCTCTTGAAGCTGGGCCCAGATAGGAAAGAGCTGGTGCGGGTCGCGGCAGAACTGCGGAGAGGGAGTGCCGGCGTCCCAGGCTATCCCACAGTAAGGATCGGCTATCCTCCTGTAACAATCGCAGTTCCTCTCGATCATCGCGACCTTGAGAAGATTCCTGCCGCTTGGCAGCCCTTTTTCGTAGTCCCCCGAATCCTCCTGGACGCCTACCACGCAACGGGACGCGATGAATTCCTCTTATCTGCTCGGGACATGACCGTGGCTTGGGGACGGCACGAACGTCGCGCGTTACTCCCGACGGGTTACGTGTGGAATGACGCCGCTATAGCCGCTCGCATCGGAGTGCTTGCCGAGTTCTGGCTCCTTTACCGGCATCACCCCAGCTATCAGCCGGCCGTCGCGAATGCAGTTTTGACGCAAGTGGACCGGAGCGCCAAGTTGCTCGCCAGGGAAGGACTCTTCACGTTCAACACCAACCACGGCGTGATGCAGAACTTGGCATTGCTTCACGTCAGCGTCGCCTTCCCTATGCTTCCCGACGCCGCGCACTACAGGGAGCTGGGGCTCGCGAGGCTGCGCGACCAGATACCGTTTTACATCGATCGTGAAGGGGTGGTGCTGGAACACTCGGCGGAATACCAGGCGTGGGGACTGCAATCGATGGCCATGGCTTGCCGTTACCTCAGTCTGCTGCACGTGACAATCCCGGAGGATTGGCGGCGGAAGCAGGAGCGAGCCGAGCGGGTGTTGGCCGCTCTGCGGCGTCCCGACGGGACGTTGCCTACCTTTGGCGACACCGACGGCGCAAGCGATAGTGTTGGTCCACTCGTGGCCGTCTTCGACACCGAGGGCCGCGCTGAGACTTTGCGCCATCCGGCGAGCTCGGTTCCAGACCGGCCTCTCAGCTTCTACCCTGTTGCCGGTGACGCAGTCTGGTGGGACGGGCTGGCGGACTGGCCGAAAGAGAAGAACTTGCGCCAAACCGTCATCCAGTGGTCGTACTTTCCTGGACACGCACACAAGCACGCGGATGAAATGAGCGTTCTGATGTGGGCCAGTGGGCAGCTTTGGTGGACGAACGTGGGCTACTGGCCCTACGCGACGGCTGGCCGATCGGAAGCGGAGTCATGGTATGGTAGTAACGCTCCCCATCTGGTGAACGAGAGCGCCGGGAGCCCCAGAAGCACGAGGCTGTTCTCTTTTGGGTGGTCCGACCGCTTGGGAGTGGTTGACTTGGAGCGAAGAGGACCCGGGGAGTATGTGGCGCGCCGACAGGTCGTGCACATACGGCCCGATGTGTGGCTCATTGTTGATCACGTCTCCGGTAATGACACACTCAAGACGACCACAACGTGGACGACGTCGCCGGACGTGAGCTTGGAACAGGGCAGAATTCCAGGCTCTTACGTCCTAGCGGCCCCGCGGCCTCCGATTCGGCTTCGGACGTTCGTCTTTGGGTCTCCGTCTACTACCATCAAGGAGTTTGAGGGGAGTCTCTCGCCCTTCGCTGGATGGCACGTGGTGAACGGAAGCCCCAGGCCAGCCCCCGCCATCGTCATCGAGCAGCCTGCTCGAGATTCCTGGTCGATTGTGGTCTGGTCGCTTGAGGCTGGTCAGGTCGACTCGACCCGTCTTCTCACCGACCCCCAGGTGTTGTCCTGGAAAGATCCGGACGATTGGAGCGTTGAGCTCGGCAGGGCATCTGGGGTTCGGGCAGTAGAACGTGAGCAGCGCCGGATTACCGTTCGTGATGCGCGAAACAGAGTGATCGAGACGCTGGAACTCACGCCCGCGCCGGAGGTGATCGATCAAGTCGCTCAGATCGACGCGGCTCTAGCGGAGGCACAGAGAGCATACCCCAGATCTTATGATCTTCTCAGCCGCCGCACGAAGGTGACGCTGCTCCTGGTCGTGGTATTTCTCGGTCAAGAACTTTTCTTCTCATTCATCAGGCGTAAGCACAACGACCATCAGCGTATCCTCCGCGTCTTCAATCTCGTCGGGTGGATGGGCGTCGGCTGCTGGCTTATGTTTTGGTTCTTGAAGGGCTAGAGGCATCTTGCCGTGAGGAGCCGATCGGCCACTCTCTGGCCGATACTGAGCGACGCTGTCGCGGCTGGTGACGGGGCATTCAACACGTGGACGGCATTGTCAGTCTCGAGGATGTAGAAGTCGTCGAGCGGCCTCCCGACACGGTCCACCGCTTGTGCTCGAACGCCGCTCCGCCCTCTCACGAGATCGTGCGCACCAATGCCTGGAAGGAGCCGCTGGAGGGCCCGGAGGAAGTGTCGTTCGCTCCCCGCACGTCGCCATTCCGATAGGCCGCTTCGCCAATGCCGTCCCGCCATCCTCCAGAAGCCCGGAAACGAGAGCATTTCGGCAAGATCGCGAAGCGACACGCTCCGAGGACTGTATCCTTCACGCTTCAAGGCCAGCACCGCGTTGGGGCCCGCCTCCACGCGATCATCGATGGTGCGGGTGAGGTGCACGCCCAGAAACGGCAGCGTCAGGTCCGGGACGGGATAGATGAGGTTCCTCACCCGATGCCGGGCTTCCGGCCGAAGCTCGTAGTACTCGCCTCGGAACGGGATAATTCGGATCTCCGGGTCGACACCGCACATTCGCGCCACCCGATCCGCGTAGAGACCGGCGCAGTTCACCAGCCTCCGGGTACGGACGTCGCCACGAGTCGTCTCGATCAGCAGCTGGCCCGTCTCTTGCCGGACAGCGGTCACTCGGGCGCCCGTCCAAATTTCTCCCCCGCTCGCCTGCACGCGCCGACCGTAGGCGCTGGTCACCGCGGCGAAGTCCACGACGCCGGTCTCTTCGACCCATAGGCCAGCCAGGCCCACCACCTCGGGCTCGAGGTCACGCAACGCCGGACCTTCCACGCGGCGCAGGCCGGTCAGCCCGTTGGCGCGTCCCCGGTATTCGAGCTCGGCGAGGCTCGCAAGGTCCTCGGCCTTGGTGGCTACGACCAGCTTGCCACAGCGCCGGCACGGCACGCGTTCCCGGATGCAGAACTGGTACAGCGCCTCACGTCCCGCTCGGCAGAGTCGGGCTTTGAGCGAGCCCGGCGTGTAGTAGACGCCCGAATGGATCACGCCGCTGTTGTGCCCGCTCTGGTGTGGGGCGAGCTTGACCTCCGCTTCCAGCACGACCACGGAGGGCCCCCCTGTTTCGACGAGCGCCATCGCGGTCGCGGTGCCGACGATCCCGCCCCCGATCACCGCGACATCGAAGCTCACCATCCTCCGCTGTCGAGCGTCAATGCTGGTTCAGCCATTCGCGCAACACCAAGAGATTGTATAGCCGCTGGCTATGATCCCGTACGCCGTCCTGGTGCTCGCGCGCCATGGTGCGAATCCCGGTGGGGTTGAGCCAGCCGCAATCGCGTAGGCTCTCACTTTCCGCCAGCTCGTCGGCCCAGACCCTGGTGGGACCGCACCCGAACCACACCTGCAACGGGAGAGAAAAACCGTGCTTCGGTCGCTGGAACAGCGCGGCCGGGACGAATCGCTGCAACAGCGCCTTGAGCAGCGGCTTGCCGCCATTACTATCCAGGAGCCACTGGTCTGGAAGCCCGAGCGCGAATTCCAGCACTTCCTGGTCCAGCAACGGCGAGCGGGCTTCCAGACCGTGGGCCATGGTGGCGACGTCCACTTTGGGCATCAGGCAGTCCGCCAGGTAGGTCCGCACGTCGACGAGACGCATCCGGCGCAGCGCCGGGCCGCTGCCGTTCTGGTACAACTGCGCCAGCCAGGCGCGCACCGCGTTCCCGCTGTCCCGTCGCTCGCGCAGCAGTTCTCCCGCGTAGAGGCGATGCACCTCCTCGTCGTCCACGAACGTCCGCAAGGCAGCGTAGCGCTCTGGTTCGTCCAACGCGAGCGTGCGCAGGGCGCGCTTGATCCGCTTCGCCCGGGGCCGCTGGGTGGGTACGGCAGCGCCCAGGCGCAGGGCCGTCATCGGCGCCACGCTCCGCAAGCGCTTGAGGCGCAGCGCCGTCCGATACCACTCGTATCCGCCGAACCCTTCGTCGCCGCCGTCTCCGGTGAGCACCACGGTGACATGTTTCCTGGTCTCCCGCGCCAGCAACCAGACGGCCAATGCCGACGAGTCGCCGAACGGCTCGGCAAAATGCCGCACCAGCGTCGGGAGGACGTCGAGGATCTCCGGGCGTCCGGTGAACGTGCGATGCCGAGTTCCGAGGTGGTGCGCGATGCGCTCGGCGTAGCCGCTCTCGTCGAACGCGGCTTCGGCGAAGCCGAGCGAGAACGTCTGCGCTTGCCCGGGGCAGTGACGCGCGGCGATGGCCGTCACCAGGCTCGAATCGATGCCGCCGCTCAGGAACAGACCGAGTGGCACGTCACTGCGGAGCCGGAGTGTTACCGCGGTCGTGAGCAGATCTTCCAGTCGATCGACGGCCTCGGCGAAGCGCCCGGCGAAGGGCTTCACGGTCCCCTCGAGCGCCCAGTAGCGGAGGGAACGAGACCCGGAGCAGCTCACCCGCAGCATCGTCCCTGCGGGAAGCTTGCTTATGCCGTCCCAGACCGACTGGGGAGCGGGGATGTACCCGAGGGTGAGGAACGCGTCCACGGCTGCGAGGCTCACGCGGCGGGGGCGGGGGTCTGTATCCCGCAGCGCCCCCAGGGTCGATGCGAAGTAGCAGCATTCGTCGTCCAGCGTGTAGAACAGGGGCTTCTTGCCCACCCGGTCCCGCGCGAGCACCAGCTCGCCGCGCGTCCCGTCCCAGATGGCGAAGGCGAACATCCCGCGGAGATAGCGCACCGCCTCGCTGCCGTATCGCTCGTACAGGCGCAGCAACACCTCGGTATCGGACACGGTATGAAACCGCACCCCCTGATCCGACAGGGAGCGGCGCAGCTCGCGGTAATTGTAAATCTCGCCATTGAACACCAGGGCAATGCGTCCATCATCGCTGCACATCGGCTGGCGCCCGCCGGCGATATCGATGATGGAGAGCCGGCGGTGTGCGAAGGCTGCGCGGCCTTGCGGCTCGGCCCAAAAGCCCTCCCCGTCAGGCCCCCGATGCTCCATGAGACCCGCCATGCGACACAGGCGCTCGCGATCGAGCGGGGCAGCGTTCCGCACCGCTACCGCGCCGGCGATGCCGCACATGCTGGCGTTGCTCCTGTCCGTTCCTCGAGCAGTTCGCGATACAACCGCACGTGAGCCTCCACCCGACGCTCCAGTGAGAGGCGGCTCACCACTTCCCGGCGCGCCGCTCGAGCCTCGGGCGAGTCCCCTTGCGTCACTGCGCGCTCGATCGCTTCGGCGAGCGCCGCGGCGGATCCGGACGGCACCACGAGAGCGGCCGCTGAAGCTCCGACAATGTCCGCGACCGCACCCACCGCTGTCGCCACCACGGGCACGTCCGCCTGCAGCGCCTCGAGCAGGGTGTTCGGCAATCCCTCGTAGCGAGAGGGCAGAACCACCAGGTCGACGCTCCCATACACGACGTCCACATTGTCCACTCGCCCCAGGAAGCGGACGCACGACTCCAACCCCAGACGACGAGAGCGAGCCTCGAGACGCGCGCGCTCCGTGCCGTCCCCCGCGACGAGAGCAGAGAAGGCGAGGCCGTTCCGGACCAGGGCGGCGCAGGCGTCGAGGAAGAGGTCCACGCCCTTCTCCGGGCTCAGCCGGCTGACGATGCCGACGACGGGCCGCCCAAGAGTGCCGGCCAGGGCGGCGACGCGGTCGCGCTCCGATGGATCGCCTGCCGGCGGGGGGGCCAGAGCCGCGTTGTAGATGGTGCGAACGCGGCCGCCGCAACGTCCGAACGCTCGGGCTTGAGCGTGCGACATGACGACGATGCGGTCAGCCGCGCGGAGCAGCCGCAGGTCCACCCAGTGATAGAATCGCTGCCTGATGGACGCGCTGGTGAAACTGGGCTCGGTGGTGAATCCATGGAAGAATCCGATCCAGGGCCAGGGGAGACCCAGCCGGCGCAGCAGATACGCCACCGCGGCCGCCTTGTAGCCGTGCGTCTGCACGATGGACGGGCGCCAGCGACGCAGCACCGTCTCTACTCTCAAGGCCACTCGCCAGTCGAGCGGCCCGCGGTCTTCCACGACGCAATGCTCGACGCCGGCCGCTTCGAGGTAGCGCGCGAATGCCGAGGGGGGCCGGCCACGCCGATGGAACGCCACGACGAGGCAGTCGAACCCCGCACCCTGTAGCGCGCGCGCCAGCGCAGTCACCTGGCGCCCAAAACCGGAAATCCCTTCGGAAGGAACCAGCGCTGCGATGCGTTCCGGGAAGGAGCGCTCCGTGAGAATCATCGTAAGGCGGGCACGCCGGCCGGACCCCTGCGCCGTGACGCCGCCGCGGGCCGACGCTCGAACCACGTCCAGGTGCGCCGCAGGCCCTCGGGCAACGAGACGCGGGGACGATAACCGAGCAAGCGCTCGGCGCGCTCGACGCTCGCAAGCGAGTCGTGGACGTCCCCCTCCCGAGCAGGAAGCCGCCGGTATGCGAGCCCCCGGCCGGTGACTTCTCCCACGAGGTCGATCAGGCCGAGCAGCGAGATCCGCGCTCCCGCCCCCACGTTCACCACGGACCCGTTGACTCTGTCTCCCGGCGCCATTGCGGCAAGCACGTTTGCGTCCACGACATTGTCCACGTAAGTGAAATCCCGCGTCTGCGACCCGTCCCCAAACAGCCTCGCCTCCCGTTGCTCCAGGGCCGCGAGCAAGAAGGCGGGGATGACCGCGGCATACGCCGAGTGTGGACTCTGGCGCGGACCGAACACGTTGAAGTACCGGAGCGCCACCCCTTCAATCAGCCCGGCGCGAGCGAATGCGAGCACATACTGCTCGCC
>Ga0137386_10001498_pt1 | contig 14662 bp, 10 predicted proteins | sample SagtaG_4_FD_104910 | JGI IMG/M metagenome (GOLD analysis project Ga0137386, IMG submission 104910) | Vadose zone soil microbial communities from Sagehorn Ranch, Mendocino, California, USA - Sage2_R_100_16 metaG | ecosystem: Environmental > Terrestrial > Soil > Vadose zone | place: USA... | reverse complement strand
GTGTCCTTCGAGGAACAATTCTACTTATTCTGGCCCCTCGTCGTGCGGAGGGCGTCCAAGAGAACCCTGTACCGAATCGCCATCGGATTGCTGATCGTGGCCGCTTTGGCCCGTCTGATTCTGCTGCTCAAACACGAAGGAGGAGAACCTATTTGGTACAACAGCTTTGCCCGGCTTGACTCCATCGCCTGCGGGATTCTGCTGGCAGTGGCTCTTCATGGGTGTCCGACGCTTCGCGTCGGGATTACCGCCAGGCTGACGTTGATACTAGTGGGAATTTCTGCATGGCTCATTGTCGGCCGGTATTGCGGGTTGCTCGATGCGGTGCCCACGTTGCTGGGAGGCATGATCGGGTATCCGCTGATGTCGCTCGGAGGCGTTGCGATCTTCCTTTCGGTGTGGGGAGCTGGCCAGGACGGGCTTCCCTTCCTGAAGTATTCCTGGCTCGTTTATTTGGGCAAGATTTCATACGGTCTTTACGCGTATCACTTTCTCGGTTTGCAGCTCTCCCAGCGTCTTTTTACCCGATACCCTCATGCGCACGCCTGGACGCTTTCTTGGCTGTGTTCACTTGCGATCACGTTCTCGCTGGCTGTTGCCTCTTTTAAGTGGTTGGAGAGTCCATTCTTGCGTTTGAAGCGGAGTAAGTTCACGCACATCCCTTCCGGAGCTCCCTCGTAAACCCTCCGTGGATCGATACCAAATGCGATACGGATTTCAGCAGTGGGACATCTATTTCACTGGCTCGAGCGACGGCGGCGCTACCTTCCAAGGGCCTGTGAACGTCTCGAACACTTCAGGCATCTCCCTCTCCCCCGCGACCGCTGTGGACGCTAGCTCTACCGCCTACATCGCCTGGATGTATAGTCCACCGAGTCCTTATAATTTCAACGTCTACTTCAGTCGCAGTGCGGCTCTTTCCTCCTTGAGCCTGGACCCGTCGAGCGTAACAGGCGGAAGTTCCTCGACGGCCACGGTGACGCTGAGCGGGCCGGCTCCCACCGGCGGTGCGGTCATGTCGTTGTCGAGCAGCAACCCAGCGGTGGCCAGCGTCCCGGACTCAGTGACCATTGCGGAAGGATCCACCAGCGTGACCTTTAGTGTGGCCATCAGTTCCGTGGCGGCGCCGACCACCGTTACTATCTCCGCGGCATATAACGGCGCCACCCAAACTGCATCCCTCACCGTCGATCCTCCGACCCTGACCTCGCTGAGCCTGAGTCCGTCAAGCGTTACCGGCGGGAGTTCGTCCAACCGCCTGGCTTTAAACTGGCAGTCGATATGGCCTCTCTACGGCGAGGAACTACTCCTAGTGAAGATTGACGGCATGGCTGTCTATCGCCTGGCGCACCACCGTTCACGCAGCGCCGAATATTATTGGGCACAGCCGCACGCAGTTATCAGCCGGGATGGGAGATATGTTGTTTGGGACAGTAACTTCGACATTAGCAGCATAGGCGACGCAAACTACGCGGATGTGTACCTGACGCGGGTCCAGTGACGGGTCCGGCTAGGAGCTGCCGCCTGAATCTCCGCGATAAGAGGAGGGGTCGTGTCTCGAATTTCGTCGAACAGTAACTGGCGCATTTTCCCCTGCGAAGCCATAGGTTTCTTCTAAGCGACAGCAGCTGACGTCTCGACCAGATCGAACCATCCCTCGATGAGTTTGTACCCCTGAGAATATATTTCTTGACGATTATGAGCTCGGAAAGGACCCGTGAGTTGCCGTTGGGTAAACCTAAGGGAAGAATGAGACGCGAAAATCTGAAAGTTGTCCTCTCCAACCAGCTTCGCAACATCAACAATGTTAAGGCCAAGCTCGAGCTGGCTGCAGAGGTACTAACGGTCCTCGGCACCATGTTTGACGAGCAAGCCGTGGAAATTCTAGCGGACGAAATTGGCCCCACGCTCTACCGTTGGGTCGATACCGTTCCCGAGACCGTGAACAGCGCATTTCTGCGAGCCTTGGCACTGAGCCGCGCCAATAGAAGGGGAGCTTCAGCAGCTTGGGAGCGTTTCTTCACGTTGCACGCCGGGCGTGATGCTTTTCATTTGCTCGCTTATGCCCAAACCCTGACCGAGGAGCAAAGATTTGAGGAAGCTGCTCGCCAGCTACGATTGGCGCTAACGCGGCACGTCCCCTACGCTTTCTTCCCCAGGGCAGAGAAGGTAATCGCCAAAGTAGCCAGCGAGGACTTTATTTTTGCGCGAGAAGTTCGTATCGCGGTGCTCAGCACCAGCACCACGAGTCTGATGATCCCAGTGCTGAAGGCCCTGTCTCTGCGCGACAGGATTCGCGCGGAATTCTACCAGGGACTCTACGGCGCGATCGACCAAGAGATCCTAGATCCTGAGAGTGGGTTGGGGAAGTTCCGCCCGGAGATTGTGTTTCTAATCCCAAACTGGCGTGATTTGTCGCTTCCTGCTCTCAGTCCGAATGAGAAAACTGCGATAACACGCCTGTTGGAAGTACAAAAGGCACTTTGGCAACGCCTCTACACCCAGTTCGGATGCCACGTTGTACAGCACGCGTATGATCTTCCGACCGAGGAGCCTCTCGGATATCTTGCAGGTTCTCTCCCTGGTGGCCGATCGCGCCTGATCCAGCTCATCAACACCTACATGTCAGAAGAGGCACCTTCCTATGTGTCCCTCCTCGACACGCCGGCGGTACAACGCCGTGTTGGTGAGCGTTGGGAAGACTCCATGCTGTGGTGCAGCTTCAAGCAGCACCCATCCACGGAGGCCTTGCCTGATTTGGCGGAGGCGCAACAGGCCCACCTGCGTGCGGTGCTTGGACTGACTCGCAAGGTTCTTGTCACAGATCTCGACAACACGCTGTGGAAAGGTATCATCGGCGAGGATGGACTAGAGGGTATTCAAATCGGACCGGGAACAGCGGTAGGTGAAGGATATCAACGACTACAGAAATATTTGCTGGACCTCAAAAATCGCGGGATTCTGTTGGCGGCCTGCTCGAAGAATAATCCCGAAGATGCTCGGCTCCCTTTTGAGAAGCACGAACACATGGCCCTCCGACTGGATGACTTTGCCGCATTCTATGCAAACTGGGAAGATAAAGCCCAAAACCTTCGCCAAATAGCTCAGAAGTTGTCACTTGGGCTCGACAGCTTCGTTTTCCTGGATGATAACCCGCTAGAACGTGAATGGGTTCGCTCGCAGCTTCCAGAGGTCGCAGTGGTGGATCTTGGGCCCTCGGTGTTCCAGTGGGTACGGGACCTCGACAGGGGTTATCACTTCTTCTCGCTTGTACTTTCCAAAGAGGATCTAGCCCGGTCCGAGCAGTATCGCACCGAATCGCAAAGAGAAATAATCCGCACTAGTTCGCACTCTATCGAAGAGTTCCTGAGCCAGTTACAATTGGAGGCGTCGGTAGTTCCGGTCTCTGAAAGTAACCTGGTGCGAGTCACACAGCTGATCAATAAGACGAATCAGTTCAATCTAACGACCAAGCGCTACACCGAGGCACAAGTGCTTCAATTCGCCTCCTCACTTGGAGCATGGACGGGTGCATTTCAGCTTAGAGACCGCATGGGGAATTACGGTCTGGTCGGCGTAATTTTGTGTAAGCCAAATTCAAACGCTGACGAGTGGGGAATTGATACCTGGTTGATGAGTTGTCGCGCGCTGGGGCGTCAGTTGGAACGGTTCATGTTTGACCGCATGATGGAGGCTGCAGTAACAAGAGGGGCGAAGGAGATTAAGGGCGTTTTCAGGCCGACAGGAAAGAACGGCCTAGTCGCCAACCTGTACGATAGCCTCGGATTCCGCAAACTCCACGAAAGCGTGGAGCAGAACATTTACACGATCGAAGTGCCACCGTCGCCTGAGATTACCGCAACATACATCCGGAATGTCAGTGCAGCGACCCGTGAGCAGCATTCCTGAAGGCAGGGCTAACCTGAATCAACCCCGCTTACACCACGTCGGAATCGTGGTCGGGTCGATCCGGAACAGTGCGCCGTTATTCGCGCGCGCACTCTCGCTTGAATGGGACGGGAGTATTATCTACGACCCTTTGCAGCTAGTGAACGTCAGCTTCCTACCTTCGAATTTTGCAACTCAGTCCGTAGTTGAGCTAGTTGAACCGGTAGGCTTGCGATCCCCAGTACGGCAGTTCGCGGAGACTGGTGGTGGGCTTCACCACGTCTGCTACGAGGTGGACGATCTAAAAACTGAGATCGCCCGCAGCCAGGAGGAAGGGGGGACTCTGGTAAGAGTACCGTTACCAGCAGTTGCCTTCGCGGGGCGCAAGATAGCTTGGATATTGACGACGCAAAAGCTCTTGGTGGAATACCTAGAGAAGCCTAGCCATGAACCACAGCCGTCCACATTAGCCTGCTAACTCAGGATGCTTATGCGCCCATTCGATGGCAGCACGGCGCGGCCATACAGCGATACCCATTTGAAAACGAACCTCACCCCTGGCGACCTGTTCTTGCCGCTCAACATTGTGCTCGGCGAAGCCGGAATCGGCGGGGGCAGGTCCTGCCGTGGTGATAAGACCGTTGGCCTCAAGGTACGGACGACTTAGCCAGCTGAGGTGTGGGTAGCGCCTGACAGCGGTCGGGTCGTGGAACCAAGCGCTTGCCAGAATTCCTTTAATGGTTGGCTGAAGCTCAAGTGAGCGTGCCATGCGATAGTAGGAACGAAGAACCTCCTTCTCAATCACTAGAGAACGATTCTTAGGCCTCCGTGCTACATGTACGAAAAACATCGGCGCAAAGCCGCGAACCTGGAAAAGAAGGAAGGTCAGTACTCGCGGCAGACTGCCCCTCTTGACTCTTAGTAACCAGGAACGCGTGAAACCCGAAATCTCCCAATCCATTGGACCCGACGGAAAGCGTCGCAGGGAAATCGTTTTGCAGGCTACTACGAACCCATAACTCCCGACTGTTAACGAGCTTTCGACGTGTCTGACAGAATTCACATAGAACTCAAACTCCTCGCGCAGTAGCAATTTAACCGGCTCGTAAAGGGGTAGAGGTTCAATTTGAGGGGCAGTTTCGCGAGCAGCACACGTGAGAAGCCCACGTTCGAATAGGTCTCCTGATATGTCGAGACCCGCTCGACAAATTCGATCCTTGAGCCGCTGGATCGGCGCCTGGCTCTCAGGTGTCTCGCTGACGCCTTGGACTAACCGCGCACAGACGAGCGGTGAATATCCTAGGCGCTGTAAGGCTTCGTCAACCATTTGACTGGAAGAAAGCTGACCACGATGACCGATAGTATAGAGCTAACAGAGCTAACTGTTCCTGGATACTATGACTCGCAGTAGATTTTACGCCGCGCTCGAAGACGTTTTGCAGATACCCCATGGGTCTCTAAAAGACTCCGACAGCCGGGAAACGGTTGCAACTTGGTCCTCTATCGCTGACGTGCAGATCCTCACCGTCATTGCAAACGAGTTTGGCATAGAACCTGATGCAGAACTGATAGAAGTAGAAACGGTGGGCGATCTGATTCAAGCCCTGGGAGCGAGGAACGTTTTCTCCTCCTAAAGGGTTCCCTCGGAATGTTGCGAGAATTGAAACTAATTACGCTATGGTGTGCCAATGCTCTGGCAATTCCCTCTCTATTGCTACGAACAAACTGGCGTAGGCGACGGCTGTTAATCCTTTGTTACCATGGGGCCTCGCTTGATGACGAGCACCTGTGGAACCCAAACCTGTACATGCCCATCGGACTGCTGCGCGAACGCTTCGAGATGCTTCAGGAGCACCGAGCCAATGTCATTTCACTAGACCAAGGTGTGCAAGGCTTGTACGCGGGCACGCTTCCAGAGCGCAGTGTCGTACTGACGTTCGACGACGGGAGCTACGATTTCTACCATTTAGTGTTTCCGCTCCTTAGAGAGTTCAGATATCCTGCAACAGTATATTTGACGACTTACTACTCCGACTTTAATCGCCCAGTCTTTGATGTGATGTGCTCATATTTGCTCTGGAAGGGGCGGGGTCAGCTGTTGAAATGTCCTGGCGTGCTCCCATCGGAGGTAATGCTCGATGAAAAGGGACGAGCTATAGCATTACGCCAAATCCAGAGATCTACTCACAAGCGGGCGCTCTCCGGTCGGGAAAAGGACGCCCTTCTCGCATCTATCGCCGCGCGGCTGAAGATTGATTATGAGAGCCTGTGCGTCAGGAGAATCCTTCACCTGATGACTCCAGCTGAAGTAGCCGCGGTTTCAAGTGTTGGGGTAGACATCCAGCTGCACACGCACAGGCATCGAGTTAGCGTTTACCGGGACAAATTCCTCCGGGAGATCAACGAAAACCGCATGCATATCGCTGCTTCTTCCTCCGCTCCGGCGCGACATTTCTGCTACCCGGGAGGATTTCACCTGTCCCAGTTCCCTGCATGGCTGCTCGACAGTGGTGTGATCTCAGCTACAACTTGCAAGCCTGGCTTAGCTTGCAAGAATAGCGACCCGCTACTCCTGCCCCGACTAGTGGACCACTGTAACCTGCCGCGGACAGAGTTTTCGGCCTGGATTAGCGGGCTTGGTTCGCTATTGCCACACCGACCACACACCATGTCTGACGGACAGTTAATGGAAGAGGCCGTCTAGGAGCTCGACCTGCCCAAATAGTTTGCCACCTCACTGTGGGGGCCTGAAACTGAACAGAATCGCAATGGGCGGGACGGAGCTAGCATTTCCCGTTGCGTCATTGCCCGTTGCGTTCACCGTGTAGGTCAGGCTTGATGGAATTGATACGGTCGCGTCGATGACCCTGGTCCCGGTGGATGGGTCAATGTGGGTTATCTGGAAACCGTTCACGCAACTAGTGGTTATCGTAGCCGAGCAGACGTTTTGGACGATAAGCTCCATGACCCCGGAGATGGTCGGCAGTGCGGGCAACGGGGAGGTCGTGGTGGTGACCGCAGTCGGCTTGAGCGCCACGAGCGAGCAGATCCAGTAGTCGGCGCTATCGAGGGTGAATGTAGCGTGATAACTCCCGGTTGCCGATACCAATTGGTCCTCGATTGCACTTGCTCTGCTTGAAGTTGTTTGCTGGAGGGTATAGCCAGTTCCCGCTGTGAACGTGTGGTTCAAGGATGCAGTGACAACATGACCGAATAACAGATCGCCGGGAGTGAGCGTGGTGAGCGCGCCGCTGTCCACTGTGGTACCGGACGTGGGGCCAGCCGTTGCTGTAGCATCCACGACGGCTGCCATCCCCGAATACTCCGCGATGATTATATGCATGTTCGCAGCCTGACTCAGAACAATGGCAACTGTGTCGGCACTGCCGCCCTTTGAGGTAGCCATCCAAATTTGCTCTCCTATTCCTATGAATGGATTAGCCACAAAGCCCGTTGCTGGGGTGAACGTGTTTCCCAGCGTATCGGTCACAGATGTGATGGTTGCCGCGACGTTCGTTCCGATGGCAACCAGAAGGAGGTCAGACGTTGCGACTGGCGACGAAAAACCTAGGGAGTATGTGGAGACAAGTGCACCCGGAGTTCCAGAATTCGTCTGGACCAACCCTGCCTGTGCGCGCAGCGCCGAGATCAAGATCAGCAGACCAACCAAAATGTGAATTCTCGTAGCTTGCATCATTTTAGACTTTCTCTCCATTGACCGCGGGTCAGGTAGCTAGCGTACAGTTTTAGCTTAGGAGGAACGAGCGCGGCTACTGTCCAGAAGTACAGAAAAATGCCGACGGATGCTGGCACATAGGGTCAGCGACTGCAGTTACCTAGTGGGAGTTCGGATCTCATTCTCGTATTCCTGCCAGTGAACTACCGAGTGGTTGATTTCTATCTACGCCCATCAAGTGAGATGGCAATTAAGATCCTTTTCTAGCATTCAAGAGCGCCACTGGAGCCCAGAATGCGCAGAAGGTTTAGCTTTAGCTAGTACGTGGCGCTCCCGGAGACTTAATCTTGTCAGCCAAGTCGTTTCACTCAGCAATTTCAGCGCGGTCAGTTCTTTGCCTGATGGTTGTCGTGGTGCCGCTAATCGTGCTGCTCGTCATCCGCTCAGTCGGTTGCTCCGGGATCACGAGCAGCGCGCCTTCCTCCCCCGACACGGTGGCCTTGAGGGGGACCGGGGGGCTCGTGTGCGAGCAGCCCAACGACGGGCAAGCACATCCGCCGACCAACTACACCAGTTTCACGCCTCCGCCGAAAGGTGGGTCCTACGTGGACCCTGACTTCGGCTGCACGGTAAAGCGAGTGTCGGACGCTGTCAACGATTTCGGTGCGAACACGGGTGTGCATCACGGTTACTCGCTTCTCTCCCCGTTCAATGCCAATGACACCTTGCTCTCCCTCTATGTGGAAAATGGGCCCGGCTGGTACATAGCCGACATGAATGGCGGCATCGTGGTGCCCCCGGCTAATATGGTAGGCAATAAGAGCGTGCAGTGGGATGCTAGCAATCCCTATGTGTATTGGAACACTTCGGGCACCCGGCTCCTTCAGGCGACCATCAACTACAGCACGAGCTGTGCCTCCGCGCATAACTGCACGGTGACCAGTCGGGTCTGGCATGACTTTGCGGCAGACGGCTACACCGCCATCGAAAACATAGAGACCGGCGGCAGTCCGATCTCTTACGACGGCGACCATGTCGCATTGGCGGGCATGAAGGCAGGATCCTCCGTTTTCGATTACTACTTTGTCTGGATGCTCTCAACCAACGCCGTGGACTATCAACCCTCGGGCAGCGGAAACTCCGTGTGGCATCCGAGCGGTGTTACAAGCATGCACGCCTTCCAAATCACCGGGAAAAACAGCATCAAGGTAGGTCTCACCGGCACCAACTACAACAACGATGTCATTTGGGACGGCACGAATGCCTACCAGTTCCAAGTGAACGGCGCTCACACCGACTTCGGCCTGGATTTGGCCGGCGATGATGTAGCGCTCATCGACCGCAACGCCGATACGGTCGATCCTTGTCTCAAGCGTGGCGGATCGGACGTTCAGAAAAACTGGACAACAACCATGTCCTTTAACTGCTGGTTCGACAAAAATTGGAGAGACGGTCACACCAATTATCAAGGCGGGCCCAAGCAGCCGTGGGCTGTCTGGTCCGCGTTCCATGATCCGAAGTACGACAATATCTACAATATTCCACCCGAATCTGATTGGCAGACTGTTTGGCCGCAATGGGCAGGTGAAGTCGTGGTTGCCAGGGTCGATGCCAACAACAATCCAGCCAGTGTTTATCGGCTCGCGCACCATCGTTCTCATCCGGCCTACCTGAATCAGTTTTGGAGGCAACCCCACGCTTCCATCAGCCGTAGCGGGAAGTACGTCATGTTTGATAGCGACATGGGCAGCACGAATTCTGCCGGTGGCAATGGGTACACGGATGCATACGTCATCCAGATTCAATGACATCGGCACGAGCGAGTAAGAGTAACGCCAATCACGCTGCTCTGTGTGCATTTGGGCTCTTCAGGCGACCGGACCCGACGCGGGAAAGAAAGCAAACAAGTCAGCGGAACTGCCAGGCGGGCCGTGATACTAACGGAGGGGTGGTGTATGATTTCCCGCGAAAATAGATTTGAAATCGGAAATTCAGCTTCCAATGCCGGTGGAACGAAGGATCCCACCCAGGTAAGCGACGCAGGACGACCGGACGCTGTGCCTGATTGGCGGCTCCTCCAAAATGCGCCGTCCGCAGTCAGGCTGTACTACCGCTCGCTGAGTGCTACAGAAATCGTGCTCTGGTGCCTGCTTTACGTGACCGTGCTGGCGGGTATTTTGTACCATGCCAAAGGGCCAGGGCTGAGCAACGACAGCTACCAATACCTGAGCGAGGCAGAGAACATCTACAACGGGCATGGGCTCACTACCTCGATCGTGCACTTCGATACGGAGCGCGCCCACGGCCGGGTTCCGGCGCCCTTAACGACGTTTCCTCCCGGCTATTCGCTGGCGATTGCGGCGATCAGCCGAACGGGCCTGGCCAGGGAGACGGCCGGGCTCATCCTGTCAGCGGCTTCTTTCATCTCCCTGGTGCCGTTGATTGCTTGTACGGCGGGCTTGCTCGAACTGAGCGCCATGGCGACACGAATGGTGCTGCTTTTGCTGCTCGGCAACTCCGCAGCGGGCCTGTACGCGACCGCGGTGGTAACCGAATCTTTATTCACAGCGCTCGCGCTCAGCGCACTGCTATGCCTGCTGCTGCACGAACGAGCGAACGGAGGCACGCCAGCTGCTGCCGCAGGCAACTTGTTCGTAGCGTGCGCGTGCTGGGTGCGTTATGCCGGATTATTTCTGTTCGTAGCGGCTGGAGCCCACCTCGCGTGGCGAGCATTCCGCCGACGTGATCGCCGGTCTGTGATTGCCTCAGCCTGCCTCGCCCTCCCGGCTGCTCTGATCAGCTGTTTGCTGGTGCGGAATATGGTTCTGACGGGCTCCTGGAAGGGCGGAAATACAAAGGCAGTGGCCCACCCGCTGGCCGCCGTTCTGAAACAGTTCGGCGTCTCGACGTACCATCTATTTTTCGGGGAAGGTGTCCCGACCCGCTTGGGTGTGTTGCAGGTGATACTGGGCGTCGGCCTGATACTGTCGTCTGTACTGCTGTTCGTAACGGTAGCGCGGGTGGCCAGCAGTTCGGGCATCCGTGCAGCGCTCGGCAGAGCATTCCCAGGCGCGGGGCTGTTGCTGGTTTATGTGGTGGTTTATAACGCAGGGATTATTTACCTGGGCATGTTCAGTGTGATCTCGTTCGGTAGCCGGATGTTCTATCCCTTGCTGCCGGTTTATTTCCTTCTGTCCGGCCTCATTTTGACCAGATTACAAGCTTTGCCGGGTGCTCGCTCGGCCCCACTGGCATGGACAGCGTGCGCTGCCATTATCGTCGGGTCCTATTGGAGCATCAACTTGGAAAACACCATGGTCCACCGGCCGATGTCACCGGACCGGGTCGTGGAAGCGAGCTTCGCGGTGCCGTCTGGAACTGGCGGAAGCCTGCGGTCCTGGTTCGATGCGAACGTGCCCCTCGGCGCGGTCATAGTGGCGACCAATGGTCAGGCCACGGCCTATGTCCTAAAGCGCAAGGTGATCAGTCTCGTCGGTTCCTACTACAGCGACCAGCGTTGGGACGAAAAGGAAGTACGGGCCCTCATGCAGCGATACGGGGCCGCCTTTCTAATACTCTATCCACGTATAGACCCTATGATCGAGCCCGTCCAGCAGGAGTCGGCTTTTCTCCAGGCGCTGATTGAGGGCCGGCGGCCGCAGTGGCTTCAACTGGCAGCCGATAATGGCCAAGTCATGATCTTTCAATGTCCCGCCGCCTGGGCGGCTACATCCAACAAGAATTAACGCCCGTCCAACGCCAAAGTCGGGGAAAGTAAAGCGCCTAGCCAGGGGCTGGTTTCCGTACCCAGGGAACCGTCGGGAGTCCGTGCCTCCAACGGTTCGACCGTGCAGCTTTCGTTGGTGATGCCGACATAGAACGAAGCCGACTAAGATCCAGTAGATTGCCCGGCTTGGAAACCCCGTCATGATAGTGGGACAATATCACGTCTGCAAATTTCTGGCCTCTTAAGAAATGCCCAACAAGAAAACCCACTCGGTTTCTATAAGCGAGCGATTTTCCCGACGGAGAGCGAGTATGAAGCTGAGCGTCATATCGCCGACGTTCAACGAGGCCGAGAATATTCCTCGGCTCGTGGAACAGCTTGGGCTGGCTTTAAGCCACATCGATTATGAGATTCTAATCGTAGACGATAACTCTCCTGACCTAACGTGGTCCGTTGCTGAGCGAATATCTTTGACCAATCCGCGAGTTCGTGTTCTGCGCCGGATGTGCAACCCTGGATTAGGGTCAGCGGTGATCGACGGCTTCTCGGCAGCCGAGGGTGAAGCGCTGGCTTGCATCGATGCCGACCTGCAGCATGATCCTCGGATCCTCCCGAAGATGCTTGCAGAGCTTTACGAGGGCTCGGATGTGGTAGTGGGCAGTCGTTACGTTGATGGAGGTGGCACCGGGAAGTGGAAATGGCGACGCCGCTTTGGATCTTGGACCGCCACAAAAATGGCGCAAATTCTGCTGGGGGTCAAACTGAAGGATCCTATGTCGGGATATTTTCTGATGTGGCGGAAGGATTTTGCGCGCGTCCAGGCACAACTGAACGGCAATGGATTCAAGATTCTGTTGGAAGTCCTCGCCAAGCTTCAACCATCTGTCGTCAAGGAAATTCCGTATACGTTTAGTTCTAGAAAGTTCGGGGAATCAAAACTCTCTGGCAAAATAGTTGTTCAGTACTTGAGGCAGTTGTGGCGGCTGTCCAAAGCGAGTCGGCTCGTGTCAGACCGATTGTTGAAGTTTGCTGCGGTCGGCAGCATCGGCGTAATTGTGAACCTGGTGGCGATGACATTGTTGCTCCACTTGACGCGCTGGCATGACTGGCAAGCTTCGGCGACCGCCAGCCTGTTAGCAAATGTTCATAATTACGTGCTCAATAACATGTGGTCCTTTGCTGACCGCACACATCGAGGCTTAAGAGTCTTGAAGGGCTATCTTTCTTACTTTGCGATGTCTGCAGTGGGACTGGCTGTCACCACAGGAGCATATGCAGGCTTGACGTGGAGTCTGATGCAGCTGTCCATCCTGCAAAGTGGCATAGGGGGATTTGCTTCTCTGCCTCGGCTGTTTTGTCAATTCATTGCCGTGTCCTTGGGCGTGTATTTCAATTACGAGCTGAACAAAGTCATTACATGGCCGGATGTTGTGCGGTCCAATGTACCCCCCCAAAACAACCCTCCCGTTCAGCTCTCCTCTGATTGAGGCAGTGCCCCAGTGTCGCTATCAAACATGGCATACTGAATCTTGTGCTCCGCTGTGATCCGAGCATTGGAGCGCATCGCAGGATTCAGGTCAATACAGCGGGCCGATCACGTAAACGTCTGCGTAGTTGGCTCCCTGGCCGGACTGATTGAAGTTGCTGTCGAACGCGATGTATTTTCCGTCCCTGCTTATCGCCGCCCTGGTTTGCGCCCAGTAGGTCTCGTCCGAACGGCTGCGGTGGTGTGCCAGACGGACGGTGTTGCCGGTACCGTCCCAAATGATGATTTCTCCAGTATAAAGGCCCCACCCCGACATGCTCGTGGGGTTATTGTAGCACCAATACGAAGAACTCGGGCAGGTCCCGCTGTTGTCAACCGAATGAGTGATCCAGTATTTCGACTGCGTGTCGCGCATGCTGACGTGGTTGGAGTTGCCGACGTTTTGAATGCCGTCGTTGAGGCACAGCCGCACGCTGCTATTTACCAGATCAAGGAGGCTCCAGCCGTAGTTGCTGGGGCAGCCGTTGCTCGTCGTCCCTTGGCCCCAGATCGTGGCGGCCACTATCTTACCCGAACTATCCAGGCCCCAGTCCACATGGGCGCTAGTACCACCCGCCGGCGTTCCCGTCCCGTTCCAAAGGCTTCCGTCCGAGTTGTAAAGTGTCCCATCGATGAAAACCCCGTTGTTGGGCACAATGGTCAATCCGTGATGCGTGATTCCCGATAAAACTGTACTTTGCGAGGCACTCGTCGCTGCGCCATTGCCTGCATTCAGGGTCACGAGAAAAATATAACCCGTACAATTCTGATAGCAGTCTGCCAGCCATAAATGGAGGCCGTCACTAGAGAGATCAATATCATCAGGGATGACGACGCTTGAGTATTGCGAAAAGGTTGCCAGAGTGGTCGAAGCCACCGTCGCGTTCGGGGCCGTTCCGCTAATCGTCCCCTTAATAAATTGCTGACCGCCGGTGTAATAGAAAACCTTTGGATTCGTAACGTCCCAAACCAATCCTACTGCGGAATTGAAGCTAGGCATGTTGGAGGTGGAAACAACTGTGTTTCCGCTCAAGTCTACGATCATAGGAGAGCCGCCGCTATAGCCATTCATCACGAAAAGATAACTGTCATCAGCGTTGAACGGGGTCTCCAGACTGTAGAAATGATTCGCGCTCACCCATCCGTTTGCAACAGCATCGGTGATGCGCGTGATCTTGCAGCCGAAGACCGGGTCGGTGTAACTGCCACCCTTCGCCGGGGGAGTGAAGGTATCGTAATTGGGCGGTGTGTAGATGTTGGCGTCGTTTAACTTTCCGCAAGTAGGCAAACTGCTGGTCGACGCAATACCAGCGCCGCTGAGCGTGATGGTAGTTGGGGAGTTGGTGGCAGTGCTCACCACCAAGACGCTACCGGTCACGCTGCCGGAGACCGCAGGTGCGAATGTTACGTTCATGGTTGTGGAGGCGCCAGGGTTGAGAATGAGTCCGATCGAGATGCCACTAACACTGAAGCCTGCGCCCGAGAGGGTGACATTGGAGATGCTGACAACGGAACCGCCGGAGTTGGTCAGCGTCACCGATTGCGTACTGCTGCTGCCGACATTTACGTTTCCAAAGCTTAGGCTCGAAACGCTGGAGCTTAGCTGACCGGGCGTGGTCACGGTGAAGCTCACAGCAGTGCTGGCCAGACCGGCCACGGTGACCAGCACGTTGCCGGTGGTGGCTCCGCTCGGCACCGGGGCTACGATGCTGGTGGCGCTCCAGTTGGTGGGGGTCGCCTTTGTGCCGTTGAAGGTGACAGAACTAGTTCCCTGAGTCGACCCGAAATTCGTTCCGGTGATGGTGACCGAGGTGCCCACGCGGCCGGGGGTGGGCGACAGGCTGGT
>Ga0137386_10001496_pt1 | contig 14674 bp, 10 predicted proteins | sample SagtaG_4_FD_104910 | JGI IMG/M metagenome (GOLD analysis project Ga0137386, IMG submission 104910) | Vadose zone soil microbial communities from Sagehorn Ranch, Mendocino, California, USA - Sage2_R_100_16 metaG | ecosystem: Environmental > Terrestrial > Soil > Vadose zone | place: USA... | reverse complement strand
GTATGAGCCACGGCTTCCAGATGCAGGGCACCTTCACCTGGGGAAAAAGCATGGACACCAGTTCTGCTACCGTTGCAGGCGACGCCTTCGGGAATTCGATCTCCAGCCTCAACTGGTTCGATATGCGATTGACACGCGGCCTTTCGGACTTCAACGTCGGTCGTACTCTAGTTGTGAACGGTACATGGCAAGTTCCGACGGCGAAGTCGTGGTTAGGTCCCGCGAAATGGGTGAGCGATGGCTGGGAACTCGGCCTTATCCTCACAGTCAGTGACGGTGTGCCATTTACTCCGACATGGGGGACTGGATCGGATCCCGCCAATACTCTGAGCAGCGACGATTTTGCTTTCCCGAACCGACTTGGTGGGGCAGGGTGCGGCACCCTCACAAATCCCGGGAAGCCCGCCAATTACATCAAGACGCAATGCTTTGTTGTCCCAACTGCGCCGGACATGACCTTCTGGAACGCCAACTGTGACCAATTCCCACCGAGCCTCCAGCCGACCCCCACTCCGGCGAACCCAAACCCACCTCCGATCCCCGCCGTGTTCCCGCAATGTTTCAACCTCAGAGGCAATGCCGGTCGCAATATCCTGATCGGTCCGGGCATCACCAATCTAGACTTCTCCGTTTTTAAGAACAACCGCATCAAGAGAATCTCGGAAAACTTCAACGTGCAGTTCCGCATGGAGATGTTTAACATTCTCAATCACGCGAACTTTGCGCCTCCGGGACCGGGTGACGGCAATACCGACATCTTTGACGGAACAGGATCTCCCAATGGCATTGCCGGTGCTCTGGTCCGAACCACCATTCCGGAGCGGCAGATTCAGTTCGCGATCAAATTCATTTTCTAGTTTGCGAACCATCGCCACTACATTCCCAATCGCGGGCAACCACCGATCGGCTGGTTGCCCGCACTACGGACACTGACCGCTTGCACTCGGGAACTCCGAGAGGCCTTGAAAATGTCCCACAAAAGATCGACGGCTCTTGGATGTCTGACTATCGCAGCTGTAGGGGCGGCCTGCCTCAGCATCTCGCTGGACGCAACTCCCGCACCACAGGCTCAATCGCTCCTGGACTTCAAGGCTTATCGCACTCGCATCGAGCCAATCTTTCTCAAGAAGCATGAGAATGGCCTTCGCTGTTACGACTGCCATTCGACGCTGGCCACTCGATTTAAGCTGGTGCCCCTGTCGTCCGGAAATCCAGCGTGGACGGAAGAACAATCCCGCCTCAATTTTCAGGTGGTCTCACAGTTGGTCGTACCCGGCGATCCTAACAAAAGCCGCTTGCTGCTCCATCCACTGGCGGTCGAAGCGGGCGGTGACTCAACCCATACTGGTGGGAAGTTCTGGGCTTCGCGGAACGACCCGGAATGGCAAACGCTCGCTGCCTGGGTGCGTGGCAATGGCAAGACGCAGCCCTCCCCTGAGCCCAAGCCTCTGCCAAAATCCAGCGACACCCTGGATTTCCAATTCTTCAAAACCAAGGTCGAGCCGGTTTTTTTGAAAGATCGTCCGGGGCATGCGCGTTGTTACGGTTGTCATAATCTATCGAACCGAGTCTTCCGCCTTGAGACGTTGTCCGCGGGAGAATCCACTTGGACCGAAGAACAGTCGCGCTCCAATTTCGAGAATGCCCTGCGCCAAGTGGTCCCTGGAGATCCGTACTCCAGCCCGCTCCTCCTTCATCCTCTTGCGCCGGAAGCAGGAGGAGATGCCTTTCATTCCGGGGGCAGGCAATTTGCCTCTCAAAACGATTCGGATTGGCTGGCAATGGCGGACTGGGTCCGTGGCGTTCGCTCCAGAATTGCCCTCCACGACACGCCGTCTTCCCGAGCGCGGATTTATGTCACGAATAGCGCCGGCAATACGATTGATGTGATCGACCCCGCGACAAACAAAGTGGTCCAGGTCATACGCAGCATCGAACTGCCTCATGGCGTTAGTTTTTCGCCCGACGGTGCCCGCGTCTATGTCAGTAACGAATCTGAGGACGTTCTTGATGTCGTGGACCGGCAAACTTGCGAGATCCTGCGTAAGGTTGCTCTCTCTGGCCGCCCGAACAACATTGCCGTCACCAAAGACGGCGGCCGCGTATTGGTGGGTATTCGGTCGGACCCGGGTACGGTCGACGTTATTGACACAACGTCGCTCCAGCGCGTCAAAAGCATTCCAGTCGACGGCAGCGTCCACAACGTCTACGTAACTCCTGACGGCAAATACGCGGTCAGCGGCTCCATCGAGAACAAGGCGGCTACCGTAATCGACCTTCAGACCGAGCGGGCTATTGGGGAAGTGAAATTCGACCGCGGCGTCCGCCCCATGGCCTTCGAAGGCAATCCCGATGGGTCAACAGCGCGGATGTTCGTCCAGCTTTCGGGCCTCAACGGATTTGCCGTCGTCGATTTCGCGAAACGCGCCGAAATCGCCCGCGTCACCTTGCCAGATCAACCCGGCGGCTTTGGCATCGTCGAGGGGCGCACAGGCACTCCCTCACACGGCATTGGGGTTGCCCCGGATGGAAAATCCTTGTGGGTGAACAGCACTGTGGCGAATGCGGTCTTCAAGTATTCATTACCAGACCTAAATCTCGCAGGCTATGTAGCCCTGCCAGAAGTTCATCCACTAGGCCGCTCGCCGACCGGTTCGGTCCCCGAGTGGATCGCGTTCACGCCCGATAGCGCGGTCGTGTACATCTCCAACTCGGGAGCCGCCTCCGTTTCAGCCATTGACGCCAGAACGATGAAGCAAATGGCCGAAATACCTGTCGGCGAAGTCCCGAAAAGGATTAGCTCTTTGACTCTTCCATGAGCTCAATTCCTGCTAACAAGTTGCTAACAAAACTGTGCCACTCAGACCTGTTTCAGTGTACAAAACTGAGGGAGTCGCACGGGAAAATCAACTACTTACGTTTTCCAACAGGTCTGCAAAACCTCCATTCGTGGTTTTGAATCCCCATCCAAAGCCGGAGCTACGAAAATCATCGATTTCTGGCCCGTCGTAGCCTTTCGACATTGTCGATCACTCCTTTAGCTTAGGCCCAGGAGGCCATTGACCTGGTTAATGAACGTAGAAAGCATGCTTCTCGCAGTCGTGATGACAATCACCGCGATTGTAGTGATCCTGGTGGTAATCAATACCAGCATGTTATGTAAATAGGGCGGCAAGCAATGGTTTTTGAACTGAGTGATGCCCTGGGGATTTTCATCGCCGCGCTTGGTGGCGCAGCCGTAGGTTTGGAACGTGAATGGTCAGGCCATGCCAGCGGACCGAATGCGCGGTTCGCCGGAATACGGACGTTCACGTTCTTGGGCTTGCTGGCCGGATTAGCAGGGGCGTTGTGGTCTGCAGGTGTGCACACGCTTGCGGCTGTATTCCTAGCTGGCGCTTGCATGCTAATTGTGGCCGCCTCCCTTCAGCGCTTGCGCACCTTCTTCACGATGAGCTCTGGTGAAAGCGCGCCGTTTTTGAAAAGAAGCCCTCGCAGGGACACCGTGTTGCCGTCAGCCAAAGCAGTGACTCCTGAAATGCCTTCGAAGTCCGTATTGCCCGATGTCTGAACGTGGATGCTGCTAATTCCTGCGTTGGTGAACAGCGCTGGCAGAGTATCGACGCTAAAGTCGGGTGGCACGATCGAGCCGGCCTTCACGTTTGCTGTGAACTGATTCATCCGCAGCCGCACCCGGTCGGTGGTTACTGCGACGGGCGGACCTGGATTTGCCGGACCTGTCAGACGGATCTGGACGGTCTGACCGGGCAGCACCTGCGATGTATCCGTAGCACCCTCAAAGCCAACCTGTAGCGTACTCGGCACCGATAGGCCATCAGTCTCCACCTGGAATCCCGCATTGCTCAATGTAACGACCGTGGGATTGCCGACGCTCACGTTGTTGACGCTTCTTAGTTCGTCCAGAACAACCATTTCGAAGTGCGTCGCGTCATCAATTTTGAAGACGACGCCTTCGAGTTCGTCGTCCTCAGCGTCATCTTCGAATTCAATCCTCTTGGCAAGGAACACTCCCCCCGCCATCAGCATTGAATCCACTTCAACGACTTGATTGTTCTGCAGGCAAGCGAAATTGTTCGCGGCACATGCCTCGAAATCGAACTGCGTATTGCTGTCGGTTGTGATCGAAAAATCGCCATCCGCTGTATGTAACGTGAACTGCTTGTTCGTTGCGTCGAGGTTTTGAACAGCTCCCCTCAAGTCATCCAGATCGTCCAAGTCACCGGCCGGTTTCATCGAGAGTTGCTGGAGGCTGACTGCGCCGGCGAGACTGAAATCCACACCCAGATTGGCGCCGAGAATTGTGTTCGGGCTGACGTCAACCTGGATGCCGATCGGCGAATTCGGCATGACGACAATAACCGAGCCTGGAAAATTAACCGTTGAAGTAAGCGTTCCCGTTGGTTTGACTTCGCACACGGCTCCAATGGCGCAGCCAACTAGCGCGGCCCCGGTGTCGTTCTTGAAAGTGAGTTTAGGGTTAGCGAATGTGAGTAAGAGACTCGTGAACGTCCCTGGAGTTACGGCGGTTGTGCTGAGAAACGCCGATTCTGTTTCGAGCTTCTTTACCTCGATCTGAACTGGCCCTTTGCCGGCGAGCAGATCGACGCTACCAGGATTGAGCGCAGCCCCGGTGACGCTTACTTCGAACGACAATAACGTCATGCCCGTTGGCGGCGTGTCCGTCATGGTGACAGACACCGCCGCGGCTCCGGCGGCTGCAGCCGCCGTAACGGTGATCGTGGCAGTGGAACTCTTCGAGGTGTCGTTGACCGACGTCGCAGTCAGCGTGACGGTCGCCGGGTTCGGAACTGCAGCCGGCGCGTTGTAGGTAACCGAACTTGAGGTCACGTTAGTCAACGAACCTGCACCGGAGAGGGCCCAGGTGACTCCTCTGCTCAAATAGTCGTTCATGACCGTAGCCGTGAAATTCTGCGTTCCGGTGCCTGCCTTCACGCTGGCACTTGTCGGAGAGATGGTTACCGAAGATGGTGTTGGTGGCGGCTGAGAAGGCGCGTTATAACCGCCGCAGCCCGCGAGGCCGATTAGGCCCACAAACAAGATCATTCCACACGAAATAAAGCGCGGCATCAGACCAACGATGTGTCGTGGCATGTTCGAAGGCCTCCCGAATCAGTCGTGCAGCCAGGCCCGTTTGATTCGATTGCCTGCTGCCAGGTATCCCAAGAAGGGAGGTTAGGCAATTCACGAAATCAGGTTGTCAAAAAATTGTCTGGTAGATGTAAAAAGAAAGGAAAGAAGGAGGAAGAATATTCGTACTAGTACATTTTTCTGACGGGCGCCCAAAACAACACCAACAGAGAAAGGTCAGGGACAGGAGCTTAAACTCCCTTATGGGTTCGGTGGTGTGTCTACCGATGTAGACTCTCTTAGTAAGACTAGCACAAAATTTTGGTCTGGTCACGTGGAGCCATCGAATCCCAGATTTTCTGTTGTGCTCCGAGAAGGATTCGACACAGATGAATTCCTGCTGCTTGTAGGGGAGGTCGTCATGCGAAGCATCTTTAAAGGTACGCGCACACTGGCGGTCAGCGCAATGTTTGGCTCATTGCTGATGTGTCCGTACAGTGCCTGTCCACAAGAGACCAGGAATATCAGCACGAACGCGGCATCGCAGTCTGCGAAGAAGGTCGATCTCGCAACGGTTGAATCTTTGCTGCGCCAGCTTGAAGGTGAGGTACGAGATCTTAGGGTACAGCTAAAAGACCTAAAGATTCAGCAGGACTCGGCGCAGGCTGAATCCGCGCATCTGCGGAAGGAACTCGAGCAAGCTAGATCTCAGCTCGTCGCCCCGGCAGGTTCGGCGAATGCTGTCGCTTCGGAACATGCGGTCCCCGAAATCTCCACGCGCCAAGCATCAACAGAAGACCGCATCGCGAAACTTGAGGAGAACCAGCAGTTGGCGGACGCCAAGATCGCGGAGCAGAGCCAGACCAAGATCGAGAGTGCATCAAAGTATCGGGCTAGACTTTCGGGAATCATGCTGTTCAATATGTACGGCGAGCGCGGGTCCGTACTAAACGTAGACTTTCCGGAGTTAGCCGTTCCTCCTGGTCTCCTGTCTTCGGGCGGATCTTTCGGAGCATCTGCGCGTCAGTCGCAGATCGGGATTCAGGCCTTTGGTCCGACGATTGCCGGCGCACGAACAAGTGCGGATATTCAATTTGATTTTGCCGGTGGATTCCCAGAAGCGCAGAACGGCGCGACGTTTGGAATTATGCGACTACGGACTGGCACAGTTCGATTTGATTGGACGGATACGTCGATAATCGGAGGACAGGATTCACTCTTCATTTCACCACTGAGTCCCACTTCGATTGCAACTTTAGGAATCCCCGCCATGTCCTATTCAGGAAATCTTTGGAGTTGGACGCCGCAGCTCCGGGTAGAGCACAGGTTTACTCTATCGGACTCCTCTAGTTTTTCCTTACAAGGTGGAATTCTGGACAATCTGACCGGTGATCCACCCCCTTCCCTATACGAACGATATCCCAGCTGGGGTGAATATTCTGGCCAGCCAGCGTACGCGACAAGACTTTCGTGGACCCGAAGCGTTCGTGGACAAGAGCTTACGGTCGGCGCAGGAGGATATTACAGCAGGCAGCTTTGGGGATTCGGACGGAGCGTCGACGGCTGGGCGGGCACGATGGATTTGAAGCTTCCGTTGGGCAGAATCTTCGAAATCACGGCTCAGGTCTACCGTGGGCGTGCCGCAGGCGGCATCGGCGGAGGCTTGGGACAGAGCGTTCTTTGGAGTGGGTCCCTGTCCGATCCAAACACGCAAGTCCATGGACTACAATCTATCGGAGGGTGGGCGCAACTGAAGTACAGAGCCACGCCGAAATTGCAGTTCAACGGAGCATTCGGACAGGACAATCCTTTTTCCTCCGACCTGAGGAATTTCGGCGGTAATGGGGGCTATTACGGCGTGTCATTCTCAAGAAATCAAAGCGCTCTTGTGAACTTTATTTATCAGCCGCGGTCTGACTTCGTGTTTTCTTTGGAGTACAGAAGGCTGAATGCCTTTATATTGGAGAGCAACCCCAACTCGGCAAACATAGCCAATTTCAGTCTGGGGTACATATTCTAGTGCGAGCTTCCTTAAAGGTTCGGCGCATCGCGACGGGAATGTTCTGCTGTGCTTCTCTCTTGTATGGCTCCTCCGCCTACAGCCAACTGAACACGGTGAGTGCGCACGTGGAAATTACGAAAAAAGCCGACCCCAAGCAGGTGAAGAGCGCCAGGCCCGTAGCAAACCTGTCGGAAGTGGTACTATGGCTCAAACCTTTGGACATTACTGCGGGAGAAGCTGCTCCTGCCGAGCAATCTCACAAGCGGTTGCAACTGATTCAGAAGAACAAAAGCTTTCAGCCTCATGTCCTTGTCGTGCCAGTCGGTTCAACGGTGGATTTTCCTAATCGCGATGCATTCTTTCACAATGTTTTTTCGCTGTTTGATGGCAAACGATTTGATCTCGGGCTTTATGAGGCGGGAGCAACCAATTCTGTTCGATTCGATCGCCCAGGGATCAGCTTTTTGTTTTGTAACATTCACCCAGAGATGAGTGCAGTCGTGATTGCCGTGGATACCCCTTACTACGGGGTGTCCGACCGCGCTGGAAACATCACTATACATGACCTCCCGGATGGCAAGTACGAATTGCATCTGTGGTACGAGCGAAGTCTCCCGGAAGATCTAAAAATGCTCACGAGAATCGTCACCGTGGCCTCGGCCACGAAGGATCTTGGCACGATTAGCGTCCCCGAGAATTCCAGTTTCTCACCAGCTCACAAGAACAAGTACGGACAGGACTACACGTCTGCGCCTTCACGACCCTATTCAAATCCATAGTTAATTTTAGTCTGGGGAATCTTACCCGAAATCTATGTGAAACCGTCCTCTATCACCCCTAGAGGCGCGCTAAGTCAGTGCCGATTTTACACTTTCGGTTATGGGTTGTTGTGAGAGAGGCAGCCGTACGAGGACGGTAGTTCCGCGTTCCGAGGTCTGCTCTATCGACACGGAACCAGAGTGGTCTTGGACGATCTTGCTGACAATAGCGAGGCCCAGACCTGTCCCGTTAGGTTTGCCATAGCTTACAAAGGGATCGAACAGGGTGTCCTGAATGGGCTCAGGAATCCCGGGGCCGGGGTCCGTAATTCGTATTTCGAGATCCTTGTCTGAATTCTTGGCGGTAATCACGATTCTACCATCAAGCCCCTGTGAGGCTTCGCATGCGTTCAGAATTAAATTAAAAAACACACGCTCCAGCTTTTTGGGGTCAAACATCCCTTCAAGGCCTCCAGGTGCGCTGAGAACAATATTCGAATCTCGGAATTCAGGTCTTGCATGGATCGCCTCGATCGCCCGCCGAATCACCTGGTCGATTTTCGTTCGTGCGGGACTGATCGCGTTGCGCTGGTACGAGAGCTCTCGGAGAGAGTCGATCAAGTCGGTCATCTGAGTCGCCGCAGTTTTGATCTCTTCGTAGATTTCGTCTTTTTTGAGCTTTAATTCGTCTGCCTCGTGGAGAAACTCTGCATTGGCGACAATTGCGGCAAGATAATGCCGCAAATCGTGCGAAATGGAACTTGCAGCGCGGGCCAGTGCCGCAATTCGCTCGCTATCTATCCTCTGGCGTTGCAACGCCAAGAGCTGGCCTCGCATTTGCGCGAATGAAGTGCTCAGTTCGACGAGCTCAGTGCTGCCTCGTGGCGTAATGGAGTAGGTGAAGTCTCCTGCAGCGAGTGCCTTAACACCGGCCACCAAATTGTCCAGAGGACGGGTCACTGTGCGAGCAACGAAAGCAAACAGCACCGCTTCAAAAAGTACGGCCAACACACATACCAAATAAATGGTATGGTTCAACCCTGCAATCAAAGAGTTGAGGGGAGCGAACGGCATCATCACGTAACAGCGGACCGGAGACGTTGATGATCCGTGCAGCAAAACGGAAGAAAATGCGTACTGATCAGTTTCGAGCGCCAGCTTACCCGAAGTCGCGTTGGCCCCAATATCTCCAGAGCGAATTCGCCGCTCTAAGTCTGCTTTGTCTCGCTGAGGGAGTGTGGAGGCGATCGCCGTGTCACCGATGCTAAGGACGATCTGGTTTCCAGCGACCGCGGCGAGTTGTTGTGCGACGGCGGAAGCTACTTGATAGCCGATTGCGAGTAGACCCAACTGGTGTTCCTTTTGTCCGGCTCCAGACGTAATAGAATGCAAGAAAACCCAGTAGAGTCGGCCGTCGTCGCACCACCAGGAGGCATCCTCTCCGAGGTCAATGGACCGCCTCAGGTCCCGTTCGGACGCGGCTGGAGACCATCCAGGTTTGGTGATGTGCAGCGCTACAACCTCCTGGTTGGGTTTCGCGAGAACGAAGAGGTCGCTTCCTGCCAGTCTCCAGAAAGTCTCTGAACCATCCTGGATCGTGGGCGCGTGTTCTGTCGACATAAGTGCTTTGAGCGTGGGCAGCTCGGCAAGCATCGCCGCTGTTCGCGATAACTGCGATTCCCGCTGCTGTTGCACGGTTTCGAAAGCGCGCACCGATCTATTCGTTCCATCGCGAATGTTTCTCTCAACTTCGACATTTACAGTGTGTCGAATGAAGAGCAGGATCGAGCCCGCCAGTGCGAGAATGATCAACAAAGCAGCGATAAAGAGCTGAGACCGCAGTCGGTACGTTGTCATGGTGTATAAAGCTGGCAGCCTTCCAATCTTGCCCAGTCCCTAAACATCCAGGACGAGTTTATATCCTGCACCGTGCATCGTGAGCAGGAAGCGTGGCTCAGCAGGATCCGGTTCCAATTTCTGCCGCAGACGTAAGATGTGATTGTCCACAGTCCGCGTGGAAGGATAGTTTTGATATCCCCATACTTCGTTGAGCAGTTCTTCCCGGGACACTACCCTGCCGGCCGAAGAGGCCAAATACTTCAGCAGTTTGAATTCCTGCGTTGTGAGTGTCACGGCCTCGCCTGATCGGATTGCCTCCATGCTCGTAAAGTCGATCCGCGCATCTCCCAACGTAAGTACCTCATGGCTGATCTGCTTGGGGCCAACTTCTAAAACCGTCTGGGCTTTTGCTCCACTGCGGCGCATCGCACGACGTACACGAGCCAGAAGCTCTTTCGGGCTGAACGGCTTGGTCACGTAATCGTCGGCGCCCAGCTCCAGAAGCAGGACTTTGTCGTCCACTTCTGAATTCGCACTCAAAATAACGATCGGGACGGATGGCGCTTGAGCCTTAAATTCGCGGCAAAGCTCCTTGCCCGAAATACCTGGGAGCTTTAGATCGAGAACCACAACGCAGGGGAGTTCTTTGCGGAACATTTCGAGGCCGCTCGGGCCATCGGGGGCAATTTGAACCTGCAGTGAGTCTGCTTCGAATAAACGCTGAAGCGTGCGTTGCATCGGGCGGCTGTCTTCCACAATCAAAACGGTTGCCATGCTAATCGCCTCGGCTTGTCGAGAGTCCACAATAGATTAGTAATGATTCTCAGGACCCGAAGAAGATATGTCGCTTGTCGTGACATCTCCTAACCATTAATACAATTTGGCGGTGATTGCCAGTGGCCGGAAGATGCGAAGCCAAGGTCACCTCCTACTGCGCCCAACAGAACTTCCCGCAAAGCCTTGCGAACGGTACCAGCGAGAGGGGGACATCCATGTCTCCATGGTAATTCTGGAAGCGAAGCAAAATACTAATTAGCTGCTGATTTTTCAAACTGTTGACAATTCCGTGACAGAAATCTGACTTGTGAAAACGCTTGTGCGGCAGGCAGGCTTAACACGGATTAGGAAGGGAATGGAAACTGAAAGGAGTGGTTTCGATTTGGCGGAGAGTGAATTCCACTGACGGGTTGCAACGCCATTGATTCTAGAGCCCTGCTGCTCTCGACAAGTTTTCCCTCGCCACGAGGCGTGACCGAGATCACACCACACAAATCATAACAATTTGTTTGCTTGGTCGAGACAATCCTGGGACAACTAGCGCTTTTTTCTACCTTATCCTCCGTCGTCAGGATACGGGGCGCGGTTCTCACGATTTCGTCACAACGTGAAAACTCAAGGGCGCGTTTCCGGTTCTTGCAAGCCATGTTCATTTAGAGACACGGAGGATTTAGTTGCGAAGAATAACGGCGTTCTTCTTCTTCTTGGGCTTACTTGGAGCAGTCTTGCTTGTAGGTTGTGGGGGCGCGTCCAACCCGCCGGCCATCGCCCCAGGGGCCCAATCCGCACAGGTGAGCGTTTCCCTTACGGATGCCCCTCCCGCGGGCGTTACCGTCTTCACGTTTGAAGTCACGATAACAGGTGCGGCTCTTAATCCCGGGAATGTGGACATCCTCGCAGGAAAAGGGCCCCAACGAATTGAGGTAAAGAAGCTGGAGACCGAAAACGCTTTTCTTAGCACGGCGAACATCGCCCCCGGAAACTTCACAAGCCTCAATCTCACTTTTTCCAATCCAGAGCTGACTTTTCTCAACGGCACGGGCACCACACTGGCGGGATGTGCTTCAGGGAGCGTTTGCGAGATTAAGCCATCAGGTGCGCTTACAGCCACAGTGAACGGTCAATTCAATTCGATGAGTGGAACCCAGACTGGCGTGTTAGTTGATTTAAATCTTGCCAACCTCTTAACGCCATCGCTGGGCGTGGACTTCAGCGGCGCCAGCGCGGTTACGGCGACTCAACAAACAAAGGAAGCCGAAGGGGAGCTGGAGGATCTCGATGATGTGGATGGTATTGTGGCAAGTCCTTCGTCCAGTCAATTCACATTGCAGACCACCGATATGGGGAATATTACAGTAGCCATCGATTCGAACACGCAGTTCGATGGATTCGATACATGCGCCGCAGCGAACGCAACTTGCGTTCAGAGCGGGCAGTCGGTCGAGGTCGACCTGATGCTGCTTGCTAATGGTGGTTTCTTGGCAAAGAAAATCGAACTGGAAGACGATGCACAACAAGCGGCCGATGACGAACTCGACGGTGTCATTTCTAAAATTGACGGGCCCGCCCAGTTTGAAATGGTCGTCAATGACGAACTCCGAGCCGTTGCGAATGTTTCCGTCGGCGATCCTGTCACAGTCATGCTTACCACCTCAGGCGGGGGCACTTCGTTTCAGGTGGACACCAACGGCCTCACGGTTCCGTCAACCCTGCAGCAAGCATTCGAAGGAGCGACCGACACGTCGCAATTGTTGCCAGGTCAGACCGTGCAGGTTCGAAAGTTAACGATGACAGGAGGACCGGCGCCCGCAGTGATTACTATCACCACGGATCGCGTCCGGCTCCGCGACACGCGTTTCACGGCAACAGTGTCTGGTGCGCCGTCCGGGAACAATTTCAACGTCGTAGGCCTGCCTGGCTTGTTCACTGCGGCAGGTATCAGCCAGATCCAGGTCCAGACCTCCTCACACACCAACTTTGAAAACGTCAGCGGAGTCAGCGGTCTTTCCGACGGCTCGACTGTCTCGCTTCGTGGGTTGCTTTTCGCTAGCTCACCGAACCCGGTGCTGATCGCAGACAAAGTTCGCAAGCGTTGAAGAATCCTGGCGTTTGGGGTAACGCGAGTCCGAGGCCATCGCCACTTTGGGGTGGCCTTGGGACGCGCTCATCCTACTTCGTCTCCTAATTGAAGCAGGCTGCGATTAAGTACGTCTCCTTTTCGGACAACTCCAAGCTCGGGCAGGACTATGGCTGACGTTCTAATTTGCGGTGGCGGCGTTGCGGGTTCCACGCTTGCGATTCTGCTTGGACGACGTGGTATGCAAGTGGAACTCTTCGAGCGTAGCCACTTTCCCAAAGAGAAACCATGCGGCGAAGGATTGATGCCCGCTGGTGTGGCCGTTCTAAATCGCCTCGGAGTGGGGGAGGCGGTCGGTGGCGCCCCATTCTATGGCGTGCGTTACCACTTCGGAAAGCATGTCACTGAAGGGAGATTTCCGAAAACAGATGGCCTTCCCGTCTCTGGGCGCGGCCAAAGACGGAAGCACCTGGATGAGGTTCTTTTCCGGACAGCGGCCGATGCGCCGGGAGTCATCGCTCACACGGGAACGCATGTGGATGGCCCGCTATGTGAAAATGGACGCGTCGTAGGGTTGCTTGTCGACGGACAGCCACGTCGCGCCGCGCTGGTCGTGGGCGCCGACGGAGTGCATTCACGGCTCCGCTATAAGATGGGCCTGAACGTTCCGCTTCGCCGCAAGCGATTCGGGATTCGAGCACATTTCAGGCTGGCGAAAGGGCAGGCTCAAACATCTTGTGTCGATGTATTCCTCGGACTTGGTCACGAGCTCTACGTGACCCCTCTGCCAGAACACGAAGTCCTTGTTGCCGCGTTGGTAGATGCAGCGCAACTCGGTGAATCTGTTGAGCGCTCCTTCCACCGATGGCTACTTGCGGAGCCAGAACTTGCCAAACGCCTTGAGGGAGCTGAGCAGATCACTGCTGCGCTCGCGACGTCGCCGCTCGCGTCACAGGCCCGCAACGGCGTGGCCCCTGGATTTGTGCTCCTTGGCGACGCCGCAGGATTCCTCGATCCCATCACCGGCGGCGGCATGACTCAAGCGCTGATGACTGCCGAATTGCTGGACCGCTACATTCCCGAACGCGCGAGCCCGGATGATTCCTGGCTCTGGAAGTTTGAGCACGCACGCCGGGCGCTTCTCTTTGACTATCGCATCCTAACTCGGATGGTCCTGTGGCTGGCCGATCATCCTCTGTTGGGTCAGCGACTGCTTTGGATCATTGATGCCCTGCCGTCCTTTTTCTCTCACCTGATAGGCGTTTCGGGAGGTGTCCGCCGCCTCGTGGCATTTCCCTGGAGCCGCTCATTGGATTTCAAGGCGGTAGCAGGAATCGAGCAGGCGTCGGTTTACCGCTCAAGGGGCAAGTAAAAGCAAGGGACCTGCTTCTCTGTGCGAGGGGCGGATCAGCATCCGTACTTTCTCTAAGCGAGGAAGCGCGCGGTACCTCCAGGCGAAGAATTCAGCTCCTGTATCGTCAGCAACTCGGAAACTATCCAGAAGGAGCTTCGGGGAAATGAATGTGGGGTTGTTTCGGAGTTTGTGGACTCTTTCCAACCCACAACCCAGCCCACAAGGGCCTCCGTCTTATATGACTCCCGCGTAGTTTGGCAGTCCCCGCGGTCTTGTAAGTTGTTGTAAAACCTAACCACGCTACCCTGATAAGGGCGAGGTTGGTGGTTCAAGTCCACCCAGGCCCACCATCTCAGAAGTTTCCAGTTGGCAGTCCTCAGTTTTCAGTTGATTTGGGATTCCAGCCTAAGGTGAATTCTTTAAGCGCCAAACTCGACCGGAAATTCCTCTTTCGTGGAAGAAGGCAACGTCATTGGCGGCAACGGGCGGGCAGAGCGATTGCGAAAATAAACGAAGTTAAGACCCATGAAGGGCAGGAGCACTAACGCTCCTTTCCAGAGCGTTGAGGGGGCGTAAGCGCCACTAACGAGTCCAGCCAAAGCGATACCGAGCATGAAATAGGGGAACGCCCACTCGTAACAGCGCTCGCAGACCTGCCTGAAAGGTTGACCTTCCGCCAACCCAATGACCATCGAAACCAGGCCGGAGTTGACCGGGGAATAAATGCTTTCCGCAAGGATCACCCAAACTACAGGAGATTC
>Ga0137386_10001484_pt1 | contig 14728 bp, 10 predicted proteins | sample SagtaG_4_FD_104910 | JGI IMG/M metagenome (GOLD analysis project Ga0137386, IMG submission 104910) | Vadose zone soil microbial communities from Sagehorn Ranch, Mendocino, California, USA - Sage2_R_100_16 metaG | ecosystem: Environmental > Terrestrial > Soil > Vadose zone | place: USA... | reverse complement strand
GATCGCCCCAATCGGCGGCCTTGGCGTTCGAAGCATCCGCAAACAACATGAACCCGCCAAGCACCGCGGTCGCGAGCGCCAGCGTGCCCACCCAGCTTTCGCCATGTCTGCTTTGCGCGTTTTTCATGTTCTCTCCCGTGTCCATTCCACGCTGGGTGGGGCTTTCGGGACACTCATAAAACACTACCGGTGGAAAAATGTTGCGTACTGTTGATTAGCGCCAAAACACAGAATTTCTGAGAGAGTTCTTTGGAGATTCTTGTTTACGTAAACGCGTCGATGCCAAAAGACACAGTCCAAAAAAAACAAAGCGCTCCGTCCGCTCGGAGCGCTTCGCCCATTTTACTTTTTCTACTTATTGTTGGGCTGAACCCGTTTCTCTACTGATGATCGCGGTCGTGGTCTCGATCATGGTCCCTATCGTGGTCGTGATCGTGATCGTCCCAATCGCGGTCAGTGTGCCAACGCCCACCTTCCACGTCCCACCACTTATGGGAGTGTTCCCAGCAGTAATGGCGAGCCTCGCGCAATTCCTCGCGCCCACGTTCAGCCTGCTTGCTCTCATACCCGTGGCGCCTGATCGCTTCATGCAAGCGATGGTCGGCCTTTACGATTCGTTCCTGACACTCATCGTCGGCCTTCGCTCCTGGCGCTCCTGCAAAGAGCGTCAATCCCGCGGCCAATGCGGTCGTTCCAAGTGCGATTTTCCAGTTTCCTAAATTGTTTCGCATTTCGACTCTCTCCTCTCAGATGAGTCCTTCGAATGCTCCAGATAAAGTATGAAACGAATACTTGGCGTGCCATACAGCATAGACCGTAACCATCGCAGAAGATTGCAGTAAGGATTTAGCCCCGCAAGACGACGGGGCGGGCTTCAATACGCTTGAAGAAAAGGATCAACTTCCATGTGGTATTTCTCAAGGCCCGAACGGATCACTTCAAACGCATCATCAACGTTGTCGGCAAACTGCAGCAGCTTGTACTCTTCTTCGTTGATCGTTCCCCAACGAACCATGCCTTTCCAGTTCAGCACTTCATCCCAATATTTTTTCCCGTAAATCAGGATCAGGTTATCTTTTGGCAATTTGCCCGTCTGCAGCAGAGTCATCATTTCCCATAATTCATCCATGGTTCCAAAACCGCCCGGAAAAACAATCAGCGCTTTCGCAATCTGCGCGAACCACAATTTGCGCATAAAAAAATAGTGAAAATTAAAACTCAGCTCCGGACTGATGAAGGGGTTCGCAAACTGCTCGTGCGGCAACTCAATCGAAAGTCCAATGGACTTTCCTCCGGCTTCATACGCGCCGCGGTTTGCCGCTTCCATGATTCCCGGACCGCCTCCCGAACACACAACAAACCGCCGTGGCTTGGGACCCAGCGACATTGCCCACGTTGTTATTTTGTGCGAAAGCGCTCGCGCCTCTTCGTAGTACCGCGACATCTCGAGCGCGCTCTTTGCTGACCGCAACGCCGCCTTATGTTTTGCCTTTGCCTGCGTGCTCTTCCCCGCTTTTGTCTTTTTCAAGCGGCCCAACCGCGCCAGCGCATCTTCGCGAGAATCGATTCGCGCCGATCCAAACATCACAATCGTGTCGCCGATTCCTTCTCGCTTCAGTTTGCCCATGGGGTCGATGTATTCGGCCAGGATGCGCAACGGCCGCGCGGCCGTGCTTTCCAGGAATTTCGGATCTTCGTGCGGTGCCTTCGGCGCATGCTGCGGCTTGGGCTTCCCTAACTTTGCGGACATTCTCTTGCCTCCGTACCCCGTTCACACGAACTCGACACGAACTTTCATTGTAGGTAGCCCTGCCCATCGCGGCAACGCCAGCGCCCCAACCTGCGTCGAATTGAGTACACTCCACCAGCACAGTCGATTGCGGTCGTGCTGGCGTATCTGGCGGGCGAGGTGCAATGATTCTCATCGTGACTCGATCGGCCGCTCGGTCAGCCGTTGTGGTGATCGTTCTTCTCTGCGCTTCTCTGTCTGGCAACGCTCTCCTGGCCCAGGCGCCCGAAGGTCCTCTCCCTCCGCGTCCCGGCACGCAAATTCAGGCGACGCCGCCGGAAGTCCTCGCCAAACTCACAGCTCGCGTCACTCTTGTGAACACGCCCGTCACCGTGCGCGACTCCAAGGGCGTCATGATTCACGATCTCGACGAACAGGATTTTCGCGTCACTGATAACGGCGTTCCGCAGAAAATTACGCACTTTGAAGTCGGTGGCGACCCCATCTCGCTTGTCATCCTTGCCGAAACCAGCTCTCGTGTGGAGCCTTTCCTCCCGCAGCTCCGCAAAACCGGGATCCTTTTCACCGAACAAGTCATGGGACCGGAGTCTGAGGCCGCTGTCATCGGCTTCGACAACGGCCTTAAGACGCTGCAGGGGTTCACACGCAGCCATGACGCTATCCAGTCGGCGTTCGCGGCACTGGATGCGGGTGAATCCGACCTGCATCTCTTTGACGCGATGGCTGCGGGCGTAGAAATGCTCTCCGGCCGCCGCAAGCCGACAAAAGAAACCCTGGCCCCTGGCCGGCGTGTTCTGCTGATTCTCTCTGAAGCTCTCGATACCGGCAGCGAATCACGTCTTGGAGAAGTGCTCCGCCGCGCGCAACTCGAAAACATCACGATTTTCAGCGTTGGCCTCTCCACCACGCGCTCGGAGCTGCAAGCCAAGCCGCGTCAGAATGCGCCAGTTCCCATTACGCCGCCCGGTACTTTCGGCATGCCCGGACCTCCAGGCACAGCGCCTACTACCGGCGGCGGCACCAGCGGCGATATCGACCTTATTGCGCTCGCGCAAGTGCTTGTTGAACACACAAAAAGTGCCGCAACGCAGCACTCTCTCGAAATCGGGGCAGCCGCCACCGGCGGTGCTTACTATTCCACCTTTAGAGGCCGCAGCATCGAAAGCGCTATCGACGAAATCGGCGGAGAACTCCACTCTCAATACGTGCTCACGTATTCGCCCGCTTCACGCTCCGACGACGGCCAGGACTTCGGCTATCACCAGATTTCCGTTTCGCTGGTACCGGACAAAGCCAACGGTAAGAAAATCACCACCCGTCCCGGTTACTACATCCCTCCGCCGGGCTCTTGAATCAGTCACAACGCAAGTCGCCACGGCACGCATTTCGCGTTACGATTTTGAATCGTTCTACGCAATACGCTGATGGAAAAATCTCACGACAATCTTTCGCTGCGGCTGGCCACGAGTACCGACATCCCCGCGCTCCACTCGCTTATCGAAGCTTCCGTCCGCGGGCTGCAAATTCACGATTATTCGCCGGAACAAATCGATGGCGCACTCGGCACCGTGCTGGGACTGGATACGCAGCTTGTAGCAGATAAAACCTATTTCGTCGCCGAAGCGAAGGCGGCGTGCGCTAGAATCATCGTCGGATGTGGCGGCTGGAGCAATCGCAAAACTCTCTTCGGCAGTGACCACGCCGCAGTTCGCGAACCAGAATTTCTCAATCCCGCAACCGACGCCGCCAAAATTCGCGCCTTCTTCATTCACCCTGATTGGGCACGCCGCGGCCTCGGCTCCAGAATTCTCGAAGCTTGCGAATCCGCCGCCCGCGCCGCTGGCTTCTCGCGATTTGAAATGGGAGCCACGCTGACCGGCGTTCCACTCTATCTGCACCGCGGCTATCGCATCCTAGAACGTATCGAAGTGCCTCTGCGCAATGGCGCCGCTCTTCCCATCGTTCGAATGGCAAAGTCCGACGGCACATCACCCGCGCAATGAAGCGGAATCTATGTCGAGGTCTCGACGAAGAAGCGCCTTAGCAGTTCAGTAGTGAAATACCGCGAATATAGTGACTGTGTATGCGGCAAACAGCAGGATCTCTGTCGCCAAGGGACGTGCCATCGCGCCGAATTTGCCTGCCAACGACCAAGGGCTCCTCAACACCGATTGCCACCATGGCAGTGGCCCAATCCCAACGTACGGCATCCCTTTTTACAGCATAGCTGGCTGCTATCACGGAAAGGAACGCTTGCATCACCACAATAATGATTTTTGGCTTGTTTGAAAGAATCATCAAGAAACCTGTTTTCGTGTCTACTCGTCAGCTGCATGCGGGATCATTTTTTTTTGCATCTCAAATTACGCGATCTGCTTCCAGAACCCAACTTCGCGCGAAGAAATCAACGCGTCCTTGCGTGCGTTCCATCGAAGGAAATGATCCGTCCTCGTATGCGCTGTGTGGTGTTCACGCGTTTCCCAGATCTCATGCAGCAGATACGCCGCCGGCCCTTCCGCCGAGCGATGCAAATCGTAGCAGAGGCATCCTTCTTCTTTTCGCGTCGGCGCTATCAACGCGCGAAGCTCGGCCTCCAGCATCAACTCTTGCCCGTCGCGCGGCCGCAGAATCACGGCCAGCGTCACCGCATCCTTCGGGAGCTTCCCATCGCTTCGCCCTTTACTTCCGCGCCGCGCCCGCTTCTTGCCGCTGGCCCGCTTGTTTTTTTTCTTGGCCATAATGGCGGGGATTGTACTCTAATGGCCCCCATTGGCAAGCGGAACTGCTCTCTCGCCGACCACCGCGCTACTTTTCGTCGTCCTTGCGCCCTGCGTTCAGACTGTCGTAATTCATCACCGTATTCAGCACCAGCGAATAAGTCCCCTGTGTCTCGCCGCGCCACACGGGATTGATCGAGAACATCACCACGTGGCCGTTCCCGAACGGCGCGTCTACCACCGCAGGATGCTGCGCGATGTCGCCGCCGTTTTCCACCAAACCGGAAATCAGCAAGTCCTTTGCGTCTGCATACCGCAGCACAACCCGAGCTCGCAGCGCCGGCGGAATCACTCTCGGGTTGTTGTATCGCTGCTCGTCGGTCACCGCAGGACTCTCCCAGGCCTCATTCTCCGGCTCCTCGGGAGCCTCCGTTCCCAATCTACCGACCGCGAAGTCCGGATCATCCTTCGTGCCGCGTCCCGTCGGCCGCGCTCCCTTCTCCGGTCCCAATCGGCGCCTGCGGCGCGAACCCGCAATGCTGTTCAGCGAAAATATTGGCCCGTTGTCGCAGTAGGCGGCCACTTTCTCGCCGTAGCCATACGCGATCGGGCTAGCTCCATCGATCAGGCGCGTGCCCACCACCGACCCAACGATTTTCATCTTTTCGGAAACACTCGTGCTAACCCCGCTCGTTAAGCCGACACCCGTGGCAAATTGTGCGGTATCCATCACCGTCAAAAGCACACCTCCGTCGCTTACGAATTTCTGCAGCTTCGCCACGCCGTCCCAACCTAATCCCGGACGCACGTCGTCCGTTGCATCATTTTTTCCCACGAGGTTCGGCGTCTCCGGCGTGTTTTGCCACGGCAAAGGATTCCCCCAACGGGTGGGAAGTCCGTTCACAATATTGTTCAGCGAACCGCCCCACCCGACCGGCGGGAAAAGAATCACATCGTATTTTTCGCGCAGGTCCGGGGTCTTCGCGATAGTCTGCGTGCTCGCGTAATCATACGGAATCTGCAACTTATCCAGCGCCAGCCTCCACCATCCTTCCGTCTGTGTGCTCAACCACGTGTGTAGCAGCAAAATCCGTGCGGCGCGCAATGGATGCGACTTAGCACCTGGCACAGACCCCAGGGCAACAGGTTGCAGCCCAAGCTCTCTCGTTGCTGCGTCTAGTTGTGCGCGGTCCGCGCCCTTCACCAAAATTGTTCCCGGCGCAAATTTTTTGCCGCTCGATTCAAATGCATCCTCAACGGCTTGCATGTCGGCATCTTTCAGACGGTAACGCAGGGAAGCCAGCGCCGGCTCAGCGTGGTTCTCGATTGCGAAAATCGTTCCTTCGCCCTTCACGCCGCCGGGCACCCGCACTTCCGTGACGCGTTCCATCGGAACCGCCAGAATTTTCCCGTCGGTGACGCGCGCAACCTGCACGCCGTAGAGTTCGCCGAACGTCCAGCCGGTATCGTCGTACGGCGTTTTCTGCGGATCCTCAGGGCTCCAGTATTGGTGATCGAGCAACGCATCCGCGACACGCGAGTAGGGCTGATCCATGCGAATCACATAACTTCCCGCCGGAAACGTCTTCGTCGTCGGTTCTGGTTTAGCGTCTTTCTTCTGTTCATTCTTTTCGTCAGACTTTCCTGGCTTCTTCTCTTTTTTCAAAGGCAGCGCCACGGTCACAACCGACGTCAGTCGCGAAATCTCCACATGCTGCTTTTGCAGCACCCGCAGCAACTCCAATTGCACCGTCGGCCGTGTTTCATCGGCCGGCAACAGGTACGCCGCGGGTCCTTCCGTCTTCGGTTTTTCTATGGAGCGCTTCGCCTTCGCATAAAAATTCTTCAGCAACATCCGCTTGTTTTCATTGAAATAGTGCAGCGAAACGAGCAAACCCGTTTCTTCATAATTATTGTTGTCGCGTTGCGACCACATCACTTTCGGCAGCGGTGGATTCTGCTTGTACCACGTGCGCGCGTATTCTTCCGGCTCGAGTGTGCGTTCCAGCGTGTCTGAGCCGCCGTTGCCGAACGTTTCGTACAGCCGGCTGATTCCGTTGTGCAGCGCCGCGATAAACATCAAGTATCCCGGCGACCAGGTATCGAAATTCCCGTGCGCAAATACGCCCGGCATGCCGAATTTCGTCATGTCAGCCACGTTGCGCGCCCCGATCATCTGCCATTCATCCGCCAAGATCGGGTCGATCCACGCGTTGTACGGCCCGTCCCCAATTGTGTTGTCGTAAAGATAGGGCACGGACTCGTGAAGATCGTGCAGCACCTGCGCATTCCATTGCACATATGTGTTCATCACATTTTCGGTAAGCTTCAGCGTCACGCCCATCGCGTCGCGATTGTTGTCATGCGCAACGTACTTACCCCAATAAACGAGCGGCGGATAAAAATCTTTCGGGTGCGCGAGATGCCATTTGTAGATGTCCACCATGCGGTCGCGCCCATCCACTTCCACGACGGGAGTGATCAGTGTGACGATGCCGTCGCGAATTTCCTTTACGTACGGGCTCTCGTCCACTGCGAGCCGGTACGCAAGCTCCATCAGTGCGGTAGGCGCGCCAGTTTCAGGCGAGTGAATTGTTCCGGTGATGTAATAAACGGGAACAGCTTGCGCGACGATCTTGTCGGCTTCGGCGTCGCTCAACTGCAGGGTGCGAGGATCGGCGAGCTTCGCAAGCTTCGCGCGATTTTCCTCAAGCCTTTTCAAATTTTCCTCGGACGAAACTGCCACGGCGATCATCTCGCGTCCCTCTTCGGTCGTCCCGATCGAGAAAACTTTCACGCGCGGACTGGCCTTCTCCAGCATGCGCATGTATTTGTATACATCCTCCGCATACGGCAGAATTCCCGGCGCGCCAGCCACATCGCCAAGCACCGCTTCCGGCGTGGGCACGTTCTTCGATGCCGGCAGATAGTTCACCAGCGGCGAAGTGAAAAACGGCTCCGTCGTGTACTTCTTCATTTTCGCTGTGTAAGCCTCGTCCACTGGCTGTTTCGCATCTCGGCCGGCAGCCGTCTCGCCATCAGCCCGCACGCGCGGCGCAAAAAAGACGCAGAGAACGAGGGCCATTACAAACTTCGACACGTGCCGAGGGTTCATGACATCTCCTGTGACAGAAAGAGTGCGGATTCTAATTCAATTGGACGTGCGAAGAGAAGCTTTGCGATACAACTTTTTCACTCAAGAGGAAGAAACATGATGCAGATAGGCGAAGGAACGGACAGTGTTTCGCCCGTGGCCGTCAGCTTGCCTGTCGCACGATCAATCCGGAATTCCACAATCGTGTTGCTATTCTGATTCTCCGCGAGCAGAAAATTTCCCGTGGGATCAATCGCAAAGTGCCGCGGTTCTTTTCCTCCAGTCGGAACATCGGCAACCTGCGTCAGTCGTCCCCACTCTTGATCAATCGCGTAAACGACTATCGAATCTCGCCCACGATTGGAAGCGTAGAGGAATTTACCGTTGGGATGAATTTCAATCTCTGCCGCGTCGTTTCGCCCGGAATAGTCAGCAGGCAGCATGGTAGCCTTTTGGGACGGGCCCGCGAACTCACCTTCTTTGCTTATGCCAAAGACGGTCACGCTCGAATCGAGTTCACCCAACACATACATGAACTGCTTCGCGTTTCTAACGCGCGAAATCGCCACGTGGCGTGGGCCGGTTCCCGGACTGACCACAAGAGGTCTTTGCGGGAAAGGATTGTGCGGATCAAGATTGTGCGGACCAGGAGCGGGCATAGGTCCGAGTGTTCCTTTGACGGGATCAAATCGATATGCCATCACTCTGTCGAGGCCCAAATCAGCGACAAACACTTTGCCCCCTAAATCTTTAATCCAGTGGGCGTGCGGGCCATCCTGACGCTTCTTGTTCGGTCCAGTCGTGCCCTGGTCTGTCAGCAAAGCGGTGTGTTCACCGAGCTTTCCGTCCGCCAGAATTGGATAGACCACCACGTTTCCGCTGGTGTAGTTCGCGGAGAAAAGAAATTTCCCCGTGCCATCAAATGAGAGGTGGCAGGGATCTTCTCCGAGCGCCGGCAGTTCGTTCAGGAAGGTCAATTTGCCGCTCTTCGGCTCAATGGCAAAGGCGCTGACCGTGCTGGCCTTGCCCATTTCGTTCGCGGCGTACAGATATTTTCCGCTGGGATGCACCACCACCCACGACGGATCTTTCGTCTCGCCGGCAAGTTCGAGCGCCGACATTCGCCCCGTCGCCGCGTCAAAACGAAATTCGTAAATGCCTTTGCTTTCGGTTTTTGTTGTGTAGTTTCCGACGTACGCCCGGTATTCCTTGGGCGGCGAAGCAGGTTTTGCTGCATCACGCCCGGCATAGAGCGCAAGCGGCGCACTCAGAAGAATTGTAAACGAGATAAAGCGGCGCAGGTTGTTCATGGCGCCGACAGTCTAACACCAACACGCCTACTTCTTTTCTTCTTCGTCTTCTTCCTGCAGGACGGCCGCGGCAGCGATCGAATCATCGCCGTCGAGCTTGAGCAGCCGCACGCCCTGGGTTGAGCGGCCCGCTTCGCGAATTTCATTCGCATGTACGCGAATTACTTTTCCGTGTTCCGTAATGATCATTACATCCGATTCTTCCGTCACCTGCAGCGTCGAGACCACTGATCCGTTGCGTTCCGTGGTCTTCATATTCACTACGCCCTTGCCGCCGCGCGAAGTGATCCGATATTCGGCAAGCGGCGTCCGCTTTCCATAGCCTTTTTCGGAGACGGTAAGCATCAGCGTCACGAGTGAATCCTTGATCTGCTCGTTTTCGAGTTCTTCGAGGTTCTGTGTCTCGATCTTGTGTTCTTTCTTGATGATTTCAAAGTCCGGCTGCACTGCGTCCATCGACACCACGTAGTCGTCTTTGTCGAGGTCCATGCCGTTCACGCCGCCCGCGCTGCGTCCCATTGCACGAACTTCCGTTTCGCGGAACAGGATTGCCTGCCCTTCGTGGCTGGCGAGGAAAATCATCTGCTTGCCATCGGTAAGTTTCGCGCCGATCAGTTCGTCCTTCGCGTCCAGATTGATGGCGATGATTCCTGTCGAACGCGGATTGGAGAATTCCGTCAGCGTCGACTTTTTTACCGTGCCGTTTTTCGTAGCCATGAAGACGAATTTATCCGCCGCTTCGAGGTCGCGCGCGGCAACCAGTGCGGTCAGCTTTTCATCTTCCTGGAATTTCACCAGGCTGTTGATCGCTTTTCCGCGTGTCGCGGCTGCGGCTTCCGGCAATTCATACACCTTCAGCCAGTACACGCGTCCCTTTGAAGTGAACAGCAAAATGTAGCTGTGCGCCGATGCAATGAAGAGATGTTCGACGAAATCCTCTTCCCGGGTCTTGGCGCCAATACGGCCCTTTCCGCCTCGTGACTGGTGGCGATACGTGTCCGTCGAGGTGCGCTTGATGTAGCCCGCGTGGCTCACCGTTATGAGCATTTCGGTGTCGGCGATCAGGTCTTCCAGCTTGATCTCCTCCACCTTGTCCACAATCTGCGTGCGGCGGTCGTCGCCATACGCTTTGTGAACTTCTCTCAGCTCCGCGGTGATAACCTGTTTCAATTTTTTGTCGCTCGAAAGAATTTCGCGCAGTTCGGCGATCAAATCGCGGATGGATTTCAGTTCCTTCAGAATGTCATCGATTGAAAGCTGCGTCAGGCGGTGCAACTGCAATTCGAGGATGGCGTCAATTTGCGTGTAACTGAGTCCAAGGGCATTAGCGCCTCCCGCCGCCTCGATCTCCGGCGCGCCCAGGAAACGATATTTACGGCCGTCGAGTTTCACGCCTTCAAGCTTGCGCGACTTGCCGTTCTCCGTGATCGTGACTTCCTGCTCGGTGAAATACTTGAACAGGTTTTCCTTCGCTTCCGCGCGGCTTGACGATCCACGGATCACGCGAATCACTATGTCCAGGTGATCAAGCGCCACCTGGTAACCCACCAAAATGTGCTCACGCTCTTCGGCTTTGCGAAGTTCGAACATCGTGCGGCGGCGAACCACTTCCACGCGGTGTTCGATAAAAAGCTTGATCAGCGGAATGATGCCGAGTTCGCGCGGCTGGCCCGCCACGATCGAGAGCAGGATCATGTGGAACGATTCCTGCATCTGCGTGAATTTGTATAAATTGTTCAGGATGAGTTGCGATTCTTCGTCGCGTTTCAACTCGATCACAATGCGCATGCCTTCGCGGGAAGATTCGTCGCGAACATCGGCAATACCTTCGATTTTTTTGGTTTGCACGAGTTCGGCGATGCGTTCGATCAAGCGCGCTTTGTTGACCTGATACGGAATCTCGGTGATGACAATGTTCTCGCGGTCCTTGCTGGCCTGTTCAATCGCGGCCTTCGCGCGCATGGTGAAGCTGCCGCGGCCCGTCCGGTAGGCGGCTTCAATGCCTTCACGGCCTGCAATGTACGCACCGGTCGGAAAATCCGGGCCTGGAACAATTTTTAGAACTTCCTTCAACGTGGCGTCCGGCTTTTCAATCAGCAAAATCGCCGCGTCCACAATCTCCCGCAGATTGTGCGGGGGAATGTTCGTGGCCATGCCGACGGCGATTCCGCTCGCTCCGTTGACGAGCAGATTCGGAATGCGCGAAGGCAGCACGACTGGCTCTTCGCGCGTCTGATCGAAATTCGGGATGAAGTCGACGGTTTCCTTTTCGAGGTCCGCAAGAATGTCTTCGCTGATTTTCGCCAGGCGCGCTTCGGTATATCGCATGGCCGCGGGAGGATCGCCGTCGACGGAACCGAAGTTTCCCTGTCCGTCGATCAACGGATACCGCATGTTGAAGTCCTGCGCTAGGCGCACCAGCGCGGGGTAGATCACCGCTTCGCCGTGAGGATGATAATTGCCCGAAGTGTCTCCGCAGATTTTGGCGCACTTGCGGTAGCCCCGGTTGGATGCCAGGCCGAGGTCGTTCATCGCGACAAGAATGCGGCGCTGCACTGGCTTCAGCCCGTCACGAACGTCGGGCAATGCGCGCGCAATGATGACGCTCATCGCGTAGTCGAGATACGACTTGCGCATTTCCGCTTCGATATCGATCGGAAGCAGTATTGATGTATTTGTTTCGTCTGCCATGTTCCCTCAGAGCTCGTTATTTACGGTTCTGCAGCGCTTCAACCTCAATTTCACTTGCTCATGCGTTCAAGAACGTACGCCTTCACAGTGTCGAACGCATCTGCGGTGTTGCTGAATCGCCGCATGGCAAATTCCGCCTCAGCCGCTTTCAAAAACGCATCGCATTCAGCGTCATCCACAAATTCCACGGCGACTCCGCGCTCCGTGTCCGGAGCTTCGGTCCGCACGGCACGAAACTCGCTTATGCTCAAGCCGCGCAATCCCGGCAGAGTTGTCCAGCCCAACTGGTACACCATCGTTCCTTCAATACGGGTTAAATATCCAGGTTGACCACTTCAAGTGCGTTGTCCTCGATGAATTTTCTGCGTGCTTCGACGTTTTCGCCCATCAGCGTCGTAAAGATATCCTCGGCGGCGACCGCGTCTTCCAATTTCACTTGGAGAAGCGTCCGCGTATCGGCGTTCATGGTCGTATCCCAAAGCTGTTCCGCGTTCATTTCGCCGAGGCCCTTGAATCGGGTGATCGTGAAATCTTTTTTCGCGTCTTCCATCACGTAGTTCAGCACGTCGGTGACTTTTTCTTTGGACACCTTGGTGCCGTTGCGTGCCACGGTAAACGGCGGACGATTGAATTCTTCAATCTGCTTGGTGAGGCCGCGGAGACGCTTGTATTCCGCATTCGATGCCAGAGCCCAATTAATTTTTTGGTTGTGTGGAGGTCCAAATTGAATTTCGTAGAGGCTGTGTTCTTCGTCGAACGCTACTTTGCCTTCCAGTTTGATTTTAGCCTTCTCAATTTCCTTCAGGAGTTTCTCGAGCACCTTCTTATCCTCGAAGTCGGTTTTCTTTTCAAGCCCACTTTCCGCGAGCAGTTCGACCAGTGCCGGTTCGCGCAGGCGCCGTCCAAGTTTGGCGGCCGCGGCATCGTATTCCTGCACATTAAGAAGAAACGACGTCAGCCGTGCACCCTCAAGATTGACGCCTTCCTTGGCCTTCACCACGTGATCTTCTGTGGCGCGCTTCATCAATTCGCGCGCGAAATCGTGCTCGTCGCGGATGTAGCGTTCACTCTTGCCGCGCTTCACGCGGTAAAGAGGCGGCTGAGCAATGTAGATATGCCCCCGCTCGATGAGTTCTTTCATGTGTCTGAAGAAGAACGTCAGCAGCAACGTGCGGATGTGCGATCCGTCCACGTCCGCGTCAGTCATCAAAATGATTTTGTGGTAGCGAAGTTTGCCGGCGTCGAAATCATCCTTACCAATGCCCGTGCCGAGCGCTGTGATGATGGCGCGAATTTCTTCGTGACCAAGCATCTTGTCGTAGCGCGCTTTTTCGACGTTGAGGATTTTGCCTTTCAGCGGAAGGATGGCCTGGAATTTCCGGTCGCGGCCCATTTTCGCCGAGCCGCCGGCGGATTCGCCCTCAACGACAAATAGTTCGCAGCGCGAAGGATCGCGCTCCTGGCAATCCGCCAGTTTTCCTGGCAGGCCGCTTGAATCCATGGCGGACTTGCGCCGTGTCAATTCGCGGGCCTTGCGAGCCGCTTCGCGTGCGCGCGCTGCGTCAATGCATTTGCCGATGATTCGGCGCGCCACAGTCGAATGTTTGTCGAACCATTCGCCGAGCTTTTCGTTCACCAGTTGCTCGACGTCGCCTTTAATATCGCTGTTCAGCTTGCCTTTGGTCTGCCCTTCAAACTGTGGCTGAGGCAGGCGCACGCTGACCACCGCGACCAGCCCTTCGCGCACATCGTCGCCCGAGATGCTGACTTCGTCTTTCTGTTCCTTAAGCATCCCGGCATTGGAAGCGAAGTTGTTGATCGTACGCGTAAGCGCGGAGCGGAAACCGGAAAGATGCGTGCCCCCGTCCACGGTGTTGATCGTGTTGGCGAACGCAAAAACGTTTTCGCCGTATGTGTCGTTGTATTGCAGCGCGATTTCTATCTCCACGCTGCCCTTTTTGCCTTCCATATAGATGGGCGAATCGTGGAGCGTGGTCTTCCCGCGATTGATGTGCTTGACAAATTCCGCGATTCCACCCGTGAAACGGAATTCCGCATTTTTCTCGGCACGCTCGTCGTTGAGCGTGATCTTCAGGCCCTTGTTCAAGAAGGCATATTCGCGCAGGCGCGTAGCTAGCGTGTCATAGCTGTAAACGGTTTTCTCAAAAATCGAAGGGTCCGCATGGAACGTAACTCTCGTTCCGGTTTTGCGTGTCTTGCCGGTCTGTTTCAGCTTGGAAGTGGGCTTGCCTTTTTCGTAAGACTGCTCCCACACAGCGCCATCGCGCTGAATTTCAAGTTCGAGCCAGTCGGAAAGCGCGTTCACAACGGAGACGCCCACGCCGTGCAAACCGCCGGAAACTTTGTATGTATCGCTATCGAACTTGCCGCCGGCATGCAGCACCGTCAGCACAACTTCTGCCGCCGGGCGTTTTTCCGTCGCGTGCATGTCCACCGGAATGCCGCGCCCGTTATCCACTACGGTGACAGAGTTGTCTTCGTGCACGGTGACGTTTACTTCATCGGCGTAGCCCGCCATCGCTTCGTCGACCGAGTTGTCGACAACTTCCCATACCAGATGATGCAAACCCATTTCGCCTGTCGAGCCGATGTACATCGCCGGCCGCAAACGCACGGCCTCTAGCCCGCCCAACACTTTGATGGATTTTGCGTCGTACTGATGGCCGCCGGGGCCCTTGCCTGTCACGGATTCTTTTTCTTTATCGCCCATGAACCCTCATCTCTCACCGAACAAAAAATCAAAGCTAAATTTGTTCATCCTCAGCACGCACTCTCTGCGAAGTCGCGGCGGTCGCGTAGCGAGCACCGAAAAAATCGGTCGCTGTTCTGAAGCAAGATTGGCGCGATAGCGGAAGGATTTGAGACTTCGTCCCGTGCGGCCGAAAAAAATTGCTTGGCCGACGCCTTACTCTTTGACCCCGATAGAACATCGGAGCTCGTAGAGTTCCTGCTCCATCCCGTCCCGCACACCGGGACGCGGCGAAGACTATTCCCCTGCGGCGTAATTTCGCAGGTTCGTTTCTCCAGGCTTATAAGCCCTCCGGCTCCTGGCGCAGAGCGCAACTGCGAGCTTTATAGTCCCTGGTGGACGTGTCGATTTCTAGGAGTTTCTGCGAATCGACAACGCAAAAAGTATAGCTGAAAT
>Ga0137386_10001483_pt1 | contig 14731 bp, 6 predicted proteins | sample SagtaG_4_FD_104910 | JGI IMG/M metagenome (GOLD analysis project Ga0137386, IMG submission 104910) | Vadose zone soil microbial communities from Sagehorn Ranch, Mendocino, California, USA - Sage2_R_100_16 metaG | ecosystem: Environmental > Terrestrial > Soil > Vadose zone | place: USA... | reverse complement strand
GGGTCAGTTCCTCGATGGAACGTCGTTCGCGCCAGATATGATCCAGGCCATCCACCAGGACCGTCAGTGTCTTGCCTTCGCGCGCATAATAGGCGCCGCAGGCGGAGAGCCACGTGCGCAGGTCTTGAGGCCGAGGGTTTTTGTCTACAAAGGAACCGAGTGCCTGAGCGTGATCGCGCGCCAGGTCGTGCATCAGCGATGTGGCTGCGCGCAGGTGGTCCAAGCGGAAGCCAGGGGCGTGATCACTCATACCCAGGTCGTAATGGTGGCGCACAACGGGGATCTGCTTCTCCCGGAAACGCTGGTACAGGTAGCTGATGAAGGTACTTTTGCCGATGCCGGGGCTGCCGGACAGGACGATGCACTGTGCGTGGCCCTGCAACACATTCCGCGCGAAGCTTCGCATGAAGGTCTGCGGCAGCACATAATCGTCCGGAACGGCAAACTCCTGCGCTAATCCTTCCAGCTCATCCCAGAGCGCCGCGCGCCGCACATCTGCCAGGCGGATGTATCCGTCGGGCGCTGGCTGATTGCGATAGCACACCCAGGCACGAAGCTCGGCTTTCAGCGAGAGCCACCCACGGTGGGAGCCGCCAAGATTGAAGAACCGTCGCCTCAGCCCGTCTTCCAGATCTGGCAGGTGAGGTCGGTTGAAAAGGAAATGGAAGTGTTGCAAGAAGAGCAGGGCGCTTTCCTCGCCCCCCAATTGTGCAGTGATCTCCTCGCGCGCCTCTGAGGGTAGCCGTGCAAAGTCAAGCAGGATACCATCATCCTGCCTGGAGGCCTGGCGGATTTCGTAAGCAGCATCCCGGTTAGAATATAATTCTGCAACTACCGGCTGCCCTGGTGCCAGTAGTTGTTGCAGTGATGCCGCCCAATCCTGCAACAGCGAGGACAACTTCTTGCCCTTGGCTCCCGTTTCCTGTTTAAGGAATTTTTCCCATGTCCATGGATCACCAATATTGTCAGGATGCACGGCGAACTTGCCTTGACGGTAGATGGCGGTACCATCATGTTTGCGCGCGACAACGTCATCAAGCGCCCCAGCATCATCGGCCTCAACCCGTACCCATTCATACCGCTCGGAATGTTCGAGCCAGTCGACCAATATCTCAAGAGCAATCAAGTCCTGGTATTCATCGCCGAGGCGTCGCGCGCCGCTGCGAGTAATAGGGCTTCTTACGCGTTTCTGTGTTGGCACTGCTGTTCAGACCCCATAAAATTGATAGTAAGAGAGTAATACATGCATGAGTTGCTCCCAACTGCAGAGGAGCAAGTGTTTCGAGCAAGATATATTATCTCTTGCGTTCCGACTTTTTAGTTTGGGAGATGACTCAGCACTGCGAGTTTTCCTGGGCATGCTTCGTTCCCATGGCTTTGTGCCGATGCTCCTACACCTTCGTCCCCATGCGCGGTGGGTGGGATATAGATGGATCGGCAGGCGGTGGCTCCAATCGTGTTCGATACGGCTCCCCCGTCTCTATCGCCTGTGTCATCTTATCATAGATTTCCAAAATCACCCGCTTGATCCGGTACTCACTATACTGTTTCTCATCTTTGCGCTTCACAACTGGGAAAGTCTCCATAATGTAGTCCACATCGTTCCGCTCGATACCATACAAGTGAAAATAGGCTGCGTCAAGTTCGCAGCGCAGGAGGAAACGCCGCTCCTCATCCCAGCGGAACGGTGAGCCATCATAGCCACAGTCTTTAGCGAAGGGCTCCAGATCCCAGGCTGTGTAGATAAGTTCGAGAAGTCGAGGAAGTAGTATTTGCCGCACAGCGGGCGTAAAAGCATCAAGTGGCGGGCATGGTATTTGCTCAAAGGTACCTTGAGGTATACTCGGCTGACTAAGCGCATTTCGTAGCAGATAGTCGAAAGGAAAAGAATTAAAAGTTCCCAGAAGTAGGAGCAAATCGAGAGGATCAGGACCAAGTACAAGTATCCACCCATAAGAAGCAGCCCCCCAAGGAAGCATACTGGCAATACTTGTACGTTCATCAGTGTTTCGTGCAACGCGACGGAAGCCTAGTAGCCCAGTCTTGCATTTTGTTCGATACCGTTTCAGGTGTTGCTCGGCTTCAGTTATAGAGACCCAGTATTGTGGTTCAACGGAAAAGCCAGGATTCCCTAGCTGGTCAATAGTTACCTCGGACAGTCGTCCATTTGGTTGACTTGCGAACCGATGGTTAAACTGGTGGCCCAGCCGCCCTTCGTACAATGGCAAACATCTATCGCCCTTCTTGTAGAACGTATTGCCGATTAGATTCCAGCCATCTGCTTCCAGCTGCTCATGAGAGCGGAACAGATCAGCATCATTGGTTATGTGGAACATTGTAGAGAGCTTCACGTTCCATGGATTCTCCTCAGTAGGACTCTTTTTGATGAGAACCGGTAAACGGCGGTAGATAGACTTTGTCAAGTCTGCATCATGTTGTGAACGAAAGACGGGGCATGTACGGCTATTAGGACTAATGAGAGCGATATCGTCTGCAGAGAGTATAAAGCGGCGCTCATTTTCTAGCAATTCCTCAACAGCATGGAGGAAGAAGGCAAATTCGAAGCCGATTTTCACTAACCTGGCATTTCCAGCGAGGGTGAGTAAGCAAAACTTGTAGCTGCGATGGACACCAGGGAAAATTCCAGAAGCATTCTCAAAATCATATAAACTCACGAGAGCGTCTGTCTCAGCTACATCCTGAAAGAAGAGCTTATTTGTATCATCGGTTGCAATTCCAGACGGCAAAATGGTGCCAACACGCCCGGTAGAGCTAATAATGAGCCGCATAGTTTCGGCGAAAATAGCATAGGTGTTAATATCGCCTCTACCGCATAGCAGGTAACGACCGCTGTTACGTACCAGGTGGCTTTCGCCTGCCGATTGGCGCGCATCTTCCATAAAAGCAGCATACAATGCCTGGTCTTCATCTGCCAACGCAGCGATCATACGGCGACGCTGCGCGGCATTGGCAGTATTGGCAATATCAGGACGCTTTTCGGCAAACCACTCTTTTTCCTGAATCTTAATCTTCTCCCATGGAGGATTCCCCAGCACCACATCGAAGCCGCCGGACCAACCCGCCTGCCCATTTTCCGGTCGTTCGCCCTCTGCTGGTACGCAGAACACGTCAGGGAAGGCCAGATGCCAGTGGAAGAACTGGTACTGCTCGCGCAGACGGAGAATTTCGTCATGCAACCAGGATGAGATACTGTCAGGATTCTTCTCAATGGTGCGGAATACTTCTTCGGTGATGGGATAGGCAAACTCGTTATTCTTCTTCCAGACGAAGGCAGCACACCAGGCATCGGCCAGGAGACGACCAAAGAGATAGTCGTCGGATTGCACCAGCCTACTGTAATAGTCCTGCTTGCGATGGATATCCTCAACGGTATCATCTCCCATTTCTTCTAAGTGCATCATGCTGGTTGACAGGTTGCTCAGATGCTCCCACGGTGTGCCCACCGGGTCAAAGAGGGTGCGGTTTCCCTCTCGTTGCTCCCTGTTCTTCCTTTTGTATTCTCTGCAGATATTCCTGTCGCCGCCCTCAATGGCCTCAAAGGCGCTGTCTAGGATACCATCAGCCAGCAGATCAGGGGTGGTACCAAACAGACTGTTGCCGCATTGGATGTGCCGCTCGAGAAACGAAAGAGGTTTCCCCGGTTCAATCGCTTCCATCCACAAATTGACCTTGCATAGCTCGACAGACATGGGGTTGAGGTCAACACCGTAGATGCAGCGACCAATGACGTCGCGCAGGGCCTTGCGCCGCGCTTCCGGTGTTGGCTCCTCTTCGCCTGTACGCACGCCGGCTAAGCGCTTGGCGATGCGATGGGCGGCGGCAATGAGGAAGTGTCCACTGCCGCAGGCGGGATCACAGACTTTGAGGTTGAGGATGGCTTTCTCTGGATCGGCCTTGCTGCAGGCTTCATCGAGGACGGGGTCAAGGGCGGAGTCGAGCAGGCAGGTGATCAGGCTGGTGGGCGTGTAGTAGCTGCCTGTCGTTTTGCGCTCGTGTCCACTGGCCGTGTCGAGTTTGAAGGTCGCGGTATCGATATGCAAGACAGGATGCAGTTCGAGCAGCGATTCGTAGACACTGCCCAGTTCCTCTGGGCCGAGATTGCGATAGTCCACGACGCGGCGTGTGTGCCTATCGCTGGTGAAGGCGAGCGCGCGAATGGCATCGAGCAGGTCGCGATTGGCGATCTCGCCGTCTGTGAGGTCTGCAATGGCCTCTCGCGAGAAGAGCAAGCTATTCAGGGCGGGCAGACCGAGTTCGGGGTAGCTATCGTCGTCGCCGAGCTTCTCCATGATAAGCCGCAACCCAGAGAAGAGATCGAAGTGGCGCGTGCCCATACGCTGCGCGGCCAGCCGCCGCAGCCGGGTCATCGAGTAGTACAGCGTATAGCGAGTGCGGGCGGCGGCGTCTGCCTGGGGATGGAAGAGCAGGTCGCGATCCTCGGCCACGAAGAGCACGATCAGCCGGTAGACGATGCGCAAGACCTGGCGATAGTAATCCTGCGTGCTGAGTTGCCCACCTCGGAGCCGCTCACGCAGCGAGGCGTTGGCTGGATGGGCAAGGAAGCCACTGCCGAGGGAGGTAATGGCCTGCTCAACGCCATCGCGCAGGTGGTCGAGCACACGGGTGCCCTCCTTTTGAGCCGTGCGCGACCACTTTTCTAACCAGCACTCCTCAGATGGTTCGGCCTCCACCCGCGATTCGTGGCAGAGCAGCCAGAGCAGCACAAAGTCGGCATAGACTTCGCCGTCCATCATCTCTTCCAGGTCAAACTCGACATAGGCCTGGCGCGTGATGCTCACGTTGTCGCGCAATAGACGCAGACGCAGGCCGTTGGAGACAAAGCCCCAAAGGTAGCTGTCCGAGCGGTTCAACAATTCCTGCACCAGGCTGTGCGGGCTGCTGCGAGCTGCTCCGGCAACCCCGCGCGTCATGTGATCGACATCGACGCCGCAGCCGACCAGGTGGATCGGCGTCTGCTGCCAGAGATGGGAGATCGGGTAGCTCTTGTCGTGAACTTCGACGTTTTTGGCGATGGGTAGGCGTCCATAACCCAGTTCAGAGAACAGCGGCAGCAGCCAGCGTTCCCGCGTCAGTGTCGTTCCTGTTTCTCTTTCAGGAAGCCTGGCTCTGGCAGCTTTGAAAATGGTCCACGCCCCCAGCAAGCGGTTCCAGGAGTGGTTGATGGCCTCGTTGAGCCGTTCGGTTTTGAGCAGGTGATAGCATTCGGAGGTCAGTCCCTCGAGGACAGGATCCAGCAGGGCGATACGGTGGAGCAGGTCCATCGGCAAAATCGCGCCTGAGCTTTGCACCGTGCTGAAGATGGTGTGCTGGCGTCTCTGCATCGCATGTGTCCTCTCTATGCTGTCGGCAAATAGATATAGATGCCCAGCACGTCGAGCGGCAACTGGGGTTCGACACGGTAGCGCACGCCACGCTGCTGAGCGGCATCACGCACGCGGCGGTGGGCGGCGAGCAGTTCCTCGCCGCGCTCCCTGGCCACCTGGTCAAGATGCGGTTGCAGCACCTCGAACTGGCCGATCACCTGGTGGAGAAAATGGCTCGTTCGATCAGCGTCCACATTGGCGTCGGGTGTGGCATCGAGGACCTCCTCAATCCCCTGGCCATCGCTCACCCATTCCGCGTGCTGTGAAGCGCCCGCGTAAGCCAGCACCTGGCAGTCTTCAGCCAGCAATTGCCGCTCTTCAGCCCCGCGCACGGTGATGATGTGGAAGCGCAGGCGCACCAGCAGCAGGGTGGTGCGGCGCGAGACGGCGCGCGTGCGAACGACACCACAGCGACGCGCGACGGCTGTGCGCTCCTGTTCTGCCTGCGAGTCGAGGGCCGTATCCATAACGTAGTTTGCCAGGCCCTCGACGATGGGATGCGTGCGGCTCAGGTAGCGTTCTCCATCTCGCACCGGCAGTTCAAAACGCGCCTGGAAGCGGTCCTCCTGGCCGATCATATCGCGTAGCCCTCGCGGCACTTCAGCCAGGTCAAAGCGGACGGCTCCGCTAGGTGTCTCGGAGATGACCGCTCTGCTGGCTTTGAACGCCTCGGTGGTGAAGCGCCTGACATCCACGCCTGAGCCGATGATTGCCTGCATGGCCGTCAGTTCTGCGGCCACCTCATCCGCCTTGATGCTTTCCTGGACAAACATGGTGCGCGAGCGCTTTTCTCGTTCAGATGAGGCATCCCACTGCTTGAACAGGTCATCCCGGAGGCGCTCCCCCTTCCAGATATCCTCTAATCCTGGCAGGAGCATCTGCGCACTCTGCCCGTGCCCGGTATTTTCACGCAGCAATAGACCCTCAAAGATCGCTTCGATGACCTGGTCAGCATCAATCGGCACGGGCACCGAGATGCCCAGTGAACTGCGGATCGTGCGATGTTTGCGGATCAGCACATCCAGCACGATCCCGTCGATGGGGTTGTCGCTGCCGTAGTAGGTGAGGGCGCGCACCTGCTTTTCCGGCTGGCCGTAGCGGTCAACCCGCCCTTCGCGTTGTTCGTGGCGCGTGGGATTCCAGGAGAGATCGTAGTGGACGACGGCGCTGAAGTACTCCTGCAGATTGATGCCCTCGCTCAGGCAGTCGGTGCAGACCAGCACGCGCTGGGAGGACTGCGCCAGTTGCGCGATGCGGTTTTCGCGCTCGACGGGCGGCAGCAGCCCGGTCACCGCATCGACCTGTATGCTCTTAGGCAAGCGCTCGCGCAGGGCAGCGGCCACGTATTCAGCGGTTGGAATGAAACGGCAGAAGAGGATGGGACGGAAGCCGTCTTTGAGCAAGGCCTCGACCAGCTTGATCGCTCGTTGCAGTTTCTCATCCTTCGCTCCCTTGAGCGCTTCAGCCTCACGAGCCATCTCCCGCAGACGCCGCCGCGCGTTCTGCTCGCCCGCGTCTTCATCGATATCGCTCCCCGGCACCATATCCATGCCCTCCGCGGTGTCGTTATCCGCCAGGTCGAGGACGGTGTGACGGCCAATTTCATCGGCTTCCTCCACCGTTTCGGTGTCAGCCGTCGAGGCCCGGCTGAGCAGGGTGGCAACGGCGGCGGCTGGACTCGACGAGATTGAGCGCAAGAGGGCCAGGGCCGACCACCAGCGCACCCGCTGGCGGTGCTGGTTGCTTGCAAGCGGATCAGCGACCACCTCGCGGGCATAGCGCATCACTTTCTCGATCAGCCGCTTGTAGTCAGCAGAGAGCTTATAGGTGTGCTCGCTGTCCTGCCGATCTGGGAACGGGGTATCAGCGTTGAGGTATGAGCGAATATCGCCGCGCCGACGCTGCACAAAGTGGGCGGCCAGGCGTCGGCGGTCCTGCTCGTGTTCTCTACCCGTTAACTCCTCCGGCAGGTGGGCAAAGTCCCTATCAAGGAAGGTGAGTAGCGAACGGAAAGCATCTTCTTTCCCGCTATGGGGCGTGGCAGTGACGAGGATCAGGTGCTGACCGGGCTTTTGCGCGATGCTAGAGACAAGTTGATGGCGCTGTTGCCGCCCGCCACGCCCTCCGCCTGCGTCCGCGCAGGTATGCGCCTCGTCCACAATCACCAGTTCGGGGCAGGTACGTAAGAACTCGTCGCGGCGTCGATCTGCCTTGATGAAGTCGGTCGAGATGACCACATATGGGTAGCGCTCGAAAATGGACTCTCCCAGGCTGCAACTGCGCTCCAGCCGGGCAGCCGTGCCAGGCAGCACCAGCTCAGCATCGAGGTGGAATTTGTCCTGGAGTTCTGCCTGCCACTGTTCCGCCAGCTGCGGTGGGCAGAGCACCGCTAGGCGCGGTACCTCGCCCCGGTCGATCAGTTCGCGCGCGATCAGACCGGCTTCGATGGTTTTGCCGATCCCCACATCGTCAGCGATCAGCAGGCGCACCGGATCGAGCTTGAGCGCCATGAGCAGGGGTACCAACTGATAGGGGCGCGGCTCAACGGCAATATGGGCAAACGAGCGAAACGGGCCTGCGCTCGAGCGGAAGCCGATGCGCACGGCATCTCGCAGCGAGCGGCAGGAGCGATAGTCGCCGGGAGAGTCGGGGTTGGGGAGAGCAAAGGTGGCTGGCGTGACCCGTTCCAACGGCAGAAAGATACCGGTCACCTCGTCTTCGGTACCACCCAGCGGGCGCACCAAGAGCAGCTGCTCATCCGATTCTGGCAGGACGACCCATTCTCTTCCCCGCACTTTGACCAGTGATCCGACAGCAAAACTCATAGCTCTGCCTGCCTTCCAAAGATGTTCGGATACCGGGCCAGCATCGCCGCCCAGTCATCCTCGTGCCCAAAACGAATGACGATGGAGCCGAGATCTTCCAGGCACTCGGTCGCAGCAGCATCGCGCAGATGTCGCTCGGGATAGTCATGATAGTGCCCGTCGATGTAGATCGCCGCCTGCTCCTGCTCATAGTAGAAGTCCGGTCGCGTGCCACACCTCGCAATCAGGTGCTGCGCGTGCGATGGCAGGCGGTATCCGTGCTCCAGGGAGTGCAGCCAGCGGCGCTCGAGTTCCGAATCGGCCTGCCGCAACAGCTGCTGCAAGTGCTCCGAGCGCGGCTTTTCCGTAGGTCCTGCCACGACGCGCGACTGCGCCAGCGCGAGTAGCACCTCGCGAATGGCCTGACGGTCCAGCAGCCGGTGGTCCTGCTGGTTGTAGTAATTCAGCAGGCAATCGTAGCAAGCGGACTCGCAGTCCTCCTGCGCGCGCGGCCCGTGATGCAAATCATTGCCAGTCTCTGGATCGAAGTGACAGAGGCGCAGTGCCTCCTTTGCCACGTCGCGTATGGCGTCAGGATCGACCAGCAGCCTGCGCAGCACACCTGCCCCGCCCTCGGCGGACTCGTAGAACAGGACCAGGCGTCGCTCACCCAGATTGGGCAGCGGTTCAGCCGCCAGTTCGTTATCTTCCAGTTGATACTTCACCTGGATGGCAGATTTCAGGATGGCCTGCAGGGAGGCCATCACCACCGCGTTTTGCGGCTCGCCCGGCTCGAAGAGCAGGCAGTTGCGCCGGTCCTCGACGTAGGGGATCACGCGGTCGGTGCGCGGCGACAGAGGGTCGTCCGGGTCATCGGTGGATTGCTCGCCTTTCGCCCAGTACCCGCGCTCAGTATCGAGGACGAAGCCGTAGAGGGCTTTGTCCTTGCGCCGTATCCAGCCGAGGTTGATGCGCCAGAGCGTCGCGGCGTGGCCATAGGTGAGCCGGGCCAGCGTTGCCTGCTCCCCGCTTTCGCCCTCGACCGTGCCCAGGTGAAACGCCGGTCGGCCGTTCTGCTCGGCGAAGCGCACCGCCGTGCGGATCTCGTAGCCCAGGCGCATGCGCTCCTCTTCGTCCGAATTGATCTTGTCGCGCCGACGGGTGGCCACGTTCTGCAAGCGAAAGAGGTGATGCAGCGGTGGATCCAGGGGCGCGCCGCAGTGCTCGCACAGATCGAGGCCCTCGCCATCGCCCGTCGGGTGCAGGTAGCCGCAGCGCCCGCACTGCTTGGCCTGGCGCGTGGGGACGCGGTCATCCTCCCCCACGGGCAGGATCACGCGGTTGATCAGGTAGCGCGACCCCTCATGATAGACGATGGCGCGCGGACCGAACTCGGAGATCGCCAGGAAACGGGGCCGCGAGAGGTATTCGTCGCGCTGCTTGGTGCGCCGTCCCGGGATATAGGCCGAGAGCGGCAGGCGCGGGAAGTTGTAGCCGGGCAGGAAGCCCTCGCTGGCGAAGTAGCGATAGCTGTAGAAATCCGACTGCTCCAGGCTTTTGATCTCGGTTAAGAGGGCCAGCTGCGACTCTGCTTCCGCGCGCAGGCGGTCCGCCTGCTTTTTATCTTCTGCGCTGCGCGAGGCGTCGAGCATGATCAGCCCCTGCGCCCTGGCTTGAGCCTGAGCTGCGCGGTAGAGACCGCGCCAGCGCTCGCAGGTGCGGTCGAAGTTGCTGGCCACCTGGGCGAGGGCCGTCTCCGCCAGCCAGATCGCGTAGACGTGGGCGCGCACCAGGTCCTCATTCGCCAGGTCGAGCCGCGGGGGAGTCACCGCTCCGGCCACCATCTGCTCGGGCCGCTTGAAGAAATACTGGTCGTGCGAACTACCCGTGGAGCAGTAGGAGAAGACGAGCGCGGGCTGCCCGCTGCGGCCCGCGCGACCGCTGCGCTGGGCGTAGTTGGCCGGCGTCGGCGGCACATTGCGCATATTGACGACGTTGAGTTCCGCGATATCGATGCCCAGTTCCATCGTGGGCGAGCAGTAGAGGATGGGGAGATTCCCGTGCCGGAACGCGTCTTCGCGCTCCATGCGCAAGTCACTGGGCACCTGGGCGGTATGTTCGCGCGCCTCCAGGCCTTGCAGACGAGCGGCGGTGGCGCGGTAGAACTCGACGAAGAAGGCGTTGGTGCGATGCCCTTCGCTCGACTCCTGGGGGACGCGAATGGGGTCGCGGAAGGCCTCTTTGCCATCGCCGGCCACCCAGATCATGGCCGAGGCGGGCAACTGGTAGCCGGGCTTGTCCTCATTTTTGTGCGGCTCCACCACGCGCTCGACCAACCCGGCGTGTTTCAGTCCCTCCAGCAGCTGTTCGATGATCGTGTTGGTGTCGTCCAGGCGCAGCTGCTTGCCAAAGGGGGTCCCGCGCCTGAGATACTGGCCGAAGCCGCCGCGCGCGGAGAGGTAGACATTGCTGCGGTTGTCGTCGCTGCCGCGCCCCCTGGGGAAGAGGATGGTGGCGTATTCTTTGGGCTCGTTTTCGTCGAGCGCCCAGGGGGCGACCAGGCGCTGATTGCTCTGCTGCTGGATGCTCTCCTGGTAGAGTTGGTCGAGATAGTCTACCTTGATGGCCAGCTCGCGACGCATGTGGTCGAGCAGCACGCGGCTCACCCGCATCCTCGTCTCAGGAGGAGCTGCGCAGAGGGCTGCGTGGCACTCGCGCCAGACCTCCTCGTCGCGACACACCTCTTCCAGCGAGAGATACTTGATCGTGAGCAGCCCGCACTGCTCCAGGTTGGGGAGGTGATGCGCCAGCCACGCTTGAGATCGCGATAGAGGCGATAGCCGAGCACATTGCGCAGCGCCCGCTGCGTCTCGGCCAGCGCCTGGTACTTCACGCCCGGGTCGCTGGCATACGCACCAGGCGGCAGGTCCAGCGCATTGAAGACCTGCTGGGTCAACTCCTCGTGGCGGAGCCCTTCCACACCTGCCCGCTGAGCCGCCCGATAGAGCGCAGCGCGCAGCACCCCCACCTCGATGAAGTCGTTGAAGTGGCCGGCCTGCAGCGAGGCATCCTGCCGGTTATCGGTGAAGCTCAACATTTTCGGCGGGAGCGGGTTTTTGGGAGTATCCCGCAGGCGGCGGATCGCCGAGAGGCTCAAAATAGTAGTCGCGGTGCTCCGCCCCTCGGAGCTGAGCGAGGCGAGTTTAGCGAAGTCCTCTCGTTGGCGGAAGCCGTAGGACACCCCGCACTGCAGACAGAAGCGGAACGGAGCGGGGGCAAAATGGCAGCCGAGCGCCGTCCCGTTGCTGGCGCCCTCGCCCTGCAGCGTGCCGTCGGCGCGCACCTGCACCGCCATGGGCAGGTTACCTCTCCGGTTGCGGCGCACGCGAGGGCCGCTCTGGTGTTCCTCCAGCCACTCATCGGAGAGCCGCTCGCGCACCGCATCGTCATCAAGGGGCCAGGGATTCTCCACGCTCACGTAGAGAAATCCCGCGGCCCCCTCGTCATCATCCTGGTCATTGAGTCGGCGGGGAATGTACTGTCCATCCACCAAGCGCACGCAGTAGTACTCCTGGCCGCACTCGCGGCAGAAGACGAGCGGCAGGAGCACGCGCGCGCGGTGACCTCCCGGGACGTATTGTTGCCGTTGCAGTGTCAGGTAACGTTCCTCTTCGAGCGAAGCATAGATGGTATCGCCCTTGCTGATGAACTGGTGCAGGCGGAAGGCAAAGGGCGACGTGCCCGTTTCGGGGTGCGGTTCGCACTCGTACCCCGCCAGCAATCCTTGCTGGATGGCCTCGACGCAATGCTCGACGGGTTCCCCGGTGAGTTCGCTCAGGGCAGTGGCAGCGCCCTGTTCCCCGGTGATGCTCTTGGGCGTGGTGCGCACGAGACGGCCCTCACGCTCGGTGACGCCAAAGGTGCTTTCGATCCACCTGGTAAATAGGCTGAATGTTGGGACGCAAATACTGGGCTGAGAGCCTCTTGTCCGAACATTCAGCCCAAAAAACTTGGGGTGAAACATCGAACTCATTTCGGATGGGGGTGTTCGGGTTCCTCTGGCGGGCGCTTTTTCCTTCCTCGCTTTTCTGCTTTTTTGCCGTTTGGCTTTGGCTCCTCCGGTTCTTCTGGGGTTTCCTGTTTCTCGCCCTCATCTTCTTTTTTCGGATTTTGCGCATCAATCACTTGTATTTTGTCACGGCGAACGGTCAGTTGTTCAGCAGCAGCTTCGAGATGCTTGGGACTCACATCGATCTCGGCCTGGGCATACGACCACTGGAGTGCGGTGGTAACCAGCTTCATCAGGTGATCCATGAGCACCCGCCCGCTTTTTTGTGGGTCGAGTAAGGGATGGGTGAGCCAGGTATAGACACTTCCGGTCCACTGTTGCAAATTCAAGGCCGGGAACGATGGACGATAAATGTACTCCAGGGAGAGCAGAATATCACGGACTTCTCCCTCCGTATGACTGGAAACTCGACAATAAGGCTGGAGGCAATCCAGGCGTCGCCGGAATTGCATCCACATCGTCTCTGGTTGATCGAACACATCTTTCAGGGGAATGGATGCCCCGCGCCCTGCGGTCACTAAACACAACCCTAAAGGGTGAGAAGGAAAAGATAAGAAGAGTTGATCCGTCAATTCTTTCAAGAAAATCAGATGAGGCATGGAAAGATCATGGGCATCATCAATGATGAGACACTCAACGCTATATTGTCCCAGCAATTCAAAGAGCAGATATTTCCGTTCCCCCCAGTGCCCTCGCGTTCTCAGCCCCAAGGCGGTCAACAGGTGGTTTCCCAACGCAGCCTCACGAGGGTCATTTTTGGGAGCCGTTACAGCAAGAATCGGATAGCGTCGCCCTCCAATCATCCCTGCCTGACGACACGCTTCATCTCGCAGATCGCATATTCCCATCGTCTTGCCACTCCCAGGCTCTGCTACAATGACATGCCAACTCCGCTCTCGCCAGGACTCTTGTAAAAGACCTTGGAAACGATGCTCAAAGGGGGTCTGGATAAAGCCATCGAAGAGAGGCAGTTTGCGAGGACTCATCGATCCACCTCCGCGCTCCGATAGCGGATCGGGAGGATCTGCGCTCCCAGCGTTCTCCTAGAGTCGGGCCTCGCTTTGGGCACCTGAAGGCTTTCGCATTCGGGAGGAGCAAAGGTTTTGAGCGTCTCTAGCACAGAAGAGGGGTGAATCTCCTCACGTTGTCGATCAAACTGCCGCGCCTTTTCCTGCTCGCGGATCGCCTGACGTCGCTGCTTTTTGGTGGTCGCGATCTCTTCCTGGATTTGTGCCCGAACATCGGCGGAAGCCGAAGCTGCGGCCTTGGTGTTTGCTGCGTCGGTGCGTCGCATGACTTTCGCCTCCCATTCGCTGATGCGCTGCCCCATGAAGGCGGGGCAGTAGGCTTCGCCCACATAACTGCCGTCCACAAACAGATAAATGACCGAAATATCACGCCTGTTGTAATAAATCTCGAATTCCCGGTCAGCGAGCCGATTGAGCAAGCCTGGACAGACATACCAGTTGCCCTGGAAGGAAAGGCGTGAGCGATCATGGACGTGATAGCCATGGCTCCTGACTTTGCGGTTTTGTGCCTTCATGAGCAAGAGTTTGAGGTCATCTGGGGCACCCAGGTACTGAGGAACGCCTGTTTGGCGCACCGCTTCTTCCCAAAGCACATCGCGTTTTTGACGACGTAATCCATCCCAACTCTGTTGGTAGTCATCAACAATGGCTCGGACGAAGTAGCGTTCTAATTCCTCCAGCGTCATTCCCCCGGCCTCTGCCGCTTGTCGCGCATCATGGGTCCCAAAACTGGTGTTGGGGAGCCGCCGCTCAAAACGCTGCGTCATCCAGCGAAAAATGGCCTCGACCGTTCCCTTGGACTCAGCCGTCAACTACACCGTCTCCCTCTCTAGCAGAAGGAGTTTTCACGGTCACCCATCCCTTTCATCCTTTGTATGGCCAGCAGTTTGAGATCCTGGCCTACCGGCACAATTGGGGGGAATATCGCGTCACGTTTTACCAGACTCCCGATCATGTGCGGGCGCTGCCTGCTGCTTGGACCAGCCTTGCGCCTTCTGACCCTAGTGTTGTCTTAGCCGCCGGTCGCGCCACCTTTCGCGTGGCTGATCTGCTGCAGCTTTCCCAGCTCATTGGGCGCATCGAAGAGGGGCGAAAGGAGCAGGCAGAGTGTTAAGCCAATTTTGCCGCAGGTGTAAAGGAAATAATGCCGGGTATCTCGACATTCTACACCGTTTTTCTTCGGAGAAAAGAGCGCTCACCTTAGTACTGTTGTATCTCATTCTCTTGACAGTTGATCCTCAAACGGTCATACTGGGCAGAAACACCTTGCCATCTCAGGAGGTTCTCATGTCCGATGAAAAGCTCGGGAACTTGCGCCAGTCTCATACCCTTCATCCGCATCCTGATCAGGTGCGTGATCCGCTCTTCACCACTGGGTCTGCCTTCTTTGACCCGCGCGACCTGGTGCAGGTCAAATACGAACTC
>Ga0137386_10001482_pt1 | contig 14738 bp, 16 predicted proteins | sample SagtaG_4_FD_104910 | JGI IMG/M metagenome (GOLD analysis project Ga0137386, IMG submission 104910) | Vadose zone soil microbial communities from Sagehorn Ranch, Mendocino, California, USA - Sage2_R_100_16 metaG | ecosystem: Environmental > Terrestrial > Soil > Vadose zone | place: USA... | reverse complement strand
CGCCGCGATTGAGCTCCGCCGCCTATGTGCGCAACGCGCTCACGCGCCACGATGCTCCGCCGCGATTGAGCTCCGCCGCCTATGTGCGCAACGCGCTCACGCGCCACGATGCTCCGCCGCGATCCTTGCCTTTGCCGTAGCGTTACGCTCCGCCGGTCACGTACTAGGGGAACGCGTTCCGCCGCCATGCGCGCCATGAGCTCCGCCGCCGATTCCCTTGCGTTCTGGTCACTAGCCTTAAATAAGGGTTTAAGGCTACAAACTATCTCGAATTTGAGGCTTATCTCCTAGTCCAAGGTAGTTTCCGCCCCATAGGATGTAGGCCCTATGGGGTAGCCTGGTCTGGCCGCCCCCTCACCCCAACCTGTACTTTTCGGAAAGTGCATTCCGCACGTCGCCGCACCCCGTTCCGCATCTCTGCCAGGCACCGCCCCTGCTCCCGCAGAACCCCATATAAGGAAGAGCGAGGGCCGAAAACGCACCTAAAACAATGCGCCGTAAAGCATAAATCCGTTTTAAGGCCCTTTCCGTGCCCTACAGCGACGATGAGCCTCTTCTCGATACTTATCCCATCAGAAAGAGAGAAACGAGCGCATATGAGTCAAAGTTGTAATACTTCGGCGGCGACATCGCTCCAAGAAGCGGGAAACCTCGAAGCGGCATGTCGAGATGAAGCTGATCGGCAATTCCCGATGCGGGATCGTGCGCTCGATAAATGGCGCCGCCTTGGGAATTACGGTGATCTGCTTTGTTACGCTCCAGAGGGAAAGTATCTCGGGAAGGTTCGTCTTTCATTTGGGTCCACGCCTGGATGACCTAAATTTTTGGTTCCATCTTACCGACACGAGGAAGATGGAAATTACATTGGATGCGTTCATCGCAGACCTGATTGAGATTCAGAAGACGAGCGGTCTCGGCAGCAGAGAACTCAAGTTTGGGACGACGAAGACGAGTTTCTCGAAGCGGGACGGCGATAGGTCGGTCATTTTGAACGCTCACCGGCTACTCAGTATTTGTCACCTGTTCGGACAGGTTCCGAGGGAAGAATGTCTGGATGGAGATCCGTGGATCATTTTGGATCATAATGTGAAGGGATCATTTGAGGTGATGATGGAACGTCCCGAACATGGGTGAGGGATATTCAGCGGGACAGGTGATAGGTGGTTTTGTTTCAAAGGAATTCTCAGATAGCGTTTTGACGATTGAGGTGAAAGAAAAGGTGAAAGAAAATATGATAACTCATGATTATAGAGGAGATGTGATGAATAATCCGATTATGGAGCAGAGCGGGATTCAGGTTTGCGAGATTTATGGGGTACACGACCTCGCTGAAGTCCTGAGACAATTTCCGAGGGATTTTACTGTGTTTATTCACAACTCACCTGAATTTCCGAGCAAGGTAATCCGCCGGTTAGTTGCTGATTTCGAGAATCGGACGGTCATGCTCTCTTCGACGCCTGTGGAAGTGGAATGAGATACTTCGTAGCGATCGACGAAGTTCCCCTAGGGATCGACGTGACGATGAAATCGGAACGTCTATGAGATACTTCGTAGCGATCGACGTTGAAACGACGGGATTAAATCCTGGAGAACATGCGATTTGTCAATTCGGCTGCTCCGTCTTTACGGAGGAGCAGATTCTCGTCACGGCGGCGTGGGATGTGTACGTTTCACCGACGAAGATCGCCGGCGCCTCCAAGGAGGCTCTTGAGATCAATGGGATCTCGGAGGAGCGGATGCTCAAGGGGATGGATTTTGAGGCTGTCCTCCGGGAGTTCGAGAAGCTCTACCACACGACGGCTCAGGAATCAGAGATTTGGGCGGCGGTGATGCACAATGCTCCTTTCGATGTCGGGTTCTTGCGCGCATCCAACGCCGTGCGCCGTGACTCCCTCACGAACCATCTCCTCCGCCGGGTTCTCGATACGGTGACGATGGGATTCGCCTGGACTGGCGAGCTGCTCTCCCTGGAGAAGCTCTGCGAGCGGTTCTTGCCGGAGGGTGAGCTTGTGACCTGGGCGAAGCACGACGCGGGCGCGGATGCGCACATGACCGCGCGGCTTGCGCAGAAGTTGATGTCGCGCTAATAAGCATCTAATTTTCTGGTTCCATCCGCCGATGAAGCGGAGGTGGAGAAATGTTTCACCTGCGGGGAGGTCGGCGGTCGGATAACGGCGCGAACTGACCGGATCGTAGACGGGACGGCCGAGGACGGCCGCGAGCTTGCCTACCTTGTCGCGCGGCCGGCGACGCACGACCTTTGCGGCGGCCCTGTCGTGTCAAATGCCTCGACGTACCTGGGCCGAAGCAGAGACGAAAGTCTGAGCGATGTCTCGAAGAGCGGCGGAGCTGCCGAGTGGAGTCGAGCTAAAAGCGAAACTCTCTCGAAGAGCAGCGGAGCTGCCGAGAGCCTGAAAGGGGATCTTCTTGAGAAGATCGTCTGAAGAGGATGTGCAGTTGTCGCAAAAGCTCCCTCTTCAACGGAGGGAGAATTCTCTTTTTGACAGTGACGAATACGCCGACGCGGTGCTTGTTCTCTATGTAATCGACCATGAATCTGTCGTTTTCGCGCCGGAGATGAAGAGGCGCCTTCGTTGGAAATGGAGACGGAACCTGATGGCGATTCGCTTTCGATTGCTTTTCGCAACGAACTTTGGAACGAGGAGGCGACTGCTGAAGTGGATGAAGGTCGCGCAGGTGTACCTTCATGTACTCGCGGGTTAGGAGATGCTGTGAGACCGCTTTACATTTTTGATCTTTGCGGGACGTTATCGCTGATCGACCATCGGCTTCCGATCTTGAGTGACGAATCTCTTGACATGAACACGCGATGGAGAAAATTCTTTGCGGAGTGCGTTCATGATCGAGTTAATCGGCCAATGTATGAGCTTCTTCGTGCTCTTTATAATTCAAATACCGGAGAAATCTGGATTTGGTCAGGACGAAGCAAAGAAGTTTGGATTGAAACATGCCGCTGGCTTTTTGACAATGGATTCGATCTCTTTTATTCCGCGCTGAAAATGCGCGAAGAGCACGATCACACCCCGGATAATGAGCTAAAGGAGAAGTGGCTCAACGAAATGGCGCCGGAGGATCGCGCTCGCTTGGTTTGCGTCTTTGAGGATCGAAAGTCTTGTGTCCAGATGTATCGTCGAAATGGAATTACTTGTCTTCAATGTGCCGATGGAGACTTCTAAGAAACCTTTTTCCAAGGAGAGATGATGCGTTTTCATTTTATGGCAATACCTCTGATCATGGGAATTCTCTGCGCTTGCAACGGCGGCGGCAATAGCCCGTATCCGATTGGTGCGGTTAGTCGTCCGACCTCGACGGTTGCACCTACTGTCGCACCGACGGCGATTCCCTCATCGTCGCCGAAGGTCAGCCCCTCGCCGACTCCGCAGGCGAGTTCTTCTCCGCAGGCGAGTTCTTCTCCGCAGGCGAGTTCTTCTCCGCAGGCGAGCAGCAGCCCGACGGCTATACCGACGGTTGCCTCCACAGTCAGCCCTTCGGCTTCGCCGACAGCGATACCGACGATCGTTCCTACCGTTGCTCCAACGGTCACGCCGACTCTTGCTCCTTCATCGAGTCCGACTGTCGTTCCAACAGTAGCCCCGACGGTTACTCCCACGATCGCGCCGACTGTGGCGCCGACAATAGTTCCGACGATCGTCCCCACGATCACGCCGACTCTCGTTCCCTCACCGAGTCCAACGGTTACCCCCACGATCGCGCCGACTGTGGCGCCGACGGCTTCACCGATTCCAACGGTTCCTCCGGTGACACCAAGCCCATCGCCGGTCGTGACCTCAAGCCCGAAGCCGCTCCCGACTCCAACGGAGATACCTCGCGCTTCACCGACTCCCAAGAAGAGTTGATCCTTAGAAAAGCGGCGTGATTTTCGCATTTCCCGGAGGGATCGGCTTTCCGTTGATGAGGCCGGTCCCGAGGATCGGGAGCGGGATGCCGGTGATGGGATGAGCGCCGAAGGCGATAATGAGCGGGCGCTCGGTGAGCGTCGCATCGACGGCGGCAGGCGCGGGTGAGGTGGTATGGCTCCAATGGTAGTCTGGGGACTGCGAGTAGAGGAGCGTGTTTCCGGTCGAGCCGGAGGCGAGACCTCCCTTGAGGGCGGTCGTATCTGGCACTTCGACATGCACGGGTGCAGTCAGACAGGGGAACGGAGTGCCGTTGTCTGGGTTTTGGAGGATCGCCGGCTGCCAGAGGATGAGGTCGCGCTCGCCACTGGATTTGCACAGGAGAGCTGTTTGGTACGTTACAGTGGTCGTGATTGTCGCGTTCAGGGAGCAGCTTCCGGCGACCGGGGCTTTATCAGCGAGGGTCGTGAGGAGGCCCTGCATCCCGTAGGCGGCCGGCTTCATGCTGCCGTCGATGCGCGCGAGGCCGTAGCTCTGGGAGTCGTCGACGAGATCGTAAATCCAGAGCTTCGTGATGCCGTGAAGGAAGGACCAGAGAGCCATGCGCTCATCATATGAAGCCTGGGTCGCCTCGGAGACGGTTGCCGACGTATAGCCGCCTTCGGTCGCCGTGACGGGGAGACCGGGCGCGCTGCGCCGCGCCTGCGCAATGGCATATTCGACGGAGCCATAGATCGCGCCGTAGAGCGAGCCGCCCCATCCGGGAGTCTCGGGGTTGCGCGCGCCGGTGTAAATATGGGCATTTCCAGCTTGCACTTGCTGCGCAAGCGAGCCGAGGAGCGCCGGGTCGGAGATGGAGACTGAGGGTGCGATGAGATCGACGGTTGGGTCGATCGAGCGCGCGATGGAGAGGAGCGTGGTGACGCGCTGGTCGTCTTGGACCCAAGCGGCGTCATGGCAGCAAATATCGAGCTCGTTTGGGCCTTCGATGTATTTGAGCCCCTTGCGCCCACGGATGACGCCGCCTACTTCTCCGAGGGAGCTCGTTTGGGGTCCGAAGATTTCATCGCTCGTAATTCCGAGGTCAGTATTGAGTTGGTTTAGGAAGGTCATATGGGCGCCGCTGTCTCCATAGATCGTCCCTGAGCTGCGCACAGTCTTGATTCCGAGACTCTTGAGGAAGCGTTCGAGGAAGTCGTAATTCTGCCATTGACCGACGGTTTGGTCAATGTGGAGATTTACACCGACGCTTTGGGTGAAATCATAGGCGGAATATCCGGTGATGAGAGCGGCAAGAAGGAAGAACATGTCCCCTTCATCGGAATGTTGGTCGATATTCCTCACATGGAGGATGAATCAATGGTTTACCAGGCCAGGATTCTTCTTGAAGCAATTCAGTTGCTTGATAAACGAGTAAGCGTGATCGAGGAGGCGATGAAAGAGCGCGTGGCGCCGGAGATGCCGGAAAAGAGGCGGGAACGAATCAGAAAGGCGCTGCGACTCATCAGAATTTCTTTTCCTCGGTCATCAGACCTTATCGAGGCCGCGCTCGAAGCGGCGTATGGCTCATTTTGACTATGTGATTCTTCCCGAGGGGCGACTCACTATGTTCGTCGAATTGTTTTTCAATGGATTCAGACGCACAAGAGCGACAAAGAGTTATCACTGAGCACATGCCGATCGTGCATTCACTCGTGAGACAATATGTCCATGTTTTATATCTCGGTCTTGGAATTGAGCGCGCGGATCTTATTCAAGAGGGTGCGCTTGCACTCGTTTCAGCATATAATCGTTTTGATCCGTCGCGCGGAACATTTCAGAGTTTCGCCTATGCTTGTGTTCGGGGAGCAATCCTTGATTATATCAGGGAAAATCAGCTTCCTTCGAGGGAAATTCAGAAACGAAAGAAGCAAGTCAATGAATTTGAAAGTGATTTTGTTCAACGACACAAGCGGATGCCGGAGAAAGATGAATATGCTCATGGTCTAAATCTCTCAAAGCAGCAATGGGAGCAAACTCTGAAAGGGTTTGAGGCGTTGCTTGCTCCTCTTTCTTTTGAGCATTCGGTCTGCGATGACGGCGAATCCTTGACGATCGGAGATATTGTCCTCGTTGACCCTACGAATCTCGAAGATGTTGTAGAGCAGAGGGAGAAATTTGCCCAATTGTATGAGGCAATGGAGCAACTTCCCGCTCTCTATCAAGCGGCGCTGCGCGGTCGCTATTTTGATGGGAAATATGCCTTCGAGATCGGCAAAGAGCATGGTATCAAGGTTGAGCAGGTTGCGTATCTGAATCGGCAGGGTCTTTTACGTCTAAAGGACTTGCTTGCTTCTCAAATAAGCCGGCAAGACGTTTGCGTATCGTCCCATTGCGGAGAAGGGGCGAAAGAGCAGAGTGAAAGCGCGCCCGCGCGCGGTCCCAGAAACTCTTCGCGGGGACGATTGAGACCAAAGATCGCTGCGCTTCCCTGATGAGGCGTCGATGCGTTGTTAGGAGGTCATCACGAGAAGCGGGTAGTCCGAAGGGTGTCACGACGGTATTGCAGCGAGTGAGCGGAATCCCCGCAGGGGCGAGCGGTAGTGGCTTGAGGTTGGGTCGTTTGAGATCGACGTAGCCTTCTTCGAGGTAGGTTGAGAGGAACGTCGTCTCTGGTACGAACCTGAGATTACGATGAAGAGCGTGTTCAGAAAGGAACTGCGCCGTTCCAATCCCGTCATCGTCGGGTGAGCCGGTTTTGCAAGTGGAACAGGCGACGTAGGCACTCATATTGTCCATATCGGACGGATCTCCTAACAATTTGACGATATTACCGACATGAAGACACGAGAAGAGTGGGGATATCTCGACGCAACGGAACGAGCTGAAGCGGTCGGTGAGCTTTATTTCAGAGGGTTGTCTGTTCCTGCAATTGCGAAACAGTTGGGCGCTCCGTGGAGTGAAGTTCGGCATTTCATCGACATTATTGCGATGTCGGCCTATAAATCTGACCGAATGGAGGCATTTTTTGAAAACCTTCAACAGAGAACGATGGAGCATATCACCGCACTCGACGCGCAGATAGAGATCACGTACTTTGAGCTCGATGCGGCCCGTGAGCGCGTTGTGGCGCTCGATGAAGAGGGTTTTCCGCTCGTTGAGCGTGATCCGAGGACTGGAGCGCCAACGCAGAAGTTGAAGACGAGACCTCGTAGTGAGAGGATGATCGCTCCCATGCTTTCACAGCTTGAACGGTTACATCGTCAAAAAGCTGATGTTTTGAAGATTATCAATCAAAAGAGTGATATGACGGTCAAATTACAGATTTCTCATCAAATTCAGAACGTCATTCTTGAATATATTCAAACGCTTTCGCCGGAAGTGTATGCGGAGCTTCATCGTCAAATCTCAGCGATTGTTCCGAGTGAAATGATGACAATTGATGAAGCTCCAAAGAGTTTAGTTTCTTAATATGCCTCGTCCTGATAAAGCGGTAGCCGCTCTTGAGCGTTCACTTCTTACCGGCGTGAATAGTTGGCTTTCTGCGATGCCGACGCCGGAAGCGCAGAGTAATAAGTATTGGAGAGAGAAGCCGATTGACCTTGAGACGTGGCTGTATGACCCGGCGTTTATGAATATGAGTTCGATTAGATTATCTCCGCTTCAATATGAGGTCCTCGAAGCGGCGGATGATATCAATCCGAATACGTGCAAATATACAGAGTTCGTGATTGAGTGGGGCAAAGGGAGTGGAAAAGACATGCTGGCCGCGCTTCTGGCGCTGCGCCAAGTCTATTTATTACTTTGCCTGAAAGATCCTTACGCATACTATGGAATGGCTCCTGGATCGGGAATTGAGCTTTGCAATGTTGCGTACACGCGCGAGCAAGCGAAGGACGTGTATTTCAAGCAACTCAAGGGGTTTCTTACTGGCTCTCGTTGGTTTAGAAAACATGATTACAACATTCTAGGGAACGCTATTCGTTACCCATTTGGTATAACGATGCTTTCAAAAGCTGCCGATAGTGATTCGGCCGAAGGACAAAATATGTTTCTGGCCGTTATGGATGAAGCGGCGGCGTTCAAAGATTTGAATACGGTAAAAGCAATGAATAAAGGAGAAGGAGAGAAGATAAAATCTTCTGCGGAGGCGATTTACGATGTGTTGCGTACTTCGACGAGGACGAGATTTCCGACAGTTGGGAAAGTGGTTATCATTTCTTATCCGCGTTATATTGATGATTTTATTCAGACCAAGCGTAAAGAGGGTGAGACATTAGCCGGGTGCTGGACATCTGGTCCTTACGCGACGTGGGAAGTGAATCCGCGCATGAAGCGCGCGGACTTTCAGGCTGATTATGATCGCGATCCTGAGATGGCGGCGGCGATGTTTGAATGCAAACCGCCATTTTCCGTTGACGGCTATATCAAGCATCCTGAGCGGTTCATCAAGGCGGTTGCGCGCGGGCGCTCGATTGGCCTTGAGAATCCGATTGATGAGGCTGGTGTGTATTCGCCGAAATTTGAGGGAACGCCGGGGCGCTACTATGCAATTCATGTCGATCTTGCGCTTAATAAGGACAAGTGCGCTCTAGCCCTTGGTTGCCAGGGACAGCCGGAAAGGCGCATGAAATGCCCTTGCAATGCCTGGAATCTGAAAGACGTTCTCCGTTGTCGGAATTGTCAGCGTCCCGTGGAGCAGTGGATCGAGACGCTATTGCCGACGATCGTCTTTCCTTTAATACGTCTGTTTTCGCGCGGAGGCGAGCGGAAGGAAGTTGATTTTGCCGAGGTTCGCGAGGAAATTCTTTGGATTCGGGAACGGGGACATTATCTCTATTCGGTCACGTATGATGGTTGGCAAAGTCAAGATTCGGTGCAAATTCTGGATAAAATCCTTGGGAACCGGAAGGTTCAGACGAAGCGGTACGGCGGCCCGATGGATTTTAAGGATGAGGCGATTGTCGGCATTCAATCTGTTGACCGGACGAGCGAAGCGCACGATACGTTAAAAGAATTCATTTATGACGAGAGAGCCTTCATTATGCCGGCGGGCGACGGGGTGCCGGATGACGATCAGAATCAGGACGTGATCGCGCAGGCATATCGGGAGTGGCGGGCGCTGCGCGTCTTGCAGAATCGGAAGATCGACCATCCTCGTGGCGGAGCGAAGGACATCGTTGATGCAATGGCCGGCGTTGCCCTTCAGGTCGCCAAAATGCCGATTGCGCGGACCCGTGCTCCGATGATTTTGGGATGGCACGAGCATTAAGCCTATGTTCGCCGTTGACTCGCGTTAGGAGCTTTTTATGGTAGAAACGATCTCTCCAGAAGAGACAAAGGCGAAAGAACCGACGATCGTTGCCTCATCCGGTGCGTTTACCGCTATCGGTAAGGAGATTGAAGCGTTTATTAAGGAGACGGATCTCTTTTTTGAGGTAAATACGGCTCCCGGTCGCGAAAAACCGATTTTGACTCCAAAGCTCGGAGTGAATAAGACTGGTTCGACAAATGAGCAGCAAATTATGAAGCAATACGGTTGGTATTGGGAACCGCTGCTTCACGATCTCTCATTTCTTGGTCAGATGCGTGATAATATCGCGCTTATTAGCGGCGTGTATCAAAAGTTTACTGATTTGGTCATGGAGGGTTTTAAGATTGAATGCGAAGACCCGGATGACAATGAAGATATCTCGGATATCCTCATCAATGATCCGATGGTGGACTTTGCTGAAGTAGTGCGTTCTTCGGTTCTTCAGATATCGACGATAGCGAATTGCTATTTTCTTCCGATTTATTCAACCGATGAACGAGGTTTTTATGTTCGCACGTTCCGACCGATTCTCGCAACAGCGATGCGGAAGCTCAGAGATGCTGATCTTGTCGTTCGAGGGTATGTGCAGCTCCTTCATCGTCCGAATGAATTTCTCTTTGGGACGCCGACGACGCCGACATTTCATCTTGCCGAAGATGTGTGCTGTGGTTCTGCATACATGGATGGATGGTATGCGTATGGAGTGCCGCCACTGAGCGCCCTTCCCTTTATTGCGAAGATGAAATTACAAATGGAGCGTGATCTCGTCGAGATGCTTCATCAGCATGTTCCTCGCATTGATATCACATACACACCTGATGCTCAAATGAATGAAGATCAAGTTAATGATGCAGCAAAGAAGGCTTCGGAATATGTTTCAAAATTGAAATCAACCGATAATTATATTCATACGCCTGACTTTCTTTTTGAATATAAAGGGCCAGCGGGGAAAGGGCTTGATTTTGCTCCGCCGATGCGGTACATTGCAGAACAGCTTTATGCGGTACTTCCGCTTCTCTCGGGATATCTCTCCTCTGATCTTAACGTCAATCCGATGATTGCGCAACAGAGCTTCCGAATCACTTGCTCTTTGGCGAATTATATTCGCAGTCGTGTCAATGTCATGTTTCAGCCGGTCTTTAAGAAATTACAAGATGTTCGTGGAACATCAAAGATCAAGATTGGTTGGACGGACCTCGATGCAGAGACGGCGGAGACGGTTGCGCGTACTCAAGAATACCAGAGTAATAATGCGGTAGTGAATCGCGATGCGGGTTTTGTCGATCAAGATACCGCTGCTCGGCATGGGACGGTCAAACAACCCGGCGGCCCGGTCAAGAAAGCGGCGAAGCCTGGTGCATTGCCTCCGCCGAGGGACCCGAACAAATCACTTCCTGGAAATCCGGGCGGCAGCGATCCAAAAAAGCCTCCATCAAAGGGAGGTCGATCCAAAGTCGGAGACTCGAAGAAAGGTCCGAAGGACAAAAATCGTAGCGCACCGACGCCGGATAAGCGGCCGAAAGGAAAGCGCCATGAGGATCTTTCGGCTGCGGAACACGTTGAGGAGTTGCGAGATTTTATCGAAGCTAACCTCTGATCTGTTACAGCTTTCTGAGGTGACTATGTTCCTCAACGAACATGAGTACACTCGAAATCGCGTTATCGGCTCTAAAAGAGCGAATCGGCGGGTCGATCCAGACCGAGGGGTCACATAGTCCCTCGAAGGGCGAGATCAATGCCATTCGCAAATTTACGCGCCGTGATGTTGATCTAGACTCCGTTTACACGTTTCCTTGTCTCGCGATTGATACGACTCCGACAAGAAACGGCGTGATTTATTCTGCTGAGTCGCAAAAAGCAACTTGCAAATTGTGGATTGGAATCCCATTCCTGTTCAATTCCAATGCACAGGGAGCTGGTATTTTTGCGAATGGTCAGGATCACGCTGTCCAAGCGGCGTCGCAACATGGAAGAATCTATAAAGCACAGCTTGTAGAGACGGGTCATGGAAATGTTGGAACTCTTGTTTGGGTTTACACTTTTCCCGATGTATCACCGGCTGTAAGAGAATTTGTCAATAAAATCGACACCGGCATTTTGCGTGAAGTCTCAATTCACGTTCTTGCAAAGGATGGTGTTGAGTGTTCGATCTGTGGCGAAGATTTCGGTGCAGATAATCACGAGCATATTCCAGGACAAAAATATGGTCGCGAGACGTGTTACATCAAAACGGTTGGGCAACTCGAACCCGTCGAATTGTCGAGTGTTGCTTGCCCTGGTTCGCTTGTGGCGCATGTCATGGACGATTCTGAGGTGAGTAATTACAAATTGCTGCCATTGCGTGAAGCTCTTCGCGGATCGCATTCACCGATCGAGGCAAATATGGATGAAGCACAGCCTCTCGTCGAAGCGAGTGATGCCCCCGCAGATGGTGGCAAGAAAGACGACGACGAGTCGAAAAGCAAGAAAAACAAGAAAGAAAAAGACGACGACGAGTGCGACAAGGAGTCGAAAAGTAAGAAAGATCCTGAAGACGATCCCGATGATAAATCGGAAGAGGATATGGATGAAGAAGATGACGGCAAAAATAAGACCGGCAAGAAGGTTGGTAAGCAGTCATTTTCCTTGTTCGAGGGATCAGAAGAGTGTCCGGTCTGTCATCGCACGGGAGCACAGAGCGCGGATATAACGGAAGAGCAGCGGAGTCAGGTACTCTCAGAATATCGTGTCGAAGTCGAGGCGAAGATTTTGAAGATCATGGAAGCCGCTGCTGCGGAAGTGAAGGAAGAAAAAACTCGCGCGTCTGAGGCTCTCGCTGCGAATAAAGATGCGACGGCGATGTTGGAATTCTTTGTTGCTGATACGGTTAGTATTGCGGTTGACAAAGGTCTCAAAGAGCCGGAGCAGCGTCAGGCATATCACGAGGAGCTTAGTGCGCTCGGATTTCCCGCTGTAAAGGCGTTGCGAGAAGCCTATACTGCTTCACCCAACAAGAAGGACCAAGACCGCAATGAACTTGCGAAATGGTCACGAGATCGTTTTAGTGAGTTGAGTCTGAGCATTCCTCATTCACCCTCCGAAAGGGCTAGAGGTGGCTTTACTGCGCCTATTGGTCCTCAGTCTAAACAAGGAACGTAAGACATGGGCGCTACTTTCACTCGCATCAACACTGTCGTCGTCGACCCGAACTTCGCGCAGATTGGCGACAGCTATCCTGACCCTTTGCTCTCGACAACGTATGTCGCGAATCTTGCGACGGAGCAAAATACCACGGCAAGTTATGGGCAGCTCTTTCGAGGAATGCCGGTTTGGTATTCACGTCTCTCTGGAAAGATTGTCCCTCCACCTGCGTCGATTGGAACATCTTCTACGAGTGGTTCGACGACAGCATTTCTCGGCGTTCTCGTCGTTGATTTGACGGCTTATGTTCTTGCGCGTGGCACGAAGATCGCAGTTGCGCGCAAAGGTCGTGTGCGTTCGTATGCCGGCGGAACGATGCTTCCTGGTGATCCTGTGAAGGTCGATATTTCATCGAATTTCTCTGGGTTCACAAAATGGATCTCCGGCACGGATGACGCGGTGCTAAAAGTCGGTTACGCCTGGCCGATTGAAGATGGCTCGACGGCCGGAACGCCGGTTATCACGATTGCTCAGGGCGACACTATCTTCGTGGACCTTTAGGCGGGAACAAGGATGAGTAAGACGTTAGTTCGACAAGCAAAGGGACTCAAACTCAAGGAAGAATTGGTCAAGGGAATTCTTCAGGGAGAACAACGCGAGTCTCTTCCGACCTTTGATCTTGACCCAGAAAGCGCAATGTTCAAGTTGCGCGAAGCTGGAATCACGGCGCGCGAATATATGGAAGCGACCGGATCGAAAGATGCGCGTCAATTCTATGAGAAGGAACTTGGAATAAGTCTCGACTCTCTCGTGCTTGAAGAGTTCTGGACGAGTGATGATACGCGCGGTTCGATTCCAGAATTGTTCCTTGACACAATTTTGATGGCCAACTTAAATCACATGGTAACGAACCAAGTGATTACCGAGATTCCGATTGATCGTGAATCAATTGTGATTCGGACGTTTGAAGACGCTGGTCAGATTTACGAAGTTGCGCAAGGTGCGAATATCCCGGATGATACTGGATATTTAATCCGTAGAACGCATTTTGTGAAAAAAATCGGTCGTGGACTCGGGATGACGTATGAGGAGCAGCGTCGGACGCCGTTTCCTTTGATGCAACTTGACCTCGCGCGTCTTGGAATGAGGATGGCCCTCAAAGAAGACCTTGACGTTTTGAATACGTTGCGTACCGGGATTCCGGCGCAGGCAGCGTATGGTCCTCAGCCAGCGCAGGCAGCGATTGCAACGCCGACATCGACTTCTCAGAGTAATACCGGAGGTTCTGGTATTTCTTCGGGAACGCTTGTTTTTGCTGACCTTGTGAATATCGTTACCGATATTGCAAAGCGTAATTACAAGGCCGACTTCCTTATCATGTCTCCGGTTTCATACTCGAAGTTCTTGCTTATTTCTCAGGTGAGCAATTACCTCAACGCTGGTCCTGTGGCAAGTTCCGTGTTGGAGAGCGGTATCGTTTCTCACTTCCTCGGTATGGATATTTTCATAACGAATCAGATGGTCGATAATGAAATGCTCGCTGGTCAAAAAGGTTTTGCCGGCGTGAAATTCGTTGAACAGCCGTTGATGTTGGAGGAAGAGAAAATCATTTCTCGTCAACTTGATCGTGCGCAAGTGACGAAAGTGTATGTTCCTGCTGTCCTTTATACCCAAGCGTTGTCGAGAATGCCATTTTAGGCAAACCTAACAAATAAGTTAGGTTATCCTAATTTGAATGAATCACTGATGAATACGGCTTCGCTTCGGATGAAGCCGTTTTCATTAACAAGGAAGTGAATGATGCCTTACGCATTTTCAATCGGGCAAGTTATCAACGGAAATACCATTATTGCGCTGCCTACCGGGAGCGGAGTTTATGGTGGAATGTATCAACTTCAACGTGCAGATAGTTCGACGTTTTATGATTCGCTTACGTCAGAACAACTTGCTTCTGGTTGGGTGAACATTCTCGTCAATGACGATAATGTAAATGCGAGCAACCCACTTCCGGTTTATATTGCTAGTGGGTCGAGTGGTGGCGGCGCAATTGGAACGACGACAACGCCGAATGTTTCGACGCTCTCCGATCCAACAACGCCGACGCATCAAGCGTCGATCATGGCGCCTGGGTCAACGAGTGCCTACTTGGTTGGTATTCAAGGAACTCCGGGTGCGCTGCCGGTTGGTGTCTCGAATTCGGCGCTGCCGCTCCCTACCGGGGCGGCCACGAGCGCGAAGCAACCGGCTCTTGGCACCTCCGGTACCCCGAGCGCCGACGTTCTCACGATCCAAGGCTCCTCATCGGCGACGCCGATCCCGATGTCCGCAGCTTCGCTGCCACTTCCGGCCGGGGCGGCCACGAGCGCGAAGCAACCGGCTCTTGGAACGGTTGGCTCTCCGAGCGTCGACGTTCTCACGATCCAAGGGAGCAGTTCGGCGACGCCGAT
>Ga0137386_10001469_pt1 | contig 14782 bp, 13 predicted proteins | sample SagtaG_4_FD_104910 | JGI IMG/M metagenome (GOLD analysis project Ga0137386, IMG submission 104910) | Vadose zone soil microbial communities from Sagehorn Ranch, Mendocino, California, USA - Sage2_R_100_16 metaG | ecosystem: Environmental > Terrestrial > Soil > Vadose zone | place: USA... | reverse complement strand
CTGAGCGCAGCGAAGGATCTCACGTCATCAGATGGCGATGAATCGGCTCCCGAAGCTGGGCGAGGACAAGCCGTTATACCTGGCTGGGGTGGCTGCGCAGAGCCCAGCCACCCCAGCCAGGCTCTCTCAATGATAGACCTTTCTTCTTAATTAAATGGTATTGATCCCTTGTCCTCGCCCAGTAGCAGGCTAAAGAGCACCATCCTGGCCCTGGGGCCGCGGCATATACCATTCGCGGTACTCCATGCAGCGCCCCTCGCTATCAAAGCGCAGGACAAAGAGGTTGTCCCACTCAGCCTTGAGCGTGGAGCCATCCTGCTCGAAATAACGGCTTCGCCCGTTAGCCACGGCCTGGTCACCTTCGATCAGGAGTGGTTCATAGTGGCCGTCGTATGTACCAGGTGAGTCAGGCTGCTCCAGCCAGGAGTCCACGATGGCCGCTCGCCCACGAATGGGCACACTGTAAGGGTCGTAGGAGTAGGTGACGTCTTCACTGAAGAGGTTACCGATGGCCTTTTTATCGTATGTCTTCCAGGCCTGGACGTAGGCATCCAGCCAGGCCTGGACTCTCGCTCTATCCAATGTTCATACACTCCCTTGCAAACAGGCGCACCGATTCCAGTTTGGCCGCGTCAACAAAGCGGATGATGATCTCTTGCACTCCGGCCTCTTCAAGTTCTTTCAGGCGCTGGAGAATCATCGCGGGCGTGCCAATCAACTGGGTCTGGCGCAGACTCTCGAGATCGTTGCGCTGAGCTGGCGTCAGTTTCGCAATGGCTGCATCCTCTGTTTCAGCAATGGCACAATCATCAATGAGGGTGGTGCACCGGATACTGTTGTAATCACGGCCAAGCTCGTCACAATGCTGCTTGAGGACGGCGAACTTATGCTTGATGGTCGCGATATCTCCCCCGACATTACACGCGTCCCCGTATTGGGCTACCAGCCTGAGGGTGACCTTTTCCCCTCCTCCTCCGATCAGTAAGGGGATATGCGGCTTCTGTGCTCCTTTGGGCTGGTTGATGGCCCCCTTGACCTGGTAATAGGTGCCTTCAAAGGTGGCCTCCTCTTGCGTCCACATCGCCAGGATGATCTGGACCGCCTCGCGCAAGCGCTTCAAGCGTTCAGCCGTCTCGGGATAGGAGTAGCCGTAGGCACGGTATTCGTGCTCATACCAGCCCGCGCCAATACCTAGTACAAGGCGACCGTGGCTGAGGGCATCGACGGTGCTGGCCATCTTGGCGAGAAGCGCGGGGTTGCGATATCCGTTACAGGTCACTATTTGACCAACGCGCACGCGTTTCGTGTCGCGCGCCAGGGCAGCGGTGCTGGTCCAGCACTCGAAAGTCACTTCCTGGCTGGGCACAGGAACCGTGTGGAAATGATCGTAGAGCCAGATTGAGTGAAAGCCCAGCGCCTCGGCTTCCTGGGCAACGCGGCTCATAGTTTCGTAGGCCTCAACCGGGTCGGCAATACCGACCAGATCCATACGCCAGCCCTGCGGCACAACGATCCCGAAATCCATCGCCATGTGCAACGCTCCTTTCAATGGACGTGCTGGATAATGACCTTTAACAAAATACCCTGGATATCATGAACGACGATGACACGGCTGTAGGGGCCGATTTATCGCGCCCACCGCCGATTCATCGGCCTGCGGGAACCCCCACCACATATCCCGATTAATTTGTTAATCATCATAATCCGCACTCTACGCAAAGAGTTCTACTCACTCTCATTACGTGCCTGCCATGGAGAATGAGTCAAGTGCGCTCACTGCTGAGAGTTACAAGAGCAAGAGGTGCTAGATCCCTAAAGCTTCTACTGTCTCGAGTACTTCGTTGGCATGATCATCTGGCCTCACCTTACACGGTTGGCATCACGGAAAGCGCAAATCTCCTTGGTACAGCCGGGAGTATCGTCCTTAAACAACTGGACACCTGTGAAAATTACCTTCACCCTTTCCCTTAAAGAAGGCCACCCAGAGGATGCAGTGGCCGTCCAGGTGTGTTCTTTTACGTTGTTCTGATGGGTTAGGAGGAGGGAGGAGACCTGTCTCCTCTTGCGGTGATGGCTTTCTGTAGAGCAGAGAGAAGAAGATGAGCGTGGGATAAGCCTTTTGTTCATAATATGCTCACTAAGAGCTTATCCGAAAACCCGGTTTTGGCCCTGAATTGGAGCGGCTTCAGAGGAGTTTCCGGATAAGCTCTTAGTCTATTTTCCACAACATTTCTTGAATTTCTTTCCGCTTCCACAGAAGCAAGGTTTATTCCTATCTCTTCCCTTCACCCGTGTCGCAGATGAAACATGCGAAGTATGTTGTGTTCTCTCCGGTTGATAAGGATATTCCCGTACAACGCTAGCATGTTTCGTCAGATTTGTAAGCAAGCCTGTATCTTGCTGGAGACTCCTCGCTTCTTTTTGCATTTCCTCTGTCCATTTGCGTGCATCGAAGTACATCGCATCCTCGGAACGACGCTCTGTGAGTACGGGACTTGCTTCTGTAGCAATACCAACAATATCGAGTGCCTCTGGATACATAAGTTTCGTGATCAGGCAGCAGGCTTCCAGAAAGTATCGCCGCCCCTCGCGGTAGTCCACATCAGATATGCTAGGCAGATGAGGAAGCAGGAGAAACACATAGTGAGGATCGCCTGGCCGTGAAGGGAGCACAACCTGCGTTCGTCGCTGGGTAGTTGAGGTAGTTTCTAGCATATTCAAAAGGATTTGCGCCAGCATCCTTCGCCGAGTACGTGGTTCGCGGGCGAGGAGGCGCATATTTTGTTCAGAGGACTCAATGCCGGGATGTGATGTATAGTATTGAGTACCATGCAGTATATGTTTGTTAAACTGCTCAATGAGTTCATCCCAGAGATAGCTCACACTGTTAGCCTGTACCTGCGACCTGCGTTCCGGACTAGACAGATATTCCTCCCAAATCCCTTCTTCGATACCAAGCCCATCCACATCAGCAGGTACGATAAAGTCATGTTCACCGTCGCTATTTATCTCTTTGAGATAAAATGCAAGAAGCTCCTCCTCTCCGGTAACGAAGATGGCCTTTCCACTTGTCATGAAGCGCTCTTTTTTCGTCAAGTAGCTCACAAAATCAGTAACTGTATCAAGTGTACTCATGATAATTTCTAAAGAGGTATCGTCAAACATATGGACGTACCCCTTTGCTGGATCAACCTGTCCAACAGTAAACGGTTTGCCCTCTTTTGCCATATGCGCAAGGCCGATAACGGTCGAATCCATCAGGAGGCTGCCGCTCCCTCCCCCGAAAAACCTTTTACATGCCTCAGAAGCACCATGAGCAACGACGATACGATGGAAGGTAGCGATAGTAGGATCGGGAAGCGGGAACGGAAAACGCTGGGTACAAGCTGGATCAAGAAAGAGCCGGTGCGCGTTAGCCTTGATCCATCGTTCAGCACCCCATATCTGTTCTGCTGATTTACGGACAGCACGCTTGAACCACCTCTGCCAGTTGAGTTGTTCATCGTTCCCATCAGGATAGACACAGTCCTTATCCGAAAAGATAATGATGTGGTTTTGGAATACTACAAGAAGGTCACAAACCTCCTTGCCAATTTTTGCAGCTGGACAATCTAATTGGTCGCGGTAAACGCCAGCGTAACTCCAGAGTGATAAAAATGAGCGATCACTAAGTTGCTTTAAGTAGCGCTCGGTAGTAGTTATTCCATCACGTCGCTTGATGGGAGCCTGGATGTCCGTTGTGTCCAAATCTTCTGTGCCTCTCTTATTGCTTTGTCACTCAGCGCTATGGCGATGATCGTAGCAGGACATTTGTTAATTGTCAAGTATTAGTAGAGCTCTCGGGATAGAAATCGGGGCGGTATCCTTATATGTATTGCGTTAAAGTTGAGCTTGCAGGCTTTGCAATAATCCTAGATCCTCATAGCTGCATCCGAAGAGTTCACAAAGTTTTTGCTGAAATTCCTGGCTTAGGTTCGCCTCACCTCGTTCCCATTTACTGATATTCATGGGATATGTGCCTATTTTCTCTGCTACATCTCGTTGAGTCCATCCACGTACTCTACGTTGTCGAATCAACAAAATATTTGGTAATCTGTCATTATACGAAGGCAGTGGAGTTGCCTCTGTTAGCTCTACTTGCTCTTGTATAAAGCCGAGTTCTTCGGGATCTTTCCCGAATAGCTCACAAAGACGTTGCTGAAAGCGAAGTACAGGAAGTGCCTCACCTCGTTCCCATCTCATAATTGATCTTGGCGTGGTGCCTACTTCACTGGCTAGGCGTATCTGATTCCAAGCTTTTAACTTACGTAGATATCTAAGCCTTTGTCCATAGTTAGGAGATGAATCATCTATATCTTCTTGTTCTGGCCTATTCGGTACCAACCCTAGCTCTCGGACTGTCTTGCCAAACAACCCAGTCAACTTTTGCCAATAATCATGAGCAGGAAGCGTCTCTCCACGTTCCCACCGACTGACATTAGTGTAGGGTACATCCAACGTGCGTGCTAGCTCGGCTTGGGACCAGCCCCTTAATTCTCGCTCATACCTCAACTGACGACGAAATAGATCAGTCGCATGACGATTTGGGTTAGCAGGAGTTGGCAACATTTGAGAAGAAACTTCTGCTATAAAGCCGAGTTCTTGGGCTGTCTTACCAAAAATTTCGCCTAGCCTTTGCTGGTACAAAAGAGAAGGAAGCCTCTCTCCGCGTTCCCATCTTCCTATATAGGTCTTATAAACACCTAGCTTTTCGGCTAATGTATCTCGATTCCACCCTCTCAATTTCCGCTCATAGCTGAGACTTACTCCATCCATTGAAATGCCCTCCTAGGAATCAGACTGTTTGCGTGTCGTATCATAGCGGCGAGAAGCGGCGGCTTCCGCACGAAGACGCTCTACAAGGACGGGATCATTGCGAATCAAGTAGACACGATAGTTGGGGAGGTGCTGGATATCCTGCTCCGAAAACCGTCCCTGGCGAATGCGTGAATAGAGCCAATTGTCACCTACTCCCAATTCGCGCGTTAAACCGGGAATGGTCCAATACCCATTCACCATGGCCACCTTCCGATGCTGATGCAAAGCACTTGCGCTCACCTGAGTGTCTCGTGACCGCAGTTTGTGAATGGTGGCGACCGTCACCGCTCCTCTGCGTGCAGTATGAAAGCCCTCTCGTGTGAGCTGAGCGGCAATCTGTGGGTCGGTCAGTCCTTGTTTGGTGAGCAGATCAATACGTTCTATCAGGTCCTGGTAATTGCTCGCATCTGATTGACGATGGATCGGTGGGGTGACCTGGACTACCGAAAAATGTCCACTGACCCAGACGATTTTGATTTCGATGAGATCCACAGCAGTCTTGGTTGCGATGACTCGGGAGATCAGAGCGCGTAACAATCGCTTTTTGTGCTCATTGCTGATCTTTCCATTGTTCCACAAAGCGGGGAGTGCTGGTCCCATCTGTTCGAGCTGCTGACGCAATTCTGGGGCAAGAGTGGGAAAGAGCGGACGCTGCTCAAATCGCTCGGCCTCTTCTTCTGCCTGCCGCTGTGCCAGCAACTTCTCTTCCCATCCCCGCTCTAGTGAGGCCGCAACCAATCGATTGTCAGGATCTACTGCCTCATATCTGCGTCGGGCCAGATGGGCTTCATAGCTGGCTCGACGAACCTGGTCACGATGGTATTGAGCGAGGCGTTGTTCCTCTTTCGCTCGCTGAAGCAGCAGAGCGGAAAGAGCATCCAGTTGCGCAGGGCGCAGGGCGTCAAAAAATGCCTGGATGACGACTTCCTCAATGGAAGGCCCATACAACGACATACAGACGGGTCCTGCATAATGGCGTTTGAGCCCATCACACAGGTAGCGAATATGTGATTTGTACGCGACCCGCATCCGATGTCCACACATGCCACAGCAGATCAGTCCTTGCAGGAGCGCTTCCCCTTCTCGTGCGGCTCCACGGGCGCCGGCAACTGCTGCTTGCCTGGCATGGGCTTCCTGGGTATTCTCAGCCAGACGCGCCTGGTTGTGCAGGAAGTGTTCCCAACTAATGTAAGCAGGATAGGCTCCAGGCTTCAGCATTACCCATTCTTCCATTGGCTTGCGCACCACTCCTGTCCCACGTCTCCCTGCTTTGCGCAGCATCGGATCGATGGGACGCCGCCCATAGACGAAGGCTCCTGCGTAGGCGGGATTGTGCAAGATCTCGATGATCATGGATTCGGTGGGCTCTTTCCAGAGCAACTCACCTTTGCGCAATCCGCTGGTTTGATGACGAGGTAAGAGGATGTGGTGCGCTTTGAGAAAATGGAGCGTTTTCAACCCACTGCCAAGTTCTGCAAAGGTCGAGAAGACCAGTGCGATACATCGCCGGATCTGTTCATCTGGATCTTTTTCCACTCGGCCATCTTCTCTTCGCACCAGACCTGTTGGCAGGTGTTGAATATACTCGCCACGAGCGACCTTGCTGAGTCGGCCTGCATTGAGACGTTGGCGCATCATATGGAGCTCTGCTTCTGACATCGTGCCCTTTAACCCCAACAGAAGACGATCATTGTAACTACAAGGATCATACACTCCTTCGATATCAGCAATCAAGGCCCCCACCAGCGCAGCCAGATCCAGTAACTGATACCAGTCGGCATTGTTGCGTGCCAGGCGCGAGACTTCCCACCCAAAAATGATACCGACATGGCCCAGGGCCACCTCTGCCGCCAACTGCGTAAAGTCGTCGCGGCCCTCTTTGCTGCTGGCCGACTGTCCCATATCCCCATCCAGCACAACAATGCGAGATGGGGGCCATCCCAGGCTGTGAGCGCGCTCAACTAACGCCCGTTGGTTGCGCTGGCTCTCAGTATTGAGTCGAACCTGTTTGAGAGACGACTGCCGGATGTAAATGATGGCTTTCCGTTCAAGATGGGTGGGCATGATTTTCAGCGAGCGGATTGGCTGGATCATGGCTGATCTCCTTTTCTGGAAGCAGGCAGTCCTGGCACATCATGACGATCGTTTGAAGAACGGCGTGTTGTTGGGTGGAAGTGAGTGTCGTCCAGACCTCGAGAGGGTGGATCGTCTGTGGGTTGATCTTCTCTGGTCCTGCTTGCGGGACCAGCGATGGGTCTATGAGCATGAGCGGGATCTCCATTGCGGGCAGGTGCGACCAACAAAAACTCCTGGAGTAATTGTTGCAGAGATTCCAGCGAAATGGGAAGGGGATACAGCGTCGAGGGATCATATTCCAGAGTGGTTGCGGTGACAGGAACATGTCGTTCCACAGTGGGGCGAATCCAGACAATGCAACACCGACCTCGATGGCACGAATTGGAGATGCCGACACAGGGTAAGGTACGCCCAAAGAGCGGATGACGCGGATCGACGACGGTGACCGTTTCCTTCGGGGATACAATCAGGTCAATTGGGGTAGTGAGTTGATTGAGGTTTTGCCCATATGCCTGCGCAGGTAGCTGTTTTTCCATCTATCACTTACCAGATACAACAGTATCATCATACATGCTTTTACACTAATAACAAGCAAGAACGAATAATATATGTATGACTATAGCGTTTCAGAATACCCTGAAAGCATTTGAAATCTATACTTAATCAAGATGGTGACATCTGATAACTTTTTTTAGGAACAGCAAGAGCAGGGGAACTCCTTGCATGCGGCTGAGGTTGGCGAGCGAGGAAAATCGAAAGGGGAACACTCACAAGTGCAGCTATACCACTCACCCCTCCCCAGGCTGGGCTACTGAGAACAGCAACAACGTTTCGTATAATATCTGTCGCTTGCATAGTTTTTCCCTCAAGATAATAGTAGAGGTATATCTTACTTAAGATACGTCCCATCTACCAAAACGTTGCAGTATGCCTTCTACTAAAAGATACTATTGTTAGACTACCAAACGGCACTCTTACTATGTATGCTTTTCCCTGCTACCTCACAGTGAATTTGCGAATTAATTAGCTCATGTCCAGATTGGGATTACACTGTCTGATTGCTGATCTCAATTATTGTTAAGTATCAAGCATAGTCAGCTCATCTGCCTATAACCCTACCTTCGCCGCCGCATTCTCAGTAAACAGCAATCCCTCGCGGATATATCCACGTAGAGTCGGCAGCGACTTATGCTCCGTCTGTTGGCGTCACCCGCTCGCTTGCCCCATCTTGAGCCGCAGCCGTAGCCAGTCCGCACACAAAGAATATCCAGAGAAGTCATTATACTCAAGTCTCAGTGGCTCCTATTGTTCTCTTCCTCGCCCAAATGAGACGCAAAGTAGTTACGCAACCAACGGTGGGGAAACATAAAGCTGCTATTAATGAGGCAAAGAAGGCGACATTGCACCGCAACGTTAAGGATGGAGGGAAGCTCCTTAGGAATGGCTCCAGCTTTCTTTAGTATTGAACGAAGCACATAGTACTGAAGAAATGTATATCCTCCATTCAGCAAACTGCAGAATAGCCAAACATACAAGCCACTACTGATACCAATGGCGATAGCAAACCCCTGAGAGGATTTGAGGCCGAATTGAAGCGATTGAGTTATGAGAAACGCAATGCTACCAGTCCCTCCTCCTAAAAAGGAGGCCATAGAACAACCCAAGACGAGCAGATCGCCATACACTGTCTTGTGGTCGGCGAACATGGCGTCTCACCAACCCGATTCTCAGTGCTGCAACGATCCCCCCTCCAAAGAGACATATGAGAGCGTATATGCCTATCAGGAGACCAGTGAGCAGTCCAAATGCCCATCCGCTTAACAAACCGAAAAGAATGCCTCCAATCGTTACACATCCCCCTACTATCAACAGGCAGATGCCCCCCATACGAAGGGCAAATTTTATTAAACGCTTACGCTCATGTTTCCATGCCCAAGCAACTACCTCCTTCACCGACATATTGAAGACAGGCTTTGGTGAGATCTTTTTGTCTTTTATTGCTTGAAAGACCCGACGGCCAGCAACAAGACCAAACAAAAAAGAAATTGTCAGGAAGGGTGCTTTTGCAGATTGGCTTAAAAGTATACCGCTCAGTTGCCCTACTATCATGTAAGCGACGATAACCCGCCTTCTCACTCGTTCTTGTGCTTCTTGGCGAAGCTGTTCATCGGGCAGCCAATCTGGTTGCAATTCGTCGAGAGCGAATAATTTTTGATGATGGGCCTTCATACCGAGGGCAAGCCAGCGGAGTGTTTGGCATACCTGAAGCGGGGTTACATGAGACGATGCGGGTATCTGCTGCAATTGCTGTTGCACATAACTGTTCACTAGCTCCTGTTCTACAAGGCGGGAGTTCTTACTCCGTAATAGTGATCTATATGCTTGTGATGAGGTGGAGTGTTTCGTAACATAGCGGGCCAGCAGTTCAAGGAATTGGGGCAAACGTACATAATTGAAAAGCTGAGGGTATCTCTTCAAAATAGTGCGTATGGGTTTGAGCATTTGACGGTCTTGTGCGATGTACCTCTCAACCAGTGACGTGGAAAGCGATTGCAGCACTACTGCGTGGCGGAGGTGGAAGCGCACGGGTTGTGCGAGGTACTCCTCACTCCGGCTACACACAACGAAAGGAATAAGCCCATGTTGTTGGTGGTAGGCGTTGATTGCGCTAATGCATGCGGCACGGGAGGTATCAGCAACCATATCAAAATCATCCAGAAGTGGCAAAACTTGACCTGTTTCGATCCAAAATTGCGTAAGCTCTAGAGGCACTTGATACCATGTTTGTAGTTCTTGAGCTAACCATTCATGGAGTGGAGCACGTTTCACGTCCCATGATGCGAGAGAAAGTATCACCGGAATTGGTTGCTTATCGTCGTTTTTAGCATGTTCCAGCAGTTTGCGAGCAAGCTCGACAAGTGCAATAGTTTTTCCTGCACCTGAACTGCCAAGAATAAGCAAACCATCATGACAAAGGTCATACAAATTCTGAAGGCATAACGAAGACGTTGGCAGTGATGAAGTCGAGTGGAGTCGGGTCGATTTCTCAACAGCAGCAGGCTGGTAAGAAACCTCAATTGGCAGTACTTGTTTCGTGAACAAATAACGCCCTACGTATTCATCAAGCCAATCTCTCTTTACTTTCTGAAGCAATCGTCCACGGGTATTAACATGCAATATTGGTAATAACTCGGATGAGAATGAAGGTAGGAGGCCTTTTTGTCCCTGAAGGTATTGTATTACTGTAAGAAGAATAATAAGGGCAAGGCACAAGCCAAGTAGTTGAAGCGCATTGTCCCTTAGTAAGGGAGGAAGATTGATTGCGTTACTAAATATACCACTTGTGGTAGTAAGTAAAATAAGAAGGATTATTATAAGCAGAGGAAAGTTTAATCGTTTCATACCCGCAATATTCCTCGAGAAAAGTAAACGTTTCTAACTTCTCTTGTTTTCCTTGAAGAGCTACTACGTAATAATAAACGATGGTTATGCAAGCATATCCAAATAAAGTGTTTCATCGGGAGAGCTTGCCGAATACTTGGCGGTGGCAGCTATTGGCGATAAGTTGAAGCGGATACATCCTATGCTGCTGCATAGTCGTGTAACATCGGAGTGCAAATTCAAGAACCTACAAGCACGGCGTGATGGGCTTGAGTATGCGCTTTTGTTTTTGACCATTTGCAGTTCCACTAAAATCCTTGCTGCATATACTCCTAACACAATGATACCCCGTTTCTGCATCTGATGGTTAGCATCGCGGAAAGAGCACGCTTCCGTCACGCAGCCAGGGGTATCATCCTTCGGGTAGAAATACAGGACAACGCATAGGCACTTTTACCCCAAGATGCGACCTCGAAGGAATGCTCCTTATCCTTCAATCTCTACTCACCGCTGTTAATTTACCAGAAGTACTCTACTAATGTGACCATTGGTAACTTTTTCTTTCTGCGACCAGGGATAATTTCCCTGGTCGTTTACTTACCAAGTAATAATACCTCACTTGTTACAGTTGCAGAGCCTCTACTGTCTCGAGCACTTCGTTGGCATGATCATCTGGCCTCACCTTGTGCCAGATCTTACGCACGATGCCCTCTTTATCGATCAGAAAGGTCTCGCGGTTTATGCCCATGAACGTCGAGCCGTACATGTTTTTCTCTTTCCAGACGCCATAGAGCTGGGAAACAGCAGTATCGGTATCGGCAAGCAGAGTAAAGGGGAGACTGTACTTGTCAGCAAATTCTTGATGGGACCCGACATCATCAGCGCTGACACCCAGCACGACGATACCACGTTGCTGCATAACGCGGTTGGCATCACGGAAAGCGCAAGCCTCCTTGGTACAGCCAGGCGTGTCATCTTTTGGATAGAAATACAGGACAAGCGTTCTTCCTTTAAGGTCAGCCAGGTGCACCTGACCGTTTTTCACCACATCGTCACTTCCCACCGCGGGAAGCGTAAAATCAGGAGCCGGCTGGTGCTCTTTGATCTCTGTATCACTCATAACAAATCTCCTCTAAACCCCTAAATAGACCGTATTTACAATGCACACAAAAGAAAAAACAGGTATTTCTTTCCCTATGTGCTTCTATTGTCGGAAACACTTCGTCATTGGAAACTATTCCAATGCCTCCGGTGCCCTCAACGCTGCTTTTCTGTTTCCTCAACAGAGAGCAACATTGGGTATTGCGCTCGTTTACTTAAATGGAGCAGATGAAACCTCTCAGTTTTGCAAGACGTGCCTACTACCAAAGGAGGAACTTTCCTATGCCAAACAACCATTCGCGGCTCTTGTTGCTACTCATTGCTTTGGTTCTCTTACTCAGCGCGTGTAGTGTCAATATTTCCCCGGGGGGAAACAGTACGAGCCCCACTGCAACTACTGGAACGAGCAATGTTCAAGCACATGGCAACACTGCTCCTGATAGCGGTACGTTCGATGGGTGTCCTGCTCGCGGTGATGGCGGTGATCCCCAACTTAATCTGCTCAAAAATCGGACAGATACCGCTACGTGGTCACCCATTTCATTTAGCGAGATGATAAGCTGGACGTGGCCGCACTCAGTTGAGAAACACGATATGGCGAGTTGGTCACAGTCAGATGCAAATGCAGTGGCACAGCACAATGGCACTCCCGTCTCCTTAACAGGCTATGTCGCCTTAGCCAGACGCGAAGGGCCAGAGTCACCCAATTGCCACTTGCAGGTTGACCGCGACTTCCATATCTGGATCGTCGATCATTCCACCACTGACCGTAGCCATTCAATCATTACGGAGGCCACACCGCGTGTTCGTGCCCATCATTCTGGGTGGGCGATTGATAATTTTTTTAAGATTTCCCGTAACAAGCTGCAAGTGCGCATGAGCGGATGGTCAATGCTTGATCAAGAGCATCCCGAACAGCTTAATCAGACACGCGGCACGCTGTGGGAAATTCACCCCATCATGCAGATTGAGGTACAGCAGAATGGCAGTTGGGTACCACTCGACTCAGCGCAACTGTAATTGTATTGTAAAAGATGGTAGCGAATAGAAGGAAAGCAAAGGGCGATGTTTAAGACATGTGTTCCGTTATATGTTTCCATTGATAGCCCATCGGCTCTGAGTCTATACTGTGAAGATTGCGGTGAGACTATTGCTTCGTGGGATGGCAAAGCTCCCACCCTCGATCAGTTGAACGCTGCTGCTGAAAAACATTGCACTGAAAAGCATGCCACAAGGGAGCAAGCGGCCAGCACGAAGACGACAAACCAATAATCAGTAGGTATAAAGCCATGCAGGAGTAGAGCACTGGCGTGGTCGAATTTCCCCACCTTGTGTCAGAGAAATGAAATAGCTCATCTTGGTCAAATGTATTGCGATTTTCTCTACTAACCAATGGTTAATAGAAGACTTGTGTCGTCTACCTGGAAACAAGGGAGGAAGCTAAAAATTGGAACCTCGTAAGACGCGTACCAGCCAAAAACGTCTGTGGTACTGGCTGGCCCCTATGGCTCTTGCACTTGGATTGGTACTGCTCCTGCTAGGCAATGTTGCTCACTTCCCCAGTAATACAGGGTTCTGGGTCTTGACTAGCGGCTGGATATTGATTGTACTCGGTGGGATCGGTACCATTTTTGCCTGGATGTATTACAATGTGCAGAAATGGCCCTGGTAGGGGGAGGTTTGACAGATGATCGGCAAGTTGCTTCCCTCTTGTGGTTGAGCATGCTTCTAGCTTGTTCAAAAGCGCAGCTCCAGAGAGTAAATAGGATGACCGCTCAGGTTGTGAGTTGGAAAGGTGACGCACATGATGGGAAGCAAGCAGCGAAACTTTGTCCCGCTGATCCAAGTATCATTGGAAGAATTAGTGCCGCAAGATCACTTCTATCGCCATCTGGAGCGCACACTTGATCTCTCGTTTGTGTACGAGTTCGTGAAAGAGACCTATGCAGGTGGCGGTCGTCCCTCGATTGATCCTGTCGTCTTCTTCAAACTGCAACTGGTGATGTTTTTTGAGGGGATACGTTCGGAACGGCAACTGATGCGACATGCGGCGGATCGGCTCAGCGTGCGCTGGTATCTGGGCTACGATTTGAACGAAGCGCTTCCTGACCATTCCAGTCTGACGCGCATCCGTGAACGCTATGGCTTGGACATGTTTCGCCGCTTCTTCGACGCCATTGTCGAACAATGTCAGCAGGAGAAGCTGGTGTGGGGCAAAGAACTCTCCATTGATAGCACCCAAGTCAACGCCAATGCCGATCTGGATTCACTCACGCCTCGTTTTGCTGTTGAGGCGCGAGAGGCCATCCACGAGCATCTCTTTGCCCTCTTTCCACCAGACCCCCCATCGCTTGAACAGCTTGAGTCAAGCAGCAGTCAGACACCGCTTCCCGAACCCCACTCAGAAGGCCACTTCTGTTTGGAACCCAAGCCTCTGCCTGTTGTCCTTTCCCAGGCACAGCACGAGGAATTGGCGACAGAGAACACCGCTCGTCATGACTGGATCGAGCAGGAAGGCCGGCAACAACGGGAGGTGCATGGCCTCTACCAGCGGACGTCGGACTTCAAAGTGAGCACGACTGATCCTGATGCGACGCCGATGCGGCTGAAAGGGGGAGGCACACATTTGGGATATCATACCCACTATGTCGTCGATGGCGGCAAAGCGCGCATCATCCTCCAGGTGCTGGTGACGCCTTCGGAAGTCATGGATAACCAGCCCATGCGCGATCTCATCTTTCGCACTCGCTTTCAGTGGAAACTGCGGCCTCGCCACGTGACGGGTGATACCAAGTATGGCACCATCGAGAACATCAAAGCCCTGGAAGACGCTGGCATCCGGGCCTATGTTCCCCTGCCGAATTGGGAAGAGCGCTATGAGGTCTGGTCGGCCTCCCACTTCCGCTATGAAGCGCAGGCTGATCAGTATCGCTGTCCGCAAGACCAGATTTTGCAACGGGTGGGGGTAGTCAATCCCGACGGACGTCAGCTCTATCGCGCTCCTGCTTCCATCTGCAATGACTGCCCAGTCAAAGTGCAGTGTACGACCAGTCACCAGGGGCGTCGCGTCTATCGTCATGTTGGAGAGGAGTATCTCGAGCGGGTTCGTACCTATCAGCAGACGCCAGCCTATCAGAAGGCCATGCGCAAACGCAAAGTGTGGCTGGAGCCGCTGTTTGCCGAAGCCAAAGACTGGCATGGCCTACGACGCTTCCGCTTGCGGCTGCTGTGGCGGGTCAACATTCCCACGAATTGCGCAACGAGATGTACTAAGCAGTAGCGACCCAGCCTAAAAATATGCCTCCTTGATGAGGAAGAACACAAGTGTTCCCAACAAGGAGGTAGACATGACGAGTATCGCCGATAT
>Ga0137386_10001461_pt1 | contig 14804 bp, 14 predicted proteins | sample SagtaG_4_FD_104910 | JGI IMG/M metagenome (GOLD analysis project Ga0137386, IMG submission 104910) | Vadose zone soil microbial communities from Sagehorn Ranch, Mendocino, California, USA - Sage2_R_100_16 metaG | ecosystem: Environmental > Terrestrial > Soil > Vadose zone | place: USA... | reverse complement strand
TCGGCGGAGTCCCAGGCGACCACGCCCCGGGCCGGCAGCTGGCGCTGCTCGGCCGGCGTGAGGTGCGCCACCGCCAGGCTCAGCGTGGCGACCCGGCCGGCCAGGTGCGCCGGGCACTGCTGGTTGGCGCCGGGCTGGCCCAGGTAGACCGCGTTCAGGTCGTACCGGAGGCACCGGGACCGGTCGCGGGCCAGCCGGTAGACCGGCCAGCCGGCCGGCACGCCGATCGTGTAGCCGGCGAACCGGACCACCCGCGTTCCGGCGCCGGCCGCCCCGCGCAGCGCCGCAGCGCCAGGCGCCACCACGCGGGGCAGCACCGCGCCGGGCACCGCCGCCTGGGCCGGCCCAACGGCCCCCCGCGCGGGCACCACGGCCCCCCGTGCGGGCACCACGGCCCCCCAGGCCGGGGACCCTGTCAGAGTGAAACCAAGGACCATCAGCACAGTGGCTACGCGTCGCATCCGAATCCCCCGAAGGCGAAGGCACCACACCCCCCGTGAGTGCAGGAGCCCACGGCCGGGCCGTTCCCGCGCCGGAGGGCGGTCACCTCACCCGTGGCGGGTGAAGTTCGCCGGGACCGTATATTTGACGGGAATTGACGGCACCCGCGAGGGCGGGCGAGCGGGAGGATGAGCAGGTGACAGGGCAAGCGCGCCGACCGCGGCGGGGCAAGCCACGGCCGCTGCCCCGTGGCACCTCGCTCTACACCCCGGGAGCCAGTGACGCCCGGCGGTCGCTGGAGCGCTCCAGCGCGCGGCCACTGGTGCTGCTGCACCAGCTCCCGGTCTGGGTGGTCCCGGTCGTGCTGACCGCGCTGCTGGTCACCGGGCTGGCGGTGCCCGGCTGGATCGGGGCCGCGGCTCTCGTCCTGGTGGCCGCCTTCCTGGGCTGGCTGGCCGCGGTCTCGTGGCCCAGGCTGCCCCCGGCCGGGCGGCTACTGCGCGTGGCCGCGGTCGCCGGCGTGCTCGTGGTCGCGGTGATCCAGGCGGTCCGGTAGCCCGGGCGCCGCGTTCGGCACGGCGCCACCGTACCTGCGGTCCCGGCTCGCGTAGATCTCGCAGGCACGCCACAGGTGGCGCCGGTCGAAATCGGGGAACAGCGTGTCGAGGAACACCAGTTCCGCGTAGGCCGACTGCCAGATCAGGAAGTTGGAGATCCGCTGCTCGCCGGAGGACCGCACGAACAGGTCCACGTCGGGAATGCCCGGCTCGTCCAGGTACCTGGCGAACACCTTCTCGTCGATCCGGTCCGGCCGGATCCGCCCGGCCACGGCGTCGGCCGCCAGGGCGGCGGCGGCATCGACGATCTCCGACCGGCCGCCGTAGTTCACGCAGAACTGCAACGTCAGCACCGAGTTGCCGGCCGTCATCCGTTCCGCGTCCTCAAGCTCGGAGATGACGCTGCGCCACAGCCGCGGGCGGCGCCCCGCCCACCGGACCCGGACGCCCATCTCGTGCAACTGGTCGCGGCGGCGCCGGATGACGTCCCGGTTGAACCCCATGAGGAAGCGGACCTCGTCCGGGGACCGCCGCCAGTTCTCGGTGGAGAACGCGTACGCGGACAGGTACGGGATGCCCAGCTCGATCGCGCCCATGATCACGTCGAACAGGGAGTACTCGCCGCGCTTGTGGCCCTCGATGCGGGGCAGGCCGCGCTGCTTCGCCCACCGGCCGTTGCCGTCCATGACCAGGGCGACGTGCCGCGGCAGCAGTTCGGCCGGGATGTCCGGCGGCCGCGCGCCCCCGGCGTGCGGGTCCGGCGGCCGGACCGGGCGCGCGCTGCCCGCCGGTGCCGCGCGACGTGGCGCCCGGTCATTGCCGAGGCGGCTCATGCGGGCTCCTCACCGATCGGCCGCATGCTCCACGTGCCGGAGCGAGCGGATGGAGTGCTCCAGGTGCCACTGCAGGTACGCGGCCACCAGGCCGCTGCACTCTACCTGGTGGCGGCGCAGCGACGCGTCCGCGAGCGGCCAGTCCCCCCGCAGCAGCGCGCCCATCAGGGCGACCGTGTGCGCGGACGGGGTCGCCGCCCCGGCGGGCCGGCAGGACCGGCAGGTCAGGCCGCCCGCCGCGATGGCGAACGCGCGGGATCCCCCGCCCCCCACCCGCCTCCCCGTTCCCCCTTCATTGTCCCCTTTCACTGCCGCCACCTCGGGTGAGCCGCACACGGCGCACTCGTCAAGCGCGGGCGCGTACCCGGCCACCGCGAGCGAGCGCAGCAGGAACGCGTCAAGCACCAGGCGCGGGCTGTGGGCCCCCTCCCCGAGCGCGCGCAGCCCGCCGACCAGCAGCAGGAACTGCCGCTGTGACGGCTGGCGCTCCTCGGGGGTGAACCGTTCCGCGGTCTCCAGCATCGCCACGCCGCTGGTGTACCGCGGGTAATCGGCGGCCAGCGGCTCGCCGTACGCCCGGAGCGAGTCGGCCTGGGTGATCACATCCAGCGACCTGCCCTCCCAGAGCTGCAGGTCGACGTGGGTGAACGGCTCCAGCCTGGCCCCGAACCGGGACTTGGTGCGGCGCACCCCCTTGGCGACGGCCCGGACCCGCCCGGTGCGCTTGGTCAGCACCGTGATGATCCGGTCCGCCTCACCCAGGTCCTGGGTGCGCAGCACGATCCCGTCATCCCGGTACAGGCCCACCCGGTCATTCTCGCGCATGCCGGTGACACCGCCGGGCGGCGGCGCGCCGCGCCAGCCCCGGACGGCAGGGCCCGCGGCTAACCGCTGGCGCCCGCCCGGTTCACCGCGGACAGGACCGCCTTCAGCGAGGCGGTCACCGTGTTGGTGTCCACGCCCACGCCCCACCGCGTCTGGCCGCCCACTTCGCACTCCACGTACGCGGCCGCCTGGGCGTCGCTGCCCGCGGACATGGCGTGCTCGGTGTAGTCGAGTACCCGGACCTCGATGCCGACCGAGCCGAGCGCGTCACAGAACGCGGAGATCGGCCCGTTGCCCGCGCCCTCGATCTGGCGGCCCGCGCCGTCCACGCTGACCTCCACGGTCAGCGCGTCCTTGGCGGCCACCACCGAGGAGGTGTGGTGCGCCTGCAGCGCGACCCGGCCCGGGCGCAGGTACTCGGCGGAGAACGCCTCCCACATCTGCGCCGGCGTGACCTCGCCGCCCTCGGCGTCGGTGCGCGCCTGGACCACCCGGGAGAACTCGATCTGCAGCCGCCGCGGCAGGTCCATCTGGTGCTCGGCCTTCATGATGAAGGCCACGCCGCCCTTGCCGGACTGGGAGTTGACCCTGATCACGGCCTCGTAGGTGCGCCCCACGTCGTGCGGGTCGATGGGCAGGTACGGGACCTCCCACGGGTGCTGCGTCACGTCCGCGCCGGACGCGGCGGCCGCGGCCGCGTGCGCCTCGAAGCCCTTCTTGATCGCGTCCTGGTGGGAGCCGGAGAACGCGGTGTAGACCAGGTCACCCGCGTAGGGGTGGCGCGGGTGCACCGGGAGCTGGTTGCAGTACTCGACCGTGCGCCTGATCTCGTCGATGTCCGAGAAGTCGATCATGGGGTCGATGCCCTGGCTGAACAGGTTCAGGCCCAGGGTGACCAGGCACACGTTGCCGGTCCGCTCGCCGTTGCCGAACAGGCACCCCTCCACCCGGTCCGCACCGGCCAGCACGGCCAGCTCGGCGTCGGCGACCGCGGTGCCGCGGTCGTTGTGGGTGTGCACCGACAGGCACACATGCTCCCGCCGGGACAGGTTGCGGCTCATCCACTCGATCTGGTCGGCGTACACGTTGGGGGTGGACCGCTCCACCGTGCACGGCAGGTTGAGGATGATCTCCCGGTCCGGGCCCGGCTGCCAGACGTCCATGACCGCCTCGCAGACCTCGGCCGCGTAGTCGAGCTCGGTGTCCATGAAGATCTCCGGCGAGTACTCGAAGCCGAAGTCACAGCCGGGCAGGTACTGCTCCGCGTACTTCATCACCGACCGGGCGCCGTCGCTGGCCAGGTCCCGGCACTCCTCGCGGCCGATGCCGAACACGACCCGGCGGAACACCGGCGCGGTCGCGTTGTACAGGTGCACCGTGGCCCGGGGCGCGCCGGCCAGGGACTGCACGGTCCGCTCGATCAGCTCGTCCCGTGCCTGGGTGAGCACCGAGATCTGCACATCGCCGGGGATGATGTCCTCGGTGATCAGGCCGCGGACGAAGTCGAAGTCGGCCTGGCTCGCCGACGGGAACCCGACCTCGATCTCCTTGTAGCCCAGCCGCACCAGCAGGTCGAACATGGTGCGCTTGCGGGCCGGGCTCATCGGGTCGATCAGCGCCTGGTTGCCGTCACGCAGGTCGGTGGACAGCCAGCGCGGCGCGGCGGTGATGGTCTTGCCCGGCCAGGTCCGGTCCGGCAGGCGTACCGGGCGGAACGCGGCATAGCGGTGGCAGGGCATGCTGCTGGGGGTCTGTTGTACTCGCATATTGCGGACTTCCCTTTGCGATCGGGCGGGCAGCCGACGGCAACGCTCAACCCCGCGGCGGGGGAGCCGCCGTTATCGGGCCCCGCCGCGGCAGCTAAGAAGCAGTCCGCGCAACATCGGAAAGAGATTATCAGACATGACGATCCGCCCGTGGCTGGCCGGGCGCCGGCCTCCCGGCCGCGGCTCGCCGCCCGGGGGGACGACCCAGCGCTGGCGCGTTACTCGGCGCTGGCGCGCTGCTCGGTCAGCGTGATCACGCCCAGCGCCTGAGCCTGGGTCATGCCCAGGCATGCGCCGACGGCGTGCGCGGCCTCGCGCTCGGCGCCGGTGAGCGGGCCGCCGGCCATCCCGATCCGGACCACCTCGGCCAGGAACCACTCCCGGGCCGGGACGGCAAGCTGCGCGCCCACCTGGGCCAGGGCCGGCGCACCCGAGCCGTCCGGCTCGGCCAGGTCGGTGTCCAGGGCGGCGTCGCCGTAGCCCTGCGCCCCGGCGCCGGTGATCGCCAGGATCGCCCGGTGCCGCGCCGGGAACGAGTCAGGGTCGCCCGCCCGGAGCATGGTGGCCGCCGCCGCGCGCATGCCCGCGGGCAGGTTGGCCTGCATCTGCGCGGCCGTGGGCTGGCGGAGCGCGCCGACGTGGTAGCGGGCGCGGCAGGTGGTGCACTGCACGTGCTCGCCGGCCCTGGTCAGCGGGATGACCGGGATGAAGAACAGGGTGAGGAAGCGCCGCCCGCTGCGGTACCGGTATTGCCGGTCGCCGCCGCAGCGCGGGCAGTGGAACATGCCCTGGCCGGTGGTGCGGAAGAACACCCGTATGCCCCAGATGATCAGCACGTTCGCTCCTGAGGAGGGGATTCGCCCCGGTCCGGGCGGGGCCGGCGCTGCCGCCGATCCGGGCGGCCCGCCCATCATGACGCATCCGCATCCGGCCGGGGGACCACACGGGCACATGCACGGCCGCTGGCCTGCGCCGACTGTGACAACCGTGACATCTGTCATGCCAAGGTCCGGATGTGCGTGACAGGGCAACGGCCGCGGCCGCCCCTAGCGTGGGGGCATGATCACGAACAAGCAGGGTGCCACCGGCCCGGCCGTCGCCTTCCGCGACGTCGTCAAGGTGTATCACCCCGATATCAAGGCACTGGATCACGTGTCGTTCGACATCCAGCCCGGTGAGACGGTGGCGCTGCTCGGCCCGAACGGCGCGGGCAAGTCCACCGCGATCGACACCATGCTGGGCCTGCGCACCCCCACCTCCGGTGAGGTGCGGATCCTGGGCGGGACCGCGGCGGCGGCCGTGGCGGCCGGCCAGATCGGCGGCATGCTGCAGACCAGCGGGCTGCCCGAGGGTGCCAGGGTGGCCGAACTGATCGGCCTGTTCCGGCAGCTCTACCGCGATCGCCGGAGCACCGGCGAGCTGCTCATGCTGGCCGGGATCGACGACCTGGCGGACCGCCGGGTGGAGCAGCTATCGGCCGGGCAGACCCAGCGGGTCCGGTTCGCGCTCGCGCTGGCCGGGCACCCGGAACTGCTGTTCCTCGACGAGCCCACCGCGGCGCTCGACGTGGCGGCCAGGCGGCACTTCTGGCAGTCGGTGGAGACGATCGCCCGGCAGGGCACCACCGTCCTGTTCGCCACCCACTACCTGGAGGAGGCGGACGCCAACGCGACCCGGATCATCGTGGTGAACTACGGCCGGGTGATCGCCGACGGCACCCCGGCGCGCATCAAGGCGTTCACGGCCACCCGGACGCTGCGCTTCGCCATGCCCGCGCCGGACCCGTCGGAGCTGCTGAAGCTGCCCGGTGTCACCGATGTCCTGGTGAACGGGGACGCGGTGACGGCGCGCACCGGCGACGCCGACGAGACCCTGCCCGCGCTGTACGCGCTGGGCCGGAAGGTCAGGGCCATGGAGGTGGGCGGCGGCGGCCTCGAGGAGGCGCTGATCGCCCTCACGTCCGCCGACAACGGCTCGAACACCGAAAGGGTGAGCTGAACATGACCGCGTTCCTGCGCTTCGAGATCATTCGCAGCCTGCGCAACGTGCGGTTCGTCGTCTTCATCGCCGGGTTCCCCGTGCTGCTGTACCTGATCTACGCCAAGCAGACCGGGATCTCGCAGGGCCTGACGGTCGCCGCGATCCTGATGGTCTCCATGGCGGTGTGGTCCGGGATGGGCTCGGCCATGTTCGCGACCGGCCCGCAGCTCGCCAAGGAACGGCAGAGCGGCTGGATGCGCCAGCTCCGGGTGTCGCCGATCTCCGCGCCGCGCTGGTTCGCCGCCAAGCTGGCCCAGGGGCTGCTGCTGATCATCCCCGGGTTCGTGCTGCTGATCCTGCTCGGGTTCGGGTACGGCCATGTGCACCTGGCGGCCGACCGGGTGGCCGTGCTCGCCGCGGTGCTGGTGGGAGGTGTGATCCCGTTCTGCGTGCTGGGGCTGGTCATCGGGCTGGTCTTCGACGGCCAGACCGCCCAGGTGGCGCAGATGCTCACCATGCTGGTGCTGGCATTCCTCGGCGGGATCTTCATCCCGTACAGCAACCTGCCGCCTGCCATGCAGGACATCGGCAAGGCGCTGCCGAGCTACCACCTGGTCCAGCTCGGCTGGAACGCGGTGGCGGGCCGGGCCCTGGGCGTGCAGCACATGCTGGCGCTCGCCGCCTGGGCCGTGGTGCTCGGCCTGATCGCGGTCTGGCGCTGGCGCCAGGAGAGCACTACCGCCTGAGGCGCTGCCGGGCATGATGGTGAACATGCGGCTGACCAGCCGGAGCGAGCCCGGGCCGTCCCTCGAGGACGACCTCGACACCCACATCACCGGGCTGCTCCGGTACCGGCGGCTGGTCATCCGGGTGCTGCTGGTGATCTTCCTGCTGCTCCCGGCGGTGGCGCTGGTCACCTCGCACCAGAAGAACGGCCACCCCGGCTTCCTGATCCTCGCGACGATCGCGTTCGTGGCGCTGACCGACCGGACCGTGCTGGCCCGGATGCCCGAGCCCGGCCGGTACGCCCGCTGGCAGTGGCTGCTGCTGCCGCTGGTGGTCGGGCTGGGCGCGGCGCTGTTCGCGGTGGGGGGCATGGCCTGGCTCACCGCGCTCGCCGTCGCCTCCGCGGCCGTGGGCCGGATCTCGCCGGACGGCCGGGCCACCGTCATCGGCCTGCTGTGCTGCACCGGGCTCGCGGTGGCGATCAGCGCCGCGACCGGACTCGGCTACAGCAACACGGTGGTGGCCGGCGCCGTGGTCGCGCTGGGCAACCTGCTGGCGCACAGCGCGGAACGGCGCAACGTGCTGATGTACCGGCTCAAGGAGACCCGGGCCGAGCTGGCCCGGGCCGCCGTGGCCGAGGAACGGCTGCGCATCTCCCGGGACCTGCATGACCTGCTGGGGCACAGCCTGTCGCTGATCACCCTCAAGGCCGAGCTGGCCGGGCGGGTGATCGGCACCGACCCGGAGCGGGCGGCCAGGGAGATTACTGAACTGGAGACCGTGGCCCGGCGGTCGCTCACCGAGGTGCGCCAGGCCGTGACCAGCTACCGGCAGCCGAGCCTGGCGGCCGAGCTGGTGAGCTCCCCCCGGATGCTGGCCTCGGCGGGGATCGACTGCCAGCTCCGGGTGCCGGCCGCCTACTCGCTGCCCCCGGCGGTGGACGCGATGCTCGCCTGGACGGTCCGGGAGGGCGCGACCAACATCGTCCGGCATTCCGCCGCCAGGCACGCGGAGGTCGTCATCGAGCTGACCGGCACCGCGGCGTCCGCCCGGCTGTCCGACGACGGCACCGGGCCGCGCGGTAAGACCCTGCCTGCCGGGTCTGGCCTGGCGGGCCTCGCCGAACGGGCGGCCCGGCTGGGCGGCGCCCTGTCCGCGGGCGCGGGCGAGCACGGCGGGTTCTGGCTGCGGGTGAGCGTGCCGCTGACCGGGCCGCTGACCGGGCCGCCCGCCGGCGGCGCCGGGGCCGGCTTGGAACCGGGCCGGGAGCGGATGCCGTCATGACCGTGCGCATCATGATCGCTGAGGACCAGACCATGGTCCGGCAGGCGCTGGTGGCGCTGCTCGAACTGGAGGGCGACATCACCGTGGTGGCGCAGGCCGCCAGCGGGGGCGAGGCGCTCGCCATGGCCCAGCGCTACCAGCCGGACGTGGCCGTGCTCGACATCGAGATGCCGGGGGCGGACGGGCTGGAGGTGGCCAGGCGGCTGGCCAAGGACCGGTTCGGCGGGAAGATCGTCATCGTGACGACGTTCGGCCGGCCCGGCTACCTGGCCGCCGCGATGGCGGCGGGGGCGAGCGGCTTCCTGCTCAAGGACGCGCCCGCCGCCGAGCTGGCCACCGCCATCCGGCGGGTGCACGCCGGCGAGCGCGTCGTCGACCCGGGCCTGGCCGCGGCGGCGCTCGCCGAGGGCGCGAGCCCGCTGACCGCACGGGAAACCGAGGTGCTGGCCGCCGCGCGCGGCCACGCGGCCATCTCGGACCTGGCGGCCTCGCTGCACCTGTCCTCCGGCACGGTCCGCAACCACCTGTCCGCCGCGATCCAGAAACTCGGCGCCCGCAACCGGGCCGAAGCGGTCCAGATCGCCGAGCGCAAGGGCTGGCTCTGACCCGCCAGCCGCCCGCGCTAAGGTCAGCCCCGAAACCTGGTAGCGGCCGGCCGTGAGCAGCGCTTGGGTAGGAGCATGCGGACCGAACGGTTCGACCCCGCGAGCGACACGTGGGCGTTGCGGGCGTGCCACGACATCCATCTGGCGGCGGCCCGTGCGGATGGGATGCGGCGGCCGGCGATGTCCCCGCGAGCCTTCCAGGCCTGGCTGCGTTATGGGTGGACCGAAGACCCGTCGGAGGTGTGGCTGGCCCGTGATGATGGCGAGGTCTGTGGCTGGTACCTGCTCAGCCTGCCGGAGCGGGAGAACCGGCACCTGGCCGACCTCAACCTGGTGGTGGCACCGTCGCGGCGCCGGGCCGGACTGGGCACGGCCCTGCTCGGTCACGCGGCAGACCGGGCCCGGCAGGCGGACCGGACGCTGCTGACCGGCCACACCGAAGAGTCCTCCGCCGGGACGGCATTCGCCCGCACACTCGGTGCCCGGCACCGGCTGACCGGGACTTTCGCTGTGCTTCGGCTCCGCTCCATTCCTCCAGCTCACCTGCCTGAACTGCGCCGGAAGGCGGCAGCGGCGGCCACCGGCTATTCGCTGGTGTCCTGGGAAGGGCCGACCGCGGAACACCGGCTGGTGCAGGTCGCCGAACTGCTCGGGATCGAGGGTGACGCCCCGCGTGCCGCCGGGGAGGAGCCGCAGGGCTGGGACGCCGCCCGGGTCCGGGCGGCCGATCAGCGGCTGGCTGACCAGGGGTGGCGGTTCTACAGCCTCGCTGCCAGGGCGGAGCGCGGCGGGGCGCTGGTGGCGATCACCCAGCTCGGGATCGACCCGCTCGACGCGAGCTGGGGTTCCCAGTCACTGACGGCGGTGGCCGGGCCGCACCGGGGGCACCGGCTCGGGCTGCTGGTCAAGGTGGCCATGCTGGAGTTGCTCGCCGCGCACGAGCCGCAGCTCACCCAGATCGTCACGATGACCGCCGAGGGCAACGAGCACATGGACGCGATCAACACCGAACTGGGTTTCACGGTCCTGGAGCGGCAGTTGAACTGGGAGCTGGAGACGGCCCGCATCCCCCGGCCCGCGGACCCCGGCACTTAGGGCATACCCCACAGATCATTCAGCCTGCTGCGCGGCGGCATAGATCTATGGGGCACGCCCTAGTCGTAGAAGCCCAGCCTGCGGAGCTGCTTGGGGTCGCGCTGCCAGTCCTTGGCCACCTTGACCCGCAGGTCCAGGTACACCCTGGTGCCGAGCAGCGCCTCGATCTGCTGCCTTGCCCTGGTGCCGACCTCCTTCAGCCGGGCGCCCTTGGCCCCGATGACGATGGACTTCTGGCTGGGCCGCTCCACGTACATCAGCGCGTGCACGTCGGTGAGCTGGTCCCGGTCCGGCCGCGGTCCCATCTCCTCGACCACGACGGCGATCGAGTGCGGCAGCTCGTCCCGGACGCCCTCCAGCACCGCTTCCCTGATCAGCTCGGCGACCAGCACCTGCTCGGGCTCGTCGGTGAGCTCGCCGTCGGTGTACAGCGGCCGCCCCGGCGGCAGGTGCGCCACGAGCACATCGGTCAGCACGCCGAGCTGGAAGCCGCTGGCGGCGGACACCGGCACGATGTCGGCCCAGTCCCCCAGGTCCGCCACGGCGGCGAGCTGCGCGGCCACCCGCTCCGGCCGGGCCAGGTCGGTCTTGGTGACGATGGCGACGACGGGCGTGCCCTTGACCGAGCCGAGTTCGGCGGCCAGGTACTTGTCCCCCGGGCCGATGCGGTCGGGCGCGGGGATGCAGAACCCGATCACGTCCACCTCGGTGAGCGTGGAGCGCACCAGGCTGTCCAGGCGCTCTCCGAGCAGCGTGCGCGGCCGGTGCAGGCCGGGGGTGTCCACGATGACCAGTTGCGCGTCGCCGCGGTGCACGATGCCCCGGATGGCCCGCCGGGTGGTCTGCGGGCGGCTGCTCGTGATCGCGATCTTGGTGCCGACGAGCGCGTTCATCAGCGTTGACTTGCCCACGTTCGGCCGGCCCGCGAAACAGGCGAACCCGGACCGGAACTCCGGCTCCGCCGCCGGGCGCGGGCCGGACGAGGCAGCCGGGCGCGGGCCGGGCGGGGCAGCCGGGCTCACGGCCGCACCGGGGCGGGGCGATTTCGGCTGCGGTCCCACGGGCAGATTCTCCCGTACCCCCGGGCCGGCCGCCGCCTCAGGGCGCAACGGCCGCGCGCAGCCGCCCGTCGGGGCCCGCGTGGAACACGGGCGCCTGGGGGCCGAGGTCGGCCACCGCCGCCAGGTCCGCCGGGTCGGGGGCGTCGGCCTCGCTGACCAGCGCCGCCGCCTCCAGGGCCGTCGCGCCACTGGAGACCGCCATCGCCACCGCCAGGCGCAGCGCGGACAGCCGCAGTGAGGGCAGCGCCACGGTCGCGGCCATATAGGTGCGGCCGGTCTCGTCCCGTACCGCCGCCCCCTCGGCCGCGCCGGTCCGGGCGCGCGCCGATCGCGCCAGTGTGACGATCTTCTGGTCTTCCTCGCCGAGGCCCTCCACGTCGCCGAGTCTAGGCCCCCGCGCACCGTCCACGGTCGGCTCGCACCTCCCCTGCCCGCCGCCGGGCATCCCGGAGCCCGGCCGCCACCATGATCACAGGCAGTTGGCGCGCGGGTGCGCGGGTGATCAGGGGGATTCTGGCTGGTGCTCGGCGCCGGGGCGGCCGGGAGCGGTGCGGGCCCGGGAGCGCCCGGTGTGCTCCACGGTCACGGTGCCGATCCGGTTGCGCCGCCCGGCCAGGCTTTCCGCGGTCAGTGTCAGGCCCGCCACGGTCGCCGTGGACCCGGCGATGGGCACCCGGCCGAGCGCGTGCGCGAGCAGGCCGCCCGCGGTTTCCACGTCCTCGGCCTCGATGCTGACCCCGAAAAGCTCCTCCAGGTCGGTCACCGGCAGCCGCGCGGTGACCCGGGCCCGGCCCGGGCCCAGCCATTCCACCAGCGGCCGTTCCTGGTCGTATTCGTCGGTGATCTCCCCGACGATCTCTTCCAGGATGTCCTCGATGGTGACCAGCCCGGCGGTGCCGCCGTATTCGTCGATCACGATGGCGAGGTGGATCTGGCGCGCCTGCATTTCCCGCAACAGCGCGGAGGCGGGCTTGCTTTCCGGCACGAATGTGGCGGGCCGCATGACCGACTCGACCTTCTCGACCGTCTCCGCCTCGGGATGTTCCCGGCTGCGGGCCACCAGGTCCTTGAGATAGGCGATGCCGATGACATCGTCCTTGTTCTCGCCCACCACGGGAATACGGGAAAAACCGCTGCGCAGGGCCAGCGACAGCACCTGCCGCACGTTCTTGTCCCGCTCCGCGAACACGATGTCGGTCCGCGGCACCATGACCTCACGGACGATCGTGTCGCCAAGCTCGAACACCGAGTGGATCATCGCGCGCTCGCCCGGCTCGATGACCCGGTGCTCCTCCAGCAGGTCCACCAGGCCGCGCAGGTCCTCCTCGGACTCGGCGGGGACTTCCCGGCCGCCCCGTCCCGGGGTCAGCGCGTTGCCCGCCGCGGTCAGCAACCGCGGCAGCGGCCCGAGGGCACGGACCGTGGGCACCAGCAGCCTCGCCGCGGCCCCGGCCAGTTGCCTGTCGTAGTGGCGGCCCAGGGCGACCGGCCAGATCCCGGCCACGACGTACAGCACCACGGTGGCGCCGGCCAGCGCGATGAGGAACGTGTGCCAGCCGGTGCCGAGCAGCTTCACCAGGGCCGCGGTGGCGAGCACCACGGTGGCGGTCTCGGTGCCCATCCGGATCGCCAGCAGCACGCTCAGGTACCGCCGCGGCTCCGCCAGGATCGCCTGCAACGGGGGCGAGTCGCCGTTGGCGCCGTCCCTGCCGCGTTCCCTGCCGCCCGCCCTGACCATGCGGAACAGGGCGATCTCGGCGCTAGCGCACAGGCCGGCCGCCAGCGCGAGCGCTAGTGCGGCCGCAAAAAGCCACGCCATCGCATCATCCGGATTGCACGCCCGCCTCCCCGTCCTGCTCCACGCCGTCCTGCTCCACGCCGTCCTGCTCCACGCCGTCCCGCTCCACGCCGTCCCGCTGCGCTGCGTCCCGGCCCGGCCCGCGCTCGGCGCGCCACGAGTCAAGCAGCCGGTCCTGCAGCCCGAACATGGTGGCATGCTCGCCCGGCTCGGCGTGATCGAAACCGAGCAGGTGGAGGATGCCGTGGGTGCACAGCATCTCCAGTTCGTCGGTGACCGGCCGCTGCGCCTCGCGGGCCTGCGCGGTGGCCACCTCCGGGCAGAGCACGATGTCGCCGAGCACGGTGGCCGGCCCCGAGTCGCCGCCCGCGGACCCGGCGCGGTCCGCGCGGTCGCCGCCCGGTGGCGGCGGGCGCAGCTCATCCATGGGGAAGGACAGGACGTCCGTGGGGCCTTCCTCACCCATCCAGCGCTGGTGCAGATCGGTGATGGTCGGGGCATCCACCAGCAAGACGGATAGTTCCGCCAAGGGATGTATCCGCATCTCGTCGAGCACATGCCGGGCCAACGCCGCCAGCGCGGGCTCGTCGACGCGGCAACCCGACTCGTTGCGGATCTCGATGCTCATGCGCCCGGCCCGGTCACTGGGCCCGCTTGCGGGGTCCCCGCGAGCCCGCCCGGCCGTCACCGCGCTCCGCGGGCCGGCCCCGCAGGCCGCCGTCCCGCACCGGGCCGGCCACGCCGCCACCGGTGCGCGTCTCGTAGGCGGCGTAGGCGTTCACGATGTCCCCCACCAGCCGGTGCCGGACCACGTCATGGCTGGTCAGCCTGGCGAACTGGATGTCCTCCACGCCTTCGAGGATCTCCTGCACCTGTCGCAGGCCGCTGGCCTGCCCGGCCGGCAGGTCCACCTGGGTAACGTCGCCGGTGACTACCATCCGGGAGCCGAACCCAAGCCGGGTGAGGAACATCTTCATCTGCTCGGCGGAGGTGTTCTGCGCCTCGTCCAGGATGATGAACGAGTCATTCAGGGTGCGCCCGCGCATGTAGGCCAGCGGCGCGACCTCGATCGTGCCCGCCGCCATGAGCCGCGGTATCGAGTCGGGGTCCAGCATGTCGTGCAGCGCGTCGTACAACGGGCGCAGGTACGGGTCGATCTTCTCGTACAGCGTGCCGGGCAGGAATCCCAGGCGCTCGCCGGCCTCCACCGCGGGCCGGGTGAGGATGATCCGGTTGACCTCCTTGGCCTGCAGCGCCTTGACCGCCTTGGCCATGGCCAGGTAGGTCTTCCCGGTGCCGGCCGGGCCGATGCAGAACACGATCGTGTGCTCGTCGATCGCGTCCACATAACGTTTCTGGTTGAGCGTTTTGGGGCGGATTGTCCGCCCGCGCGAGGACAGGATGTCGAGGGACAACACCTCGGCGGGGCGAACTCCCGACTTGCGGCGGAGCATCGGGATGATTCGCTCCACAACGGCCGGCGTGAGTTCCGCTCCGCCGCCTACCAGCGCGGTCATTTCCTCGAACAACTCCGCTACCAGAGCCGTCTCGGCGGCCGTTCCGGTAATGGTGATTTCGTTTCCCCGGACATGAATATCGGCACGGAAAGAACTCTCGATCACGTGGAGCAGTTCGTCGCGGGACCCGAGCAGGCTGACCATCGAGTGGTCGTCGGGGATCACGACCTTGACCTGGGTACTGCCTGCGGCCGGCTCGTCAGCCGGTGCCCCGCCCTGGGCGCGCCGCCTGGGCTCGCGGGAAGTGTCCGTCAATTCCTTGTCTCCGCCTGGCGCGGGCCCCCGCCCGCGCATCGCTGAGCCCATGCTATCCGCC
>Ga0137386_10001460_pt1 | contig 14806 bp, 21 predicted proteins | sample SagtaG_4_FD_104910 | JGI IMG/M metagenome (GOLD analysis project Ga0137386, IMG submission 104910) | Vadose zone soil microbial communities from Sagehorn Ranch, Mendocino, California, USA - Sage2_R_100_16 metaG | ecosystem: Environmental > Terrestrial > Soil > Vadose zone | place: USA... | reverse complement strand
GTGATGCTCGGACAGCGCGAACCCGAGTACCCGCCGTGATCCCATGTCCAGGACCGAATCGAGGTGCAGCTTGCCTTCCCCGGTGCCGATCTCGGTGCCGTCGCCGTCCCACTTCCGGTTAATCACCGGCGTGCCGAAGTGCCGCTTGACCAGGTCAGGGGCCCGCCAGCGGCCCTTGCCCGGCCGGGTGGTGGCCTTGCGCTTGCGCCGGGCGACCAGGCCCAGCTCGCGCATCAGCTGGGCGACGGTGTTCTCGCTCACCCGCCACCCGGCATCGCGCAGGTCAGCGGCGATCCGCGGCGACCCGTACTTGCCGCCGTGGACCGCGAACAGCCGCGCCACCTCGGCCCTGAGCCGCTGCCGCCGTGCTGCGCGCGGCGGCAATGTCCCACCACGCCGTTTGTAGTACCAGGACCGGGATACTCCCAGTGCCCGGCAGGCCACCGCGGCCGGGATGTGCTGCTCGTCCCTCTGGGCGGCGATCAGGGCGGCCACCGCTACCGCCCCATCGCGTCCTTCACCCAGAGGGCCACGCTGCGCTTGAGGACATCACGCTCCATCGCCAGCTCGGCGTTCTCCCGCCGCAGCCGTGCCAGCTCCGCCCGCTCGTCCTCGCTCAGCGCCCCGTTGCCCTCGCCCCGGCGGCGCTTATCTAGGTTGACCCAGTTGCCCAGCGTGCCTTCGTTGATCCCCAGATCCCGGGCCACCTGCGCGATCGGCTTACCGGTCTCCCGGACCAGCCGGACCGCGCCCTCCCGGAAATCGGCGTCGAACTTCCTGCGTGTCTCTCCCATCGCCCTTCCTCCTTTAAGGCGATGTGTCCACGGTACGAGGGGAAGCCCAACCCTGGGATTTCGGTGTTGGAGTAGTAGGCATTCGTGAACGGGAATGCCGTTTCGATCCAGTGCCGGAGTGCGGCGTACAGCTTGGTGTAGTAGCCGTGCTCGTAGGCGTCGGGCGTGACCCACCAGCTCACGTCGACGTCGCACGTGAGCAGGTCCTCGGTGAGGGGGGTGCGCCGTCCCATCGGGTACAGGTAGCAGCATCCGAGGTACTGGCCGCGGGAGTCGTACACGGCGTAGGTGAACGAGTAGCCTTCGCGGAACTCGAGTTCGTGCCAGACCAGGTCGACGTAGTTGAAGTCGGCGCTGACCGGCTCTGTCGGCCAGCCGCCGCCGCGGGTCCGCTGGATGAGGTCGATGCTGGCGTTGATGCCCCGAACATCGTTGTGCAGGTGGGCGCGGCTGATCGCGGTGGCGCGGATGTCGTCGTATTCCAGCTCGGTGGGCGGCTTCCACCCGGCGGGCAAGTCGAGGCTCCTGACCAGACCGTGGTAGTTCATGACCTTCTCCTCGTTGTCGGGGGGCTGGGGGCTCGTTGCTGGCGCTGCGAGGTTCCAGGCTGCCTCGTTCCGTCCGCGGAGGCCGCTAGCCGGCGGCGACGCATGCGACCGCGGCCGCGCACAGCCCGAGCCGGCGCCTTGGAGGGCGTGGACCTGTTTCCTTCAGGATCGCCGTCCGGGCTGCCTCATGAGCCAGGGCCTGGCTCGTAGCGGAGAAGAATGGTGCCGGAGGCGAACTGGCGGGTCCCTATTAGCCTGAGCTCGTGCCGCTGCTGCATATCCTTGAACAGCGCCGTCCCCTCAGCAAGGATCACCGGGTTGAGCGTGAGACGGTATTCATCGATCAAGCGCTGGTCGGTCAGCTGGCCGACGAGGCTTCCGCTGCCGAAGATCGCGATGTCTTTGCCCGCTCCGGCCTTGAGCTCTGTGATTGCCTTCGGGAGATCGCCGGCCAGCTGCCGGGCGTTGTGCCAGGAAATGTCTACCGCCTTGCGGGACACCACGAGCTTGGCGGCCGCGTTCATCCTGCGCGCGATCTCGGTGCTGTAATTTTCCCCGGCCGGTGTCGGCCACCAGGCCTGCATCTGTTCGTACGTCACGCGGCCGAACAAGAGCGTGTCCACAGAGTCGAGAAGCTCAATGGAATACGCATTGAATTCCTCATCGAGGGCTTGCCAGTCAATCTCTCCCTGCGAACCTGCGAAGTAGCCATCCAGTGTGATTCCTTCGGATGCGATAATGCGTCGCACAGAGAACTCCCTTTTGCTTGGGGTCATCGCGCTTGCTGGTCACAGCCCACGTGCCCGCGCTGCGCCAGGTGGACTCGCGGCCAAAGCCGGCACGACCGTACCCCGGGGCTCGGGTAACGGAATCTGTCACCTATAGGTAGTGGCGTGTCACGGCCTCGGCGTGCCGGGGACGGCTCTGGGGTTGCTTGCGGGGGTTTCAGAATAGGGCATAGGCCACTGAACTGCATGTTCGCTATACCGTGGGGCCGGGTTCCGGGCAGGATCGCGGGTTCATGACGCTGCGTCTGCTGTACCTTATTTTCATCCGTATCTGCGGCTGGCTCGCGCTGTTCGCGCGGTCAGCCGCCTCGAAGGACGCCGAACTGCTGGCCCTCCGTCATGAGATCGCGGCGCCGCGACGCCAGAACCCCAAGCCGCGGCCAGACTGGGCAGACCGGGCCGTGATCGCCGCGCTGGCGAGGCTGGTGCCCGCCTCGCTGCACACCCGCCGCTTCGTTACCCGGCAAGGCTGCCGCGCTGGCATCGGCGCCTGGTCCGCAGAAGATGGACCTACCCGAGCCGGCGCGGCCGGCCGCCGGTTGATGCGCGGCTCGCCGCGCTGATCGAGCGCATGACCCGGGAGAACCCGGCTCGGCTGCCAGCGGATCCAAGGCGAACTGCTGGGTCTGAGCTACCGGGCCAGCGCCTCCACGGTCCGGCGGGTGCTGAAACAGCTACCGATACCGCCGGCACCACGGCGACGTGACACCACCTGGCGGCAGTTCCTGCGGACGCAGGCGACGACCATGCTGGCGCGCGATTTCTTCCATGTCGGCTGCGCGGTCACCCTCACACGGGCCCATGTGTTCTTTATCACGGAAGTCAGCAGCCGCTACGTGCATGTCCCTTGGGTAACAGCAAATCCGGACGGCCTGTGGACGGCGCAGCAGGCGCGGAACCTGCTCATGGACCTCGGCGAGCGCCGTGCCCAACTCCCCTTCCTGATCAGGGACCGCGCCGGGGCAGTTCGCCCGCGCTCGACGCAGTGCTCGCCGACGCTGCGATCGAGGTGGTAAAGATCCCGCCGCGCAGCCCACGGGCGAACGCCTATGCCGAGCGCTGGGTGCTCACGTTGCCGCAGTGAGGTGACCGACCGGATGCTCATCACCGGGCAATGGCGCTGCGCGCCGTTCTGGATGAGTATGTCCGGCACTACAATCAGCGTCGCCCGGACGGCAGGCACCTGGATACGGCGAGGATCAACTCCCATACCCCCGGTCCCCGGCCCCGCCAGCCTGCGCCGGAACTAGGGCCAACGTCAAGGTCGCTCGCCCAGGGCGCGCTGCCTTGACCCCGGCCCTGGTTCCGCCATGCTCGCAACCCAGCCGGGAACCAGGAGAAACCGGACACAAGGCCGCTAAGGACCGGCCGGCGTTTGATCCGGTCGAGAGGTCTGCTATGGGGTGGTCAAGGTTCGGCGGGTGCAGTTGCCGGCCCCTGCGGGGTCTGCGTCCGTTGTAGTGCCGGGCGTGCTCGGTCAGGACGTGCTCGCGTGCCGCTGGCCGAAGATCAGCATCCGGTCTGTGCACTCGGCTCACGTCTTTGAGGACCGTGCCGGAGGATGCGGTGAACTGCCCGGCCCGGTCCGGATCAGGAACCGGAACCGCGAGGCGTGGTTACTCGGGTCATCAGTAGGTTCCGGATCTGCTGGGTAGTCCGCGGCCCGTCCGGGTTCGCGGTGACTCCGGGGACGTGAACGTGCCGGGATATGACCTCGATGACGAAGAAGCAGTACAGGCACTGGAGGGTGACGGCGCAGTCGGCACGGCCTTGCCGAGGATGGCTGGCAGGCATGTGGTCATGTCGGCCGGATGCCCGTGGACGGTCATCACGATCTGCCCGCTGACAGTTACCCCAGACTGGCTCCTATCCCGGGAAGCAGTCACTCTCGGAAGTACGGCTCAGTCTGGTGGGTGCCACGGGCTGCGGCTCGCCCGGGAACTGCGGTACCTGAAGCTGCCGGCCGACCAGACGGGGTCGGCGCCTGACGGGCTGTTCTCCTTGGAGCTCTTCGGGACCGCCCACTGGACCAATGCCCCCCGCTCGACTTCAAGCACTGAGCCGCCAAACGACACTCGTCCGTTACTAAGGAGTGCGTAAGTAGGCCGACCGATTCCGGTATGCGGTGATGTAACGCAGGTGCGGGTCGGCGAAGAATGCCCGGACCAGGCCGGGGCGCTTCTGGAGCCGTCGCAAGGCGCCGGCGGCCTTGGCTTTCAGGTCTTGCTTGCTGGTGACGCCGGTCTTGCCGATCCGGTCGTGCCTGACGTTCTTCCAGGCCCATTCGTCGGGGTTGAGCTCGGGTGAGTAGCCAGGCAGGAAGAACAGCCGGAGCTGGCCTTCCGTGGAGGCGGCGAATTCCTTCGTGGCGGTGGCGCCGTGCGCGGGGTGCCCGTCCACGATGAGATAAACGGGACCGCGGGCATCGTGCAGCAGCCGCTTGCAGAAGTCGGTGAAGGTGGCGGCGTTCGTGTTGCCCTGGTAGACGGCGAACCGCAGCGCGCCTTTCGCGGACACCACGGAGATCATGTTCACCGGATACCGGGCCCCGGTGTTCTTCACCTCCGGGGCCTGGCCGACGGGCGGCCAGGTGGTGCCCGCGTGGTAGTCCGAGCGGATCCCGGCCTCATCAGCGAACCAGATCGTGGCTCCCTCCGCCTCGGCCTGCGCCCGGATGGCAGGGTATTCCTCGTTCTTCCACCGCTCGACCGCCCCGGAATTCTGCTGATAAGCGCGGTGCAGCGGCCGCTGTGGCGACATTCCGAGCTTGCGCAGCAGCCGGCCGGCGCTGACAACTGACAATGCGACGCCGAATTCGCGGCGGATCACCTCGCGGACCATCTCCCGGGTCCACAACGCGAACTCGAACTGCATCTGCCGCGGATCCTGTCCCGCGATCAGCGCATAAAGCCGCGACAACTGCGGGCCCCCCAGCTTCGGCGGCCGACCAGGCACCGGCTGGGCCCGTAGCGCGTCCTTGCCGCCCTCACGGTATTTCGCCAGCCATCCGTACACCGTCTTGCGGTGCAAACCCAGCGCGGCTGCCACGTCCTCCGGGTGCGCGCCTTCCCCGACCTGCTCCACCGCCCGGATCCGCAGCACCTCCAGCGTCTTGTGATCAAGCTTGCGGCCGTCGTTTTCGCGCACGCTCCATTATCGCAGCTCACAAGATCAAAGTCGAGCTACTTTCGAACTCCTTGGTAACACGAGCGACCGGAGCCCGGACAGGACTCCGGTCCCTGCGTGCTAGATGCGGCCCGGTTACCTATGCGTGACGGATTCCACTGCCCCGCCAGCCGCGTAAGGTCGTAAGCCGTCCTGGCCGTGAGACAAACTTGCTGCCCTCGCGCCGTGTGCCTGTTCGGGCGCGTTCCGGATCTGAGATCACCGAGCACAACAACGAGAGAGAAATAGACGTTATGAGCAAAGTATGCCTGAGCATGTCGATGTCGCTCGACGGCTTCATTAACGACCGGGATGGCAGCGAGCAGTTGTACGAAGGTGACTACGACGCTTCCGAGTTGCTGGAGGGAATGATCCGGGCTACGGGCGCGGTGCTTATGGGAAGAAATGCCTTTGCGATGTCGGGAGACCCAGACTGGTACGCGGATAATTATGAGTATCAGGTGCCGATCTTTGTCATGACAAAAGAGCCCCCCGAGGAAGTGCCCAAGCAGAACGATCAGATTACATTCACGTTCGTGACTGATGGCATAGAGAGCGCTGTCCAGCAAGCAAAAGCCGCTGCAGGCGGCAAGCAAGTCACAGTTGTAGGCGGGGCGAATATCGCTCAGCAATTGCTCGCGGCCCACCTCGTGGACGAGATACAAATCGGCATTATGCCGGTGCTTCTTTCCGGCGGCTTGCGACTGTTTGAGCACTTGGGCGACCAAAAGATTCGGCTAAGCAAACTGAAAGTCAAAGAGTCGGGGCCAAGAACGGATATTTGGTTTCGCGTAGAGAAGTAATTGACCCGCGAGCGGGTGAACCTGATCGCCACGTTCGCCCGCGGCGCGGGCCGCACCCGAGCCCGCTCTCACGATGGGCGAGCGCACCGCTTCGAGGCGGTCCGCACCCCAAAGGCTGGCAGTTCTCCCGAGCCGAGGTGACCCCGTGTGGAGGTCCGGCGAACTCCCCAGCAGAACTGAATATCCGCATCCCGCGAATGCAGTGGCCACCTCCGGCAGAAGGCGGCCGCGCGACCGAGCGAGCAGGCTAGCCCTGCTTACCGGCCCCCTCGGGACGGTTGCCACCGGCGCGTTCCTGCTTGCCACCCAGCATGGCTACCTGAGTGTCGCCGGGATCCTGGCGTCCCTCTATCCTGCCGGAACGGTGTTGCTGGCCACGGCGGAGAGCACGTCGGCTGGCTCGCTCGGATGCTGTCCGTGCCCGTCCGTGGTCTCGGCCGCCCAGGCGCCTGCGCGCACGGACATATGACGGACAGGGTGGGTTGCGAAGATCGCTTTCAGCGGAGTATGTGCAGTTCAGGAGCTATATGGCCGTATCAGGGCGGGTAGTCTGTAAAACCGTCGGCTCAGCCTACGTTGGTTCGAACCCAACACCTGCCACCAGCAGCGAAGATGCCCCCTGACCAGCGAAGACACTGCTAGCTGGAGGTGGCCGTCATGTCCGGCGGTGTCCGGCGGCTACTGGGGTGCTGCGGCTGTCTGCGGCAAATGCGCGGCAAAGTTCGGCGGCACCGGACCTCGGTGGGGCCGTCACAGACCCGCGTTGAGGCAGGCGGTCGGGGGCTATGGCTAGATCGAACAAGGTCGTGAGCAGATGGTCAGCGAGGCCGTGAGGGAGCGCTGGGAACGGGAGCAGCTACTCCTGGGGCTGGCGCGAACGACGCCCGGTGAGGAATTCGCAGCCGGTGGCCTAGCCGTTCTGGCCATGCCTCCGACCGTGCGGATCGCTATTCTGCCTGGCGATCCGTACTTGCAGCCGGTCGGGCCGCAAGACCCGAAATCGGTGGTCCCTCAGACCTTGCAACTGGCGACAGGTAGGCAACTTCAACCGTACGTCCAGTCGGTGCGTGGCACGTCGAGCGGATATGTGGGCTTCTCGGAATCTCGCGATGGTCGCCTGTGGCGAAGTTTCGCGGCGGTCCACTGGCATGGCGGCGTGGATTTCTTCCTGGGTGATCAAGGCGGGAGGGAGTGGGACGACGCTCCGCGCGGCAAACGCTGCGTCTTCTTCCTGCTGAAGACGGTCGGATGGGCCTGGGCCGCGTTCGAACTACAAAGGCAGATGACGGATCGATTCAACGTAGAAGGACCGTTCCGAGTACTCCTGGGTATCGCAAAGACTTCGGGTGCCGAGCTTGTCAACGTCGGAGCCGGGTGGCCAGAGCCAGGATCAGGCGGGTTCTGGGGTGAGCTGACCGCGGTGGAAGAGCAGGTGATGCTATGTGAGGACCTGCCGGAGTGGCCGGATGCGCCAGGCGTAGAGGATCTGGCGCATCGGTTCGGCGCGCGGGTGGACCTGGCGTTCGGTGGTCCGGGCGATCGTCACCTCGACCGGTCGGGTCCGCAGGCAGGGAGGTTTAATCCTCGGTGGTGACAGCGCGCACAGCGTCGCGCCTTATGCAGCGGAGGCATACGTGAGAATCTTCCTCAGCTCGGTGATCAGCGGTATGGAGACCTACCGGGCGGCTGCTCAGCGAGCAGCCGAGACGCTCGGCCACACCGTCACAATGGCTGAGGACTTCGGGGCGTCGCCGTTCAGCCCTCAGCAAGTCTGCCTGGGAGCCGTGCGCGACGCGGACATTGTGATGCTGCTGTTGGGAGCGCGGTACGGAACACCCCAGGAGTCCGGCCTATCTCCGACGCACGAGGAGTACCGAGAGGCGCGTGCTTCCAAGCCTGTGCTCGTGTTCCTCCAGGAAAATGTGAGTCGCGAGCCTGCCCAGCAAGCGTGCCTCGACGAGGTGAGCACTTGGGAACGTGGCGGCTATCGCGAGTCCTTCGATACACCTGACTCACTTTCGGCGGCTGTCATCCGTGCGCTGCATAGGTGGGAGTTGAACCAGCAGGCGGGCCCTGTGGACGAGCAAGACCTCGAAGCGCGAGCCGCAGCGATGCTGCCGCGACCGCCGTCACACGCCCCTGGCGTCCCGTTGTTGCATGTTGTGGTCGCTGGCGGGCCGACTCAGCAGATACTCCGCCCGACCGCACTGGACGACCAGAGGTTGCACCGAGACATTCAGCGCGAGGCCGTTTACGGCGATCGACCCGTCTTCGATTCTCAGCACGGAGTCCCAGCGCCCATCGTCAATCTTTCGACCCTCGTCGTTGCCCAGCCTCCCGCCGAGATCACTCTTGACGAGTACGGCAGCGTGCGGGTCAGCCGCCCGGCGAGAGATCCAGGGGGTAGGTCCCCGATGGCGAGCGGCATCTCATGTCTGACCGAGGAGGACGTGCGCGAGCGGGTGGCGGATTGCCTCCGTTACGCTGGATGGCTGCTTAACCGGGCGGATCCCACCAACAAGTTGAGCCGCGTGGCCGTTGCCTGCCGACTGACCGGGGCCGGCTACTTGCCCTGGCGCACTCGCTCCGAAGTGGCGGCGTCTCCGAACGCTGCGCAGATGAATCTCTCCAACTCGGAATTTGCAGCGAGTCCGACTGTCGTTTTGCCTCGTCCGGCACTGCTTTACGACGGTGAGAAACTGGCGGACGACATCGCGGCGCAACTCCGGAGGCAACTCAAATGACCACCGTGAGCGGCAACGTGGCAAGGACTAACTTTGGAAGCCGGCAACATGAGGTGCGTGCCATGAACCAATCGCCCGGAGATGCCAATAAGAGAGCCGAAGTCGAGGCACAGACGGTTCGTACCCAAGTGGGGCTATACGACGGTTTCGAGGCTTATCGAACGCCGACTGAGGTGGACTATCGTCGGCTTCTCACAAGCGGACTTGTGGTTCCAGACACTAATGTATTCCTCAACCTCTATCGCTATAATGATGAGACTCGTACCGACTGTTCACTGTCTTGAAAGGCCTCAACGATCGGCTGTGGGTCCCCAGGCAGGTGGTTGCGGAGTTCTGGAAGGCTCGAGAAACTGTCCTGCTTGACCCGGGCGATACCGATAAGACGGCCAAGACGATGGACGATGGCTGGCCACCGAGATGACGCCATTGGCACTTTCCGTGCATGGGTCAACAGGGTTGGATTGCAGTCGGAGCGCGCCCGTCTACTGGAAGCCGTGACGGTCGACTGGGTCCAGGCCAGCCTGCGCCATTCCCTCAGCCCGCAGCGCCGCGAGCATCTCGCCCAGGTCCTGGCCGACGCCGCCGCGCTCGCCGGATGGCAGGCCATCGACATGGCCCGCCTGCCCGCCGCGTGGACTCATTTCGAGCTGGCCACCGCCGCCGCGCGCGAAGCCCGCAACGACGCCCTGCTTGCCTTCGCCGCCGGGGAACAGGCATATGTCCTGCTCGACCTCGGCCAGCCCGCCGACGCCCTGGAGAAGGTCCAGGCCGTCCACGCCCACGCCCGCGACTCCATCCCCGGACAGCTCCGCTGCTGGCTCTACGCCGCCGAAGCCGAGATGGCCGCCGCAGCCCGCCAGCAGGACGACTGCCGCACCGCGCTGGACCTCGCCGCCCGCGAGATCAGCCGCCCGCAGGCGGTCGTCCTGCCCTATCTCGCGCTCGACACCGCGCACCTGGCCCGCTGGCGCGGCAACTGCCTGGTCCAGTTCGGTGACACGGCCACGATCGGCGACCTGACCACCGCGCTAGCCGGGATGGACGGCACGTTCACCCGCGCCGAGGCAGGACTGCGCTGCGACCTCGCCGCCGCCATGCACGCAGCAGGGGACCGGCACGAGGCGCGCCAGCATCTCAGGCTCGCGACCGAGCTAGCCCAGCTCACGGGATCCGCACGGCAGCGCCGCCGCATTACCAGCCTGGCCCGGCGGATCGGGACCGCCGCCTAGCCCTTCCGGGCCAGCAGCCCGAGAAGGCCGATCAGCACTCCCGAGTTCCAGATCTGCCCCGAGGCCATCAGCTCTGGCACCGACGCCAGCGGTATCCACTCGATCCGGTCAGCCTCGGTCAGCTCCACCGGCTCGGTGAACTTCTCCGGGTCGCGACCGACGAAGATCGCATGCTCGGAGTCCACCATCCCGACCATCGGCTGATACGTGACCAGGCGCTCCACCCGGCCCGCCCGGTATCCGGTCTCCTCCTCCAGCTCCCGGACCGCGGTCTCTTCCGGTTCCTCGCCCTCATCGACCAGACCGCCGGGCAGCTCCCAGCCCCACCGGTCCTGCACGAACCGGTGCCGCCACAGCATCAGCACCCGGTCCTGATCATCGACCAGGACCATCACCGCGGCCCGGTGCAGCCGCACCACGTGATGCCAGAACCGTTCCCCGCCAGGGATCTCCACGTCAATCTGGCCCAGCCACACCCACGGGTTGTCATAGATCACCCGCTCGCCGAAGGTCCGCCACCGGCTCGGCTCATTGCTCGTCGTGTCAGCCACGCCCCGACGCTAACGCTTCCGCGCCCAACCGGCATACCCGGGCTAGGCACACGAGCGCCACCAGTCGCTTCACCGGGGCGCCGACCATGCACTGCCGAATCTAGCCGTACTGGATCAAGGCGGCTCCGCTGCGCTCCGCCGCGGCCCGGCGCCACGCCGGGCTCTGCCTTGGGGGCCCGCCCGGCGTGGCGCCGGGCCAGCACGCGCAGTAGGCACGGATGATCAGCCATCTCGTTCGTCGACACCATCAGGACGCTCCTGGCGCATAGCCCAGTTGCCGGGCCGCAGACGAGACGGCGTACGCCTGGACGGAGACGCGAGCCTCATCCGCTTCCGATCATGTAGCCCTCCAGGGCGGGCCGGTCAAGAGCGCTCCCTGCGGTCGCGTCGCCTCGGCGATGGCGCAAGCGCCACCCTTGACAGTCCCACCCTTCCATGCGGTTCCGGCGGCTATCGGATGAGGCACCCCCACGCCTCAGCGAACAGCCAGGAGACCGGACATGGCGCAGACCCGATTCACCCTTCTCCTGGTTGTCACGGCGACGGTGACGGCGTGAATTTAAGGTAGTCGCCGGCCCTGGTACCGCCTGAGCAGAACAATCGATCACCGAACGTGTTGTCGGACGTGAGTTCAAGGCCGGCGTCGTTTGGGGTAACGCAATTACCGAAGGCGAAGCTGTTGTTGACCCACTCCGTGGTGCCGTCTGAGGTGAAGCGGAGGTTCTCCCAGTTTGTAAAGTTGCTGTTGCCGCTGCAGTCGCGTACTTCGGCCAGCCCGTTCGAAGAGAAGCCAACACACTTGCTGGTGTCCAAGGCGAACACCAGCCGGTAAACCTCTGCGCCGTGATGCGTGAAGCCCTGGTCTTGGAGGATGATGTCACGGCCGGGACTGCTATTCGTTATTATTGTGCCCGCGTTCAGATTGCTAGCGCCAAGGCACCATTGATTGCCGTACTTGGTGCATACGTGAACTGAAGCGAGCGCGGGAGCCCCGCCGACGACGATCGGGGTAACGCCCAGCGTCAGGGCCGCGGCGATGCCTACGAGACGTCTTTTCACATGTCCTTCCTTCCCGGGCCGGGCCTGGTAGGGCCGCGGAGCAGTAACGCGGCTCCGGCTAGCCGCGTGACGTGGCCGGATGCGGCGCGAGCGCCGGGCGAGGATCGCCTCGAGCAACTTTTCAACGGGGTCCGCCATCGTTGGCCTCCTCGACACCTGCCTCAACCTCATCATGGCCCTCGCGGCCCCCGAGGGCTAGCGGGTCATCGAGGGATATACGCGGGATGATCGAAACTCCCACGACCGAAGCTCGTACGCTTTCCCTGGTCAGGCGAAGCGGGTGAGTCGAAACAGCGGTGGCCTGTAAAACCGTCGGCTCAGCCTACGTTGGCTCGAACCCAACACCTGCCACCGCCACGCGGAAATGCTACCTGACCTGTGCGTATGCCAGTCAGGGACTATAGCGCCCTATGCGGCTGGATGCGGCCGGGAGCGTCAGTGTGCGGGTAGCTGTGTCCTATCCGTGTCCCAGGCTTCGGCCGAGGACACGGCTGTGCTGTGGGGGCCCCCAACGCCGACGGCTTGCCGGTCGTCCTGGCCGGGATCTTCGCTTACTGTGACGAAGCTTGAGGACCCAAACGCGCGGCGGAGCCGGCGGAGCCGGCTCTTGGCCCGTGGGGCGAAGCGTGGTGCGGGTCAAGGTGACCTGGCGCGGCCTGGCGGGGGGTCGGGGTGTCTGGGTCGGCCGGCCAGGGGCAGGCCAGGGGCGGCAAATACCATTGCCACTGAGCCTTTCCATGACCAGATGTAGGACGACCTTCTCACTAGACCTGGAGGCTTATTCATAAGGCTTCTTTGGGGTGGCGTTCGGCGTGCATTCATGGAGGAACCGGTTGCAGTACGAGATTCTGACAGGGCTGAGCCACGGGCAACTGGCCGGGCTGGCGGCGCGGATCACCGGCCGCCTTCGGCGGCTTCGTGCGGCCGTGCGGAACAGCCCGGCGGTGACCGGGCTGTTCCGGTCGGTGGCGATGGTAGCGGGAATACCGATCGCCATCGGATCCGAGGCCGGAAATCGGCAGTATCAGCGATGGGATGCACTTGCGGCGGTGACACGGCGGATGGTATGGCTAGTCGCGAACCCACACCCGGCTTCCGGGCGGAGGACTCCATGAGCGTCCCGTGCATCCGCGGCCGGGCGCAGCGCGTGACGCGATCCCGGCCTGCCAGTGCCCGCAGGCCCGCCCGGCCCGCCGCTCCTGTCGCCGCAAGCGTGGCCCGTGCTGCCACGCCTCGCGCGGGCAGCGCAGCCCGGCTGCCGGCCGGGGGACCCGGGCGATGACCGGGTCCCCCGGATCCGCTGCGGATGATAGCGGACGAGCGCGCGGACATTCACGACTTCCTTGCCTCGCTTGAGCCCGGGCAGTGGAACGTGCCGTCGCTCTGCGAGGGCTGGCGCGTCCGTGATGTCGCCGTGCACCTGCTGGTCGATGAGCCGGTCGAGCAGCTCGGCTATCCGAAAGCCCTGGCCAAGGCGGCATCGATGCGGTTCTCGGTGCACCGGATCAACGACTGGTGGATCGAGCGCAACCGCGACCGGCCGACCGACAGCATCGTCGCGGCGTTCGCCACCCCGCTGAGGCCCGGACCGGTCAGCCGCCTGCTGGCCCGCATCGCAGGCCCGGCGCTGGGCATGCGCGCCATGGTCATCCACCACCAGGACATGCGCCGGCCGCTCGGGATGCCGCGAGTCGTCCCCGAGGAACGGCTGCGGGCGGCGCTCGGCGTCATCCTCACCTCGCGCGGCAGCATCAACCTCGGCTCGCTCCAGCGCGGCGAGGGGATCCGGCTGCGGGCGACGGACATGGACTGGTCCTGGGGGCAGGGCCCGGAAGTATCCGGCCCGGCCGAGGCGATCCTGATGGCACTAGCGGGCCGCGCTGTCGCATTGGCCGAGCTATCCGGCGAGGGCGCGCAGACGCTGACCGCCCGCGTCCAGCCGCCTTTTGAATAAGGCTCCCGCTAAGGAGTTAGACAGTGAGTGAACGCATGGTGCACTACGTCGGCGGGCCGGCCGACGGGCTGACAGGGCTGATGGATGAAAAGAGCCACCCCTTCATAATGTCAATGAGCACGGACACGGACGGCTACTACGGCATGGACTACCAGGTCGCCGGAGATCGCATCGGCGAGGGCGACCTGGAGTTGACCAGCGACGACGTCATCGCGCGATGGCACCAGCGGTCCTGTGCCCACGACTTCATGACGGGGGACACGGTCATCGTCAAGGCCACTGGCGCCCGCGCGATGGTGTTTGCGCCGACCACCCGCATCAACGCCGACGGCGCCTCTGACGAAGGATGGAGGATTGCCATCGACTCCAACCTGACTTTCGTCGCTGCCGACGAAATCCGCATCGCCGTCCCCGAGGAACTGGATAAGGGCCACTCGTAGTCCAAGCGACCCGGCGAGGGGCCAGGGCTCTACGTCGGCGGCTGACCGTCGTCCCGGCTGGGATCCTCGCCGCTGGGCTCAGGCGGGTAGTCCTGGGTTGCCTCGAAGATATGCCGCATGGCCTCGTCCTGCTGGCCGGCGATGCATTTGGCGTAGATGCGAAGGAGCACAGCCACGCTGTGCCCTGCCCACTCAGCTACCTGGGGCGGGGCGACGCCGGCGTTGAGCCAGGTCGACACAGCAGCATGGCGCAAGGCGTAGGGCACGTCCAGCAACCGCGAGCTCGCCTCCCGCGCGGTGAGCGCCTCAGCGCGGGCTTCGTGGAACACCTTGAGGTAAGCGCGGTCGGTGATGATGCCGCCGCGGGGGCCGGTGAACAGGCGCCCGCGGGGGCCGGTGCCGTACCGGTCCAGGTGCTCGCGGAACATGGCCACCAGCTCGGGATGGATCGGCACGCGGCGTGTATCACCGTCGGCCCGGTGCTTGAGCGCGCGGCGCTCCCGTGGCTTGCCGTTGTCGGTCCAGTGGGAGCCGCTCCGCGGCACGGAGTGTGTCAGGATCATCCGTCCCCATCCATGCCGGGGCAGGCTGGCCAGGTTTTCCCGGCGCAGGTCGGAGGCTTCTCCGGGGCGCAGGGCGGCGTGGTAGAGGCAGCCGAAGAACGCTTTCATCCGCTCGCCCCGTTTGCCGTGCGCCTGCACTGCGGCGAAGAACCGGCGGGCCTGCGCGGG
>Ga0137386_10001458_pt1 | contig 14810 bp, 10 predicted proteins | sample SagtaG_4_FD_104910 | JGI IMG/M metagenome (GOLD analysis project Ga0137386, IMG submission 104910) | Vadose zone soil microbial communities from Sagehorn Ranch, Mendocino, California, USA - Sage2_R_100_16 metaG | ecosystem: Environmental > Terrestrial > Soil > Vadose zone | place: USA... | reverse complement strand
TGCCCTATCGGCCGTCAGGCCGCCGCCCTGTGCGAGGTTTGGTCTTCCTCCGCCGCGCCCGCCGAAGTGATCCAAAGTCTTCTTCAGAACCGTCGAGACATCCACGCTGCAGTCCGCGGATCTAGCGAAGACCACGCGCAGTTGGCCTTCACTTTCATCCGCGAAAAAAACGACGGTCGAAGGGCGTGCGCAGATTTTCAGCGCCAATAATTTCACCGCATCAATGCCACGGTTTCGGAAGGCGGCAATCGCGAAACCATCTCGGATCGGAAATTGAGCGGCTTCGTGATCCAGTAGCTCTGCTTCGAGTTCCTGGATCCGCTTGCGGGCCTGCTGGTGTTCTTCCCACAGCGCGTGAACGGCGTTGGCCGTTTCCAGAGCTGGCGCCGAGACCGTTTGGCTAATGCGCTCGAGTGTGCGATTCGCTTCCCTCGCATACCGAACCACGCGGTTGCCGCAGATGAATTCAACGCGCGTTTGTTTCTTTGCTCTTTCAATGCCGGTGATCAGAATTGGTCCGATCTCCCCGGTTGCGCGGACGTGCGTGCCACCGCAGGCGGAGCGGTCGTAACCAGCGATATCGATCACGCGGATCTCCCCAGTTCTTTCGGTAGGCTTGCGCAACCCCGCCCCGGCAAGGTCTTCCTCGGCGAGATATCGCACCGTAGCAACCCGATTCTCCTGAACAATGCGATTCGCCAGGTCCTCTGCTTTTGTGGCCTGCTCGCGCGATATCGAATCCACTGGCAGGTCGATCGTGCAGGCAACGGCGCCCAAATGAAAGCTGGCCGTCGGCCAATTGAAGAGTTCGACGAAGGCCTGGGACAACACATGCTGGCCCGAGTGTTGTTGCATGTGATCTGTCCGGCGTGTGGAATCGATTCGGCCGCGAGCCAAGCCGCTGGGAATTCGGTCAGAAACGACGTGAATGACCACGCCGCTGGTCTCGTCTTCGAAGCAGTCCAGCAGCCGAACGTCGTTGATGGTGCCGAGGTCATTCGGTTGGCCGCCTGAAGTAGGGTAAAACGCTGTCCGGTCGAGAATGACTCCAAAGCTATCCCCGATAGGCCGGACATCCAGAACCATGGCTTCGAATTCCAGCAGGTATGGGTCGTTGTAATAGAGTCTTTCGGTCTTCATGACATCGGCTGTTTTTCGACTTCCCTAATTCACTGTTTTCGGAGGTTGTGGTACATGATGCACATAGAGTGACCGCTCGGCCGCGAGCTGACCATCAATGTAAATCTGCACGATATGCGCGCCCGGGCGTTCGAAACCGACGTTTGTGAAGAAAGTCACGTTGTCCGCGTAGCCGTTATTTTCAATCGAAAATTTTGAAGGGCTCGAAATCACAAGCTCCTTTCGATCCGGCGACAGGATTTTCACATGCGTTTCGAACTGTCCGTTGCCGACCCAATGATTCACGACCGCGAACTTGAGCAGCGCAGACGGAAATGAAGGCAGGAAGATATTCTCGAACAATCCCATCAACGAAAGCTTATTGCCCATCTCGATCCGAACATCGTCACACACGATGGAATAGACGAGCTGCGCCGTTTTCATTACCACCCTCTGTTAGTCTTTCCAGGAGTTTGTTATGAATGTTGTCAAAGCCGCCATTGGACATGATGACTACGTGATCGCCCGATCGCACCTGTGGCGCCAGAAAGTTCACGATCTCATCAGTAGATCCAAACGTGTAAGCGTCTTTCCCACGCTGTCGAATGCCTTCAATAACCCTGTCCGGTGAGAGTGTCACCTGCGGATCCATCTTCGCCGAGCCGTAGACTCGCGCGATCAGTGTCACATCGGCGGGATCGAACGCTTCAATGAAGGCCTGTTCGAAGATGCGCCTGCGGCAGGTCTGGGATCGAGGTTCAAATACTGCCCAAATGCGTTGGTCCCGAAAACGCTCGCGGACCGCGCGCAGCGTCTCAAGTACTGCAGTTGGATGGTGAGCGAAATCGTCGTAAACACGAACGCCGTTCGCTTCACCACGAAGTTCCAGACGCCGCTTCACGCTTTTGAAACACGCTAGAGCACGCTGGGTCAATTCGGGCTCGATCCTCAGCTCTCCGGCCACGATGATCGCCCCAAGAGCGTTTTGCACATTGAAAGTTCCCGACATTGGAATGGTGAACCGGCCAATCTGTGTATCGGACCGGGTCACGTCGAACGCCATTCCGTCTGGTGTCGTTCGGATATTCCTTGCCTGCCACTCGCCCAACCCGATGCCTGCCGTCGCGACTCGTGAAAAGGCCGCCGGGATGAGTTCGCCCACGACTGGGCTGTCGACGCATGCAACGATCAAACCCGACTGCGGGACGATGTTGATGAGACGGCGAAACGCCGTCTTGATTGCTTCGAGATCGGCGTATATATCCGCATGGTCAAATTCGATATTTTTCAAAAGAACGATCCGCGGCAGGTAATGCAGAAACTTGGGTCCCTTATCGAAGAAGGCGGTGTCGTATTCGTCGCCTTCAATGACGAAGTCCGGCCCATCGGCCACCTGAAAGCTGCGCCCAAAATTCTCCGCAATGCCACCGACAAGAAATGACGGTTTTCGGCCCGCCACGTCCAGTATCCAGGCCAGCATGGCAGTCGTGGTCGTCTTGCCGTGCGTTCCTGCCACAACGATCGAGTTCTTGCCCCGTATGAACAACTCCTTCACGGTCTCCGCCATCGATGCATAGCGCAGACCCGAATCCAGAACGTGCTCGATTTCGACATTCCCACGTGAGAGCGCATTTCCGATGACAACCAGATCGGGCTTTCTCTTCGAGAAATTTTCTGCGCTGTAGCCTTTAAAGACTGGAATGCCCAGCCTGTCGAGAAAATCCGACATCGGAGGATAAACGTCCGAGTCGGATCCGCAAACTGTATAACCGCTTTCACGAAGCATTCCGGCCAGGGACGCCATGGCCGTGCCACAAATTCCGATGAGGTAAAAGTTTTTGGGATTGTTCATTTAGAGATTTCTAGGCGGCTATACCACCGCGGGTTCCAAAAGCTCAAAGCTCGCGGACGTGCCCAGCGCCAGACGCGCGCGCACACCGAACGGGACGATAACATTCGGCCGCGAAGTATGTCCAGTGGCGAACCCGAACAGGACGGGAAAGCCAAATTCTCCGAGGAGATCCAGCAGAATTTCTTGCAATGTGTAGCCTTGATTCGGATGCTGCAGACAATTCAGCATCTCACCGAAAACGACACCGCGGACACTTTCGAATTTAGCGGCCTGTTTCAGATGCGTCGTCATGCGGTCGATTTGATAGGGTTTGGCATCCACATCCTCAATGATGAAGATCGAGTCCTCGGTATCGATTTCGTTTTTCGTTCCCAGGGTCGACACCAGAAGCGACAAGCATCCCCCCACGAGCCGTCCTTCCCCGTGGCCAGGCCGCAGAATCGTCGTGCCGTCCGTGGGGAAGGCCACGGCCTGCTTGTTTTTGAGAAGATCGAGTAGCAGTTGCCGGTCGTAGCCTTCGTTTCCCTGCCGGATGGTCGTGGCGACCATCGGTCCGTGAAAGGAAACGACACCCGCGCGTTCGATCCAGTTCAACAGAAGCGTGATGTCACTGGCGCCGCTGACAATCTTCGGGTTCTGACGAATGACGTCGGGATCAATGTCCGGAATCAAATGACCGCTGCCATAGCCGCCGCGAGCGCAGAAGATGGCATGGATGTCCGGGCTCCGAAGCATCTCAAGGAATTCACCGAGCCGGCGTTCGCGTGGGCCCGCAAGATAGCGATAAGAAGAAACGATGTCGGGCCGGAAGTAGGTCTTGAACCCCAGACTCTCCAGTTCCCGGCATCCCTCCCGAAGCATGTCTAATTTAATGTTGCTTGCGGGAGCAACAACGCCAATGGTGTCACCAACTTGTAGCGCCGGAGGTTTAACGTGACCATCCACGGTTACGGTCAACCCGTTCATGGAACCAAAACCGGGTCTGTTCATGAACGACGTTTACCCCAGACTTCGGGATTCACAAGATTCGGAGGACGATTCCCCTTAAGCGAGGCGAGGAGATTTTCTGCGGCCATCATGCACATCTTCAGGCGCGTTTCGTGCGAGGCGCTGGCGATGTGCGGCGCGATAACAACATTATCGATGTCGAACAATTCCGGCTCGATTTCAGGCTCCCTTTCGAATACATCGAGGGCGGCGGCGGCGATCTTTCCGTTCTTCAGCGCGCGGACGAGAGCTTTCTCATCGACGACCGGACCTCGTGAGGTATTGACGACAACGCAGGTGGGTTTCATCATCGCGAATGTCCGGTCGCTCAGCAAATGTTTGGTTTCCGCCAGAAGTGGGACGTGCACCGATATGAAATCGGAAATCCGTAGCAACTCCTCGAGCGGAACAGGCGTGACACGCAGGTCTTGCAGTACCTGTTCTGGGATCGGCTCGGCATCGTGAAAGACGACCTTCATGTTGAAGCCCGAAGCCCGGCGTGCAACGGCCTGTCCAATACGGCCGAGACCGATAAGCCCAAGAGTCTTGCCGTAAACATCATGGCCAAGGAACATCCTTGGGCCCCACATTTTGAATTTTCCGGCTCGAGCAAACCTATCCGCTTCGACCACGCGGCGCGCTGCAGCCATGAGCAGGGTCCACGCAAAGTCCGCCGTCGTTTCCGTCAAAACGCCTGGCGTGTTCGTGACGATCATGCCAAGCTCGGTCGCCGCTTCGATATCGACGTTATTGAAGCCCACGGCGAAATTGGCCACGACTTTGAGCCCCGGACAAGCCTCAAGCACTTCGCGGTTGATGATGTCCGTCAGCAGCGTTAGCGCTCCGTCGGCTTCCCGCAGGTGAGAGATCAGCTCGCTCTTCGAGAGCACGCGCTCATCAGAATTGACTTCTACGTGAACCTCGTGCTTCAGCCTTTCAACGCACTGGTCGAAGATCGGTCTCGTTACGTAGACTCTTGCCGTCACGCCACTCCTTTGCCAGCGATTACTTTTCCGTAATCTGTAGGAGAGCAGTATTCGGCGATGATGTTTCTACGCACAGCACCTCGGCTTTGTTTGAACTTGGATGTGGCCGCTCCCAACAACTGCCGCTGGGCTGCCAACGGTACTTCGGAAGCGCTTTTGCATAGAACTCGCGCAAGTCGCTTGCAGAAGCTCTAAATGAAACTGTGATTCTATCCGGCGGCCCTGTTTTGACATCGGCCTTCGAGCCTTTGGGGGTGGGGACGGCCATCGAGCGCACGTTTGCAGAGGGTCCGAGGACGAACTTGCCATAATGGTCCAGCTTTGCTTCCGCAGCTTCCCGCGCTGCTTTCGCCTGAGCCTCCGCATCCTCGAGTCTGTCCTTCTCAGTGATCTTTGGAACATCGATTGAAATGTTTTGAATCAATGAAGCGCGATCCATCTCCGCACCATTTTTATAAATGGTCGCGATGTCCTTCGCGTTCTTCATCTTTTCTAGAGGATTGTTCGACAGTACGAGGAAATCCGCGTTCTTTCCAACAGCCAGAGTACCGATGTCATTGAGCTTCAGAACACCCGCAGAAACAGAAGTTGCAGCTTTAATGACATCCATGGGCGACATGCCGGCAGCGGCCATTAGTTCCAATTCCCGGAGTTCAAAGTAACCTGGATAGGTATCGGCTGAGCCGCTATCGGTGCCGAATCCGACCCGCACGCCTCCTTCGGCCATCTTTTTCAGGTTCTTCTCCGCGGTGCTGTATTGCTGCCGGAGTTGGGCGAGGTCGGGATTCCTCTTGAACCTGTTGACAACCACGTCGTTGGCGAGATACGCGGAGAGTTGAGCGGGATAGATTTCACGCATGGTCTGCTCACCCAACCAGGACGGTCTGTCGGCATACACAAACTTCGATTCGTGGCCGGTCAAGGTTGGAACCAGGAAGACGTTCTTCTCTTTCATCATCGAGATCAACTCGTCATCCACTTCGCGATCCCGGACGCTGTGAACGAGACCATCGATTCCAGATTTCACCAGATCTTTGGCGTCTGCCAGATAGAACACGTGCGCAACGGCGCGCACATTGTTCTTGTGAGCTTCATCGATGATTGCGCGATAAACTTCCGGCTTCAGTTTGGGCACGCGGCCCATGTTGTCGTCGACCCACATCTTGATGAAGTCGACTTTTTTCGCGGCCTGATCGCGCACAGCCTTGCGGGCTTCAACTTCCGTCGATACCTGGATCGGGATGTCGCCGAGAACCGACGGCCAACCGCCTTTGGCCGTAATTCCGCGCCCGGCCGTGAAGAGCCGCGCGCCGCCAGTCTTGCCTGCACGTTGCTCGTCGCGGATCTGAAACGCGATGTCACCGGCATCGCTACCCAGCACCGCGACGGCGGCAACTCCGTAGTACGCGTACCGGTTCAGATCGGCCAAAACGGACTCGCGTTTGTAGTTTTTGGGGCTGAAGCTTGCACCATTGTTAAGCCCAGCATGCCCGTGAAGATTGAAGAGAACGGGCATGACCGTCCGGCCTTCAAGATCCACGCGTCCCGAGCCCTTGGGAGGCTTCACGTCCTCCTTCTTCCCGATAGTTGTGAACTTTCCGTTCTCGACGATGAAGCTGGCGTTCTCAAGTGGGGCAGTGCCGTCCCCGGAAATCAGGCGGGCTCCGGAAAAGAAGGTGACGTCGGTCACTGCTGGACTCGATGCCTTCGCTTGATCCTTGGCCTCCTTACCGGCTTCGGAAGAGCAACCGGCGATGAAGCACAGTAGCATCATCGCAACAGCCGATTGTGTGTAGCGTCTCATCGAAAGAAACTCCTTAAAGATAATGAAAGACCTAGCGGGGCGGAATTTTAACACAGCCTGCAGTGAAATGGGTGTCTCGGAGAGCGGAGGACATTCCTGTAGCCGCGAGCTTCAGAACGTGTTTTTCCCTTAGCCCGAGTAAAGCTGGTCGATGAGTTCCACATATTTCACTTCGATGAGGGAACGGCGGACCTTCAGGGTCGGTGTCAACTCGCCACTCTCGATCGTGAATTGGCCCTCGATGAAAGCGATTTTCTTCACCTTCTCGAATGGCGAGAGGTCCTGTGTTTGCCGCTCGATTTCGTTCATTGCCAGATCGTAGATCTCCGGCTTGCGGATCAGTTCGGCCGGCTGCTCGAAGCTTATACCGTGAGCGCGGGCATACGCGGCGAGCATGCCGTGATTGGGCACGATCAGCGCCGATATGAACTTTCTTCCATCGCCAATTACCACTACGTTGTCAAAGTAGGGGCTCAGCTTCAGGCGGTTTTCGATGGGTTGCGGCGCAACATTTTTACCGCTGGAGGTGACAATAAGGTCTTTCTTCCGATCGGTGATTTTCAGGTACCCCTCCGGGTCGAGTTCCCCGATATCGCCCGTATGAAACCACCCTCCACGTAGCGCTTCTGTCGTTTCACGGTCCATCCCGTAATATCCCGTCATCACGTTCGAGCCGCGAACCAGAACCTCACCGTCGCCTGCAATTTGGACCTGGACATCACCCACAGGCCTGCCCACAGTGCCGATGCGCGAGGCGGCGGGCCCGTTGAGCGTGATGACAGGGGAGGTTTCCGTCAGCCCATATCCTTCGAAGATCGGCAAGCCAACGGCGTGGAAAAACTCAGCGATTTCCTTCTCCAGCGCTGCGCCGCCTGATATGAAGAAACGAATCCGGCCGCCAAGTCGCTCTCGAATCTTTTGAAAGACTGCACGATCTGCGGCCCGATACGCTAGTGACGAGCGACCTTTTCGCAGAGCGTCCTTACCAATCTGGACCGCCTTTTCGAAAATTGTCCGGCGGACAAGCGTGGCGCGGCCGGTTTCCGACCTGATCCGTGCATAGACTTTTTCAAAGAATCGTGGAACCCCGGCGCAGAACGTGGGACGGACTTCCATCATGTCCTCGGCAACGGAAGTCACACTTTCGGCGTATACGATCGTGGTTCCGGCATACAGTGAAGCGTAGTCCACGTGCCGTTGGAGAATGTGGGACAAAGGTAAGAACGACAGGCTGACGTCGCTGGAAGTCAGCGGCAGCACTTCGCTTGTCGCCAGGATGTTCGATATCAGATTCCGGTGCGTGAGCATTGCACCTTTCGGAACACCGGTGGTACCCGAAGTGTAGATGATCGTCGCGACGCTGGCGGGATCCACGGACAGAATGCTTCGCTGGAAATCACCCGGACAGTCGTAGGTAAACGGACGCCCCATATCGTATAGCCTGTCCAGCCGCATAACCCCGGGCTGATAAATGCCACTATCAAAGGCAACAACATAGCGGATTGACGAACTGCCCTGCGCGGCCTGGACTTTTCCAAGCAGTGAGGCGGTCGAAACGAAAACCACGGATGGTTCGGAATCTTTCAGAAGAAAACCAATTTGATGGGCCGAAAGCGTTGGATAGATCGGAACGGTGCTCGCGCCCGCCGACTGCGCGGCATAATCGGCAACAGCCCATTCCACGCGGTTTTCAGAAATGATCGCCACCCGGTCGGCGGGTCTTAAACCAAGGGCCTTCAAGCCAAAGAACAGTTCCTTGACCCGCAGGACGAAGTCGTCCGTGGACACGTCCAACCACCGGCCGTTTCCTTTGAATCTGAAGGCGTCGGGTTTGCGGTACTTGTCAATGGACCACAAAAGCAGACTCGGAAGCGTAGATAGGATTGCAGTCGGCGCGCACTGCTTATTGTGTTCCAAGATTCCAAAGTCTTCTTCAGGCACGTTTCACCCGTTATGCTGTACTGTAGCGGCGGGTCATGACCGCCGCTAGCGTAAAGCTACACCCCAAAACCTTAGACGCGGGGCGTGGGGGAACCGGCTAATGCCCAAGTACAGCCGCGCTTTTGCCGGAAAGTATTCCCCCGGGGTGGCTGCGCGATCATGAAAAATGCTGCGAAGCAACCAAAGTTGGCGCTGACGGGGTGGTCGGTCCCGTAGAATGTCTCAGGTATGCCTCTGAAAGGATTCGTCTGAACGACAGCCCCGTCTGCGCCGTACGTTTTGGAACGAGTGCCAAAACCGGCCGACGCTACTAAACAAGGACATCCTTGTGACGGATTACAAAAGAACTCCGCTTTACCCGGTCCACAAGCGGCTCGGTGCACGCTTGATTGCGTTTGGCGGATGGGAAATGCCGGTCGAGTATAGCGGTATTGCTAAAGAACACACGGCTGTGCGGACCGCAGCCGGCTTGTTCGATGTAAGCCACATGGGCGAGTTCGAGGTCCTCGGTCCGCAGGCGCTCGACCTAATTCAGTTCGTTACTACAAACGATGCGGGAAAGCTGATTGATGGACAGGCGCAGTACTCTGCAATGGCATACCCGCTAGGCACCGTTGTCGACGACTTGCTCGTCTACCGCCACAATTCCGAACACTTCATGCTGGTCGTGAACGCGGCCAATACCGTCAAGGATTTCGGCTGGATTGAATCCCACAACCGGTTCAATGCAGCCATTGAAGATATCAGTGACCGTGTCACGCTGCTCGCGGTTCAGGGGCCAAGATCGATTGACATCTTGGAATCATTGATGAAAGCGAAGCTCGACGGCATCCCCCAGTACCATTTCACTCACGGCAAGGTGCTCGATGCCGATGCAATTGTGTCCCGCACTGGATACACTGGTGAGGACGGTTTTGAGCTCTATTTTTCTGCTGAACATTCCGAATCCATCTGGGATGCGATATCCGAAACGGGCGCGCCTTTGGGTCTGCTTCCCGCGGGACTGGGAGCCCGCAACACGCTTCGTCTCGAAGGAAAGTTGCTTCTGTACGGCAACGATATGGATGGAACAACCACGCTGCTTGAAGCGGGGCTCGGGTGGATCGTAAAGCTCGGTAAAGGAGAATTCATTGGCCGCGACGCCCTGCTACGACAAAAACAGGAGGGCGTGAAACGCAAGCTGGTCGGCTTCGAAATGCTGGGACGCGAGATCGCGCGCGACCACTACCCGGTTGTCATTGATCAACAGACAGTCGGCCACGTAACCAGTGGATCACCTTCGATTACTCTCAAAAAGAATATCGGCCTGGCTTACCTTCCGGTGGACTACGCATCGATCGGAACCAGGTTTCATGTTTCAATCCGCGACCGGTTGTGCGATGCGCAGGTCGTGCCAACGCCTTTTTACAAACGGAGAGAGAGGGATAGCGCATGAGCCCAGATGATTTGCTTTACACCAAAGAGCACGAATGGCTGCGAATTAACGGAGAAATCGGAACTATTGGTATCACAGATCACGCCCAAAAGGAGTTAGGGGACATCGTTTATGTGGAATTGCCGAAGGTCGGTGACAGATTCGACCTCAGCGAAGCGTTTGGAAACGTGGAGTCCGTAAAGGCCGTATCCGAGTTATTTATTCCAGTTTCTGGTGAAGTCGGCGAAGTGAACCAAGAGCTTGCAACCGCACCTGAAAAAATCAATCAGGATCCTTATGGGAGCGGATGGATGATCCGGATCCGGCTGCTGCGCAAGAACGAGACCGCAGGACTCATGTCCGCTAAGGAATACGACGAGTACACGAAGGGAGAAAAATAAGCTCTCCTCCAGTCTGGAGGACAGGCTTTCTGACCATGCGTTACATCCCGAATTCGCTGGCTGACCGGCAGAGTATGCTCGCCGAGATTGGACTCGATTCCATTGAGCAACTTTTTTCCGGAATCCCTGAGAAACTAGGACTGCGACGGCTTCTCAATATCCCGGGGGCCTTGACCGAGCCTGAACTGGTCGACTACTTCCGCCAGAGGGCGGCCCAAAATGCTGCCGATTGCACTTCGTTTTTAGGGGCGGGCGTTTACCGCCATTACATCCCAATCATCATTGATGCGCTCGTCTCGCGGTCCGAGTTCTATACAGCTTACACGCCCTACCAGGCTGAAATTGCGCAAGGCACTCTGCAAGCGATCTTTGAATTCCAAACATACATCACCCAGCTCACGGGCATGGAAGTGTCCAACGCTTCCCTATATGACGGGAGCACAAGTCTGGCTGAAGCCGTTCTCATGGCTCACCGCATCAACAAGAAGGACAGGTTTCTCGTCGCAAAGACAGTCCATCCGGAGTACCGCGCTGTCATCAACACATATACCAAGAACCTCGGGATTCACATCGAGTTGATCGATTACACTGCGGATGGCCGCATCGATCTGAAGAAACTGGCAAGTGCGATCGGCACCGACGACGCCGCGGTCGTCGTCCAGTCTCCGAATTTTTTCGGGACCATCGAGAAGACCGACGACATTTCCGAGCTTGCGCACAAATTCGGAGCTCTGTCGATCGTGAACATATCGGAGTGCATGTCTCTGGGAATTCTCAAACCTCCTGGCGAAGACACGTTGCAAACCCGAACGGCTGACATTGTGGCCGGTGAGGCGCAATCGCTCGGTGTCCCGATGAGCTTTGGCGGTCCACACCTGGGCTTCCTCGCGACCCGTGAACGATTTGTCCGGCAGATGCCGGGACGCCTGGTAGGAATGGGCATGGACCATTCTGGCCGGCGCGGGTTCGTCCTCACGCTTTCCACCCGCGAACAGCACATTCGGCGGGAGAAAGCCACGTCCAATATTTGCACCAATCAATCCTTGTGCGCGTTGATGGCGACGATCTATCTGGCCACAATCGGCCCCCAAACCTTTCGCGAGATCTGCGAACAAAACATTTTGAAGACCAAGTACGCCGTTCAACAGATTCAAACCCAAACAAAACATCGCGTTCTCTTCCCCGCTCCCCGCTTCAACGAGTTTGTCGTTGAACTGGTAGATGATTACCGGCCGCGGCTGGAGCGTCTTCTGAAAAACAATATTGTGCCGGGAATCTCGCTGTCCCGGTTCTATCCCGAGCTAGGCAACGCCATTCTCTTGTGCGTGACGGAAATCACACGCAAAGACCAGATCGACAGGTTAGTGGAGGGACTCGCATGACGAGCAGTCATCAGCGAACTGGAACCCATTTTCTACTTAGTGAAAGGCTCGTTTTCGAAGAGGGTTCCCCCGGGCGCCGCGGATTCAATTTGCCCGCATTGGATGTGCCCTACCAGGATATTTCGCAATTGATCGAATCCAGTCTTCTTCGGAACGAAATTGCAGGCATGCCCGAGCTCAGTGAGGTGGATGTCGTACGGCATTTCACGCGACTCTCGACTTGGAATTACCACATCGATTTGGGCCTGTACCCGCTGGGTTCATGCACCATGAAGTACAACCCGAAGATTAACGAACGAATCGCGCGGCTGGAGGGCTTTGCCGCCGCTCACCCTTACATGCCTGCAGAGCTGATTCAAGGCGCTCTTGAAGTCCAGAAGATGCTGGAAGTCTGCCTGGCGGAAATCAGTGGCATGGATGCCGTCAGTTTACAGCCCGCTGCCGGGGCTCATGGTGAGTTGACCGGAATCCTGATGATTCGTGCCTACCAGGAATCTCAAAGCAACCCGCGCAAGAAGATTCTTATTCCGGACTCAGCACATGGAACCAATCCCGCCAGCGCCACGATCTCCGGTTACGTGGTCGAGAATATTCCGTCCAATAAGCGCGGCACAGTCGACTTGGAGTATCTAAGAAACGTCATTAATGAGGACGTCGCGGCAATCATGATCACGAATCCCAACACGCTTGGGATTTTTGAAGATCAAATCGCCGAGATTACGGAGCTTCTCCATTCGCATGGAGCGCTCGTTTACATGGATGGAGCGAATCTGAACGCGATGCTGGGAATCACACGGCCCGGTGATTTCGGCATCGATGTCCTGCACATTAACCTTCATAAGACGTTCACCACCCCCCACGGCGGCGGCGGACCCGGCAGCGGTCCGATAGCAGTGAAGAAGATTCTCGAGCCATTCATGCCGTACCCCACGGTGGGACGGAAAGCGGACGGGACCTATTTCTTTGATTATGAGCGTCCTCAGTCCATAGGAAAGATCAAGGCCTACAACGGGCAATTCGGCATGCATGTCCGTGCGCTCTGCTACATTCTGGCGAACGGACCAGAGGGCCTGAAGGAAGTTTCAGAAGTTGCGGTGCTCAATGCAAACTACATTCGAGCCAAGCTGAAGGAGGCCTACGCTCTGCCTTACGATTCGCCGACTCTCCACGAAGTCGTCTTGTCTGATCGGATTCAGACCCGCAAGGGTGTCCACGTCGGCGATATCGGAAAACGCCTTATGGATTACGGTTTCCACCCTCCAACAGTTTCGTTCCCGCTCATAGTTCCAGGCGCCGTCATGATCGAACCCACCGAAACCGAAAGCAAACAAGAACTCGACGCGTTCATCGACGCCATGCTAGCCATCGCCAAAGAAGCGGACGAAAATCCGGAATTGGTCAAGACTGCCCCGCACACGACACGGGTCGGCCGTATCGATGAAGCTGCGGCCGCCCGGCGGCCGGTGTTGCGCTGGCGGCCGGACGTTACGCCACTGTAAACACGGGCTGAAGCAGGCCTGATGCGGTTTTAGTGAATCCTCGATTTGGGAGACCTGTTCTCGGAATGTCCCTCTCCCTTTGGGAGAGGGTGGCGCGAAGCGCCGGGTGAGGGCAGGAAATGCGCCCTCATCCGGCCCTTCGGGCCACCTTCTCCCAGAGGGAGAATGACAGTTCCAGCGGGATTCCGCTATTTGGACAGCTATGATACTTACTGCCCTTCGACCCAGACTTCACCATCTTCGAAGAATTCTTTCTTCCAGATGGGAACGACTTTTTTTAGCTTGTCGATTGCGTAATGGCAGGCGTCAAAAGCGGGGCGTCGATGAGAGGAGGTAATGATCACCGCGACGCTCGTCGCGCCGATATCGAGGTGGCCGAGCCGATGGATCAGAGCCACACCGTCGATCTCCCAAGCCTGGCGCACGAAGATACCAATCTCCTCCAGTTTCTTGAGAGCCATGGTCTCGTAAGCCTCATAGACCAGGTAAAGCGTCCGCTTCCCTTTCGAGTTGTTCCGTACGACACCCTCAAAAATGCAAATCCCCCCGTCTTCACCGCGGAGCATCTGGCGTGCGATCTTCTGCGCGTCGATCGGATCGCGGGTTATTTGGTAGATCTCGCCAGGTCTGTTGATGACCATCGCTTCCGATTGGACTTCGCCGCCGCTCACCGGCGGAAAGATGGCCACCTCGTCGCCGTCCCGGATCTGCGCTCGCTGGTCAACATAGTCTTCATTGACTGCCGTCAGCACGACCGGGCGATAATCCTTCATTCGAGGATACGTGGCTTCGAGTTGCGTCAGCAGATCTCCGATGGTTGCCCCGACCGGCATGTCGACCTGTAATTGCCGGACGCCGGCAATGTCTTTGAGAGTGGCGAAGAATAGAACTCGGACCCGCATTTTGTTGGATATTAGCACAAGTGCTACACTCGGCCTTCGGATGAAACGGGCGCTACATCTTGTCTTGTTCTCGTCTTTAGCGCTCTCCGCCTGCACCTCCGCCAGGCTGTCTCACGACGAAGCACGAAGGAAAATTCTGGAGATCGGTAGATCCAATCTGGTTCCGGATGCTATCGAGATCCAGCGAATCGTTTCACAGACCGATACGCTGGCGATCGCGGAAGCGAGCGTGACGCTGGCCTTCCAGTTCCGTCGAGACAAACCCGGCAGCGAGTGGCGGATCGAAGCCGTGCGGTTGGGTGACCGTGACTGGATCAATCTCGATGAGCTGCTTGCCGCTGTCAATGAAGGCCGGCGCCGGGCAACGGTTGCAGCATTGGGTAAAATTGCCGGCGCGATCGCAAAATATCGTGACAGTAACGGCTCGGTTCCCCCAGCCCGCGACATCATCACCCTCACCGACGCGTTACATCCGCTTTATATGAACGAATTGGTCCGACAGGACGCCTGGGGCAATCCGATT
>Ga0137386_10001449_pt1 | contig 14835 bp, 17 predicted proteins | sample SagtaG_4_FD_104910 | JGI IMG/M metagenome (GOLD analysis project Ga0137386, IMG submission 104910) | Vadose zone soil microbial communities from Sagehorn Ranch, Mendocino, California, USA - Sage2_R_100_16 metaG | ecosystem: Environmental > Terrestrial > Soil > Vadose zone | place: USA... | reverse complement strand
TCCCAGCGCCCCAGCGCCCCCATTCAGCCTCCCGGACCAGGACGGCAAGACCGTCTCCCTGGACGATTTCAAGGGCAGCAAGGTGATCGTCTACTTCTACCCAAAGGACGACACCCCCGGCTGAGCGGACGCGAACTCATGTCCCCATTCCCTGCTGCACTGAGGAGCACCATGCCGAAGCTCGAAGCCGGCACCCAAGCGCCGACATTCACCCTGCCCGACCAGGACAGCCAGCCCGTGTCACTGGACGACTTCAAAGGCCGCCGCGTGCTCGTGTACTTCTACCCGGCAGACGATACGCCAGGCTGCACTCGCGAGGCGTGCCAGTTCAACGACAACCTCCACGCCTTCCAACGCGCCGACGTCCCGGTGCTCGGCGTCTCCCCCGACGACGCCGCCAGCCACCAGCGCTTCCGCGCCAAGTACGGCCTTGCCTTCCCGCTGCTGTCCGACCCTGACCACCAGGTCATGGACGCCTACGGCGCCTGGGGCGAGAAGACCAGCTACGGCAAGACCACCGTGGGCGTGATCCGCTCCACCTTCCTGATCGATCAGGACAGCAAGGTCGCCCGCGCCTGGTACAACGTCAAGGCCGACGGCCACGCCGCCAACGTCCTCGCCGAGATCGGAACCTGACCACAGCGCCTGCGCCGGCTGGGCACCGTGAGCTAGAAGTTGCACGGCCTCGCGGATCCTGATCACGGTGAGGCTGACGACGATGGCGGCTGGCGGCGGCCGCCTCAAGAGGGCGTGTCACCCCTGCTGGTACAGTTTGGTCCAGCGACACAACGATTCGGCTTCCACCTCACCCCACTGACAACAGCGGTGGGCAGTAACGTCGGCCACGAACGCCGGTACGCTTTGGAGGCGGAAGAACGAGCGTTGTGCCGCCTCGAGACGCACCGGGCTCTGCCCGGGGATCTCGAGGGGGAGACGCGGCACATCGGGCCTGATCTCCCCCGGACGTGACCAACGTCCGGGACTGGGTCCCGGACGACCGGGATTCGGAGATCGGAGGCAAACCGATGGAGACCGCGACGACCTACGAGACCGTCCTGCCCCGCCCAGTCGACCGGCTGCCCACGTCGGCGCTGGCGGCCGCAACCCGCAAGCTCGCCGACAAGCTGTCCGACAACTTCGCACTCAGTGATGACGCGGCCGCCGCCCTCGCCCAGGCGGTCGTGGACCCAGCGGCAGCGCGGCGCGCCGTGGAGAGCCCCGAACGGCTGCCGGTTCCCGGCGGCGCAGTCCTCGCCGTCCGCACCGAGGTCTGGGCGCGCTGCATCATGCCAGACCCTCGCAACCCCCGGATTGGGCCGGCGCGCCGTCACCCGGCGTCCGACCTCGTCGGGCGGGACGAGGGTTCGCGGTTCCGGCCCCTTCCCGACCCAGACCCCGCTCCAGACAGCCGAGCGGAGCTCGTCGTGCGGCTCCAGAACCAGGAGCATCTGGCGTGGGCCGCCCAGCAAGCCACCGAGTACATCTTTTCCAGCAACGACTGGCGCGAGTCGATCAAGCACCAAGGCGTGATGACTGAGATCTGGCTCGCAGCCACGACCTTCGACCATGGGGACAACACCCCCAGCGTGACGGTCCCGGTGACGGTCGAGGGCTCCAGCCGGATCACCGCGGTCCACGACCTCCTGGGTGTGCGGTCGGCCGACGTGCCATACAGCCGCGACGAACGGCGGCTGCGCCACCACATCCGCAAGCTCAACGAGGCTACCGCCAACGCCGGCAACCCAGACGCCCTCGACAACAAGACCGCCGTCATGCTGCGGTGCGAGGTCGTGCCGGCCCTGCTCCTGGTCGGCTTCGAAGCCCATCGCGGCGACACCACGCCCACCTTCGCCGTGGCGGTGAAGTCGCTCGTCGCGCTGCGCCACGTCGACTTCCCCAAGCCCTGGGGCGAGGCGACAGAGAACGAGGCCCTGGCGGACGCTGTCCTAAACGAGCTGGAAGCGCGCGGCCTCATTACGCCTGGCAAGGCCGACTGGCTCGCTGGCGCACTCACGCCCGAGGAGGCGCGCAACGCTGGCTTCAGCGCTGACCCCACCGTGCGGGCGGCAACGATCATCCGGCTGTTCACCGATCGCGACCCTCGCACCCATGAAGCGGTCCGAGTGGCCATCACGAGCCAGAGCACCCGCAAGCAGATCAGGACCAAGCTGCTCTTCGAGATCGCCACATCGCTCGTGCTGCGGTCTGTGCCCGAGCCGGACGCGCATCGGCGAGAGCAGGTCCGCAAGTACCTGAAGGACGCCTACAGCCAGGAGCTCGCCGGCGAGTGGACCGCGACGCTCCGGTCCGCCGACGAGCTCGCAACGGCGGCCCTCGGGGAGCTCCATGGAGACGGCCTCGAGGGCTCCTCCCGCGAGCTCGCGGCCCGGGCCGCGTACCCGCTGATCGTCAACGGGCACCTGTACGGGGATCGCGGGGCGAGAAACAACGATCAGCCCGACCGGCGCAAGCCGGGTGAAGTCATCGACCGCATGCGGTCCAGCCAGCACGGGATCCTCCAGCTCCGCCAGGCGCTCACCGACTTCGCCGCGGACCAGCGGATCCGCCGCGTCCACGAGGATGGCACCACGCTACGCAACGACGACGGGCACGACGTCCTGGTGCGCGACGCCGACCTGCGCGGTACCTTCTCGCCTCCGGGTCACCCGCCCGCAACGCCAGCACCGGAGACCACGGCCGAGATCCTCCGAAACACCCTCGCAGAGGTCGGCACGGCGTTCCACGCCCTGGACGACGCTGTAAAGCGCGTCGAGAGTGTCGTGGGTGATGACGGCCGGCCTGCAATCGATGTTTTGGGTGCCGATGGCGCCGACTGTCAGGCCTGGCAGCAGATCCTGATCAAGGTGCTGCAGAAGCTGCCGCTCTGGCAGCAGACGCACGCCCAGCGCCTCGGCACTGTGCCCTCGATGACCGCCGACGACCTCGACGAGGGCCTCGACAGCCTCGACGACGATGCCGTGGATGAGGACGACATGATGTAGCTCCAGGTCGCGGAGGGTCCTGCCCAGCAGCCCCGAGTGATGTCACCCCTCCGCCTACACTCGACCTTGCGACACGGGCTGTCGTGCTCGCCTCACCGCGCCGCATTCGACGGCGCGGGCGGCAACGCCGTTCTCCACCAACGATTCGGCACCGCGCACCAGTACCAGCCGGGCCGGGTCGTCCAGGGACGGTACGCCTCGGCGGTGCGCACCCACTCGCTGCCGCTTCAGCCACACCGGGCGCAGGCCCGGGAGGCGAAGAGCGGGTGCGCGGGCATCTCGCCCAGCTCACCCGGACCACGTCCGTCCGGCGGCCGGAGGGCCGGCCGCCCGAGCCGGGAGCGAGAGTGCCATGCCGTACTTCTTCGGGCGCGACCACGAGCTGCGCGCCCTGATCGACAGGATGGACCTGCGGGTCTTCGATGACGCGCCGTGCCTCGGCGTGGACCCGAGCGCCTACCACCCTGAGGCCAGCGAACCCGATGAAGTTCACCTCGCGCGATGTGCCATGTGCGACATCCGGCTCCAGTGTCTGGCGCTTGCCCTGCGGAGCGAGGCGCCGGACGAGCGCCATGGCTGGTACGGAGGGGTCGGCCCCGATGAGCGTGACCTCGTCGCTGCAACGCTCCACCTCGTCGCCGACCAGCATGACGTGCCGCCGCGCGCAGTCGAGGCGGCGCGACTTCGCGCTGAGGGCCTCACCATCGATGCGATCGCCGAGCGACTGGACTGCTGCCGCCGGACAGTCCAGCGCTACCTCCGGATGGTGGCGTGATGATCGCCGATTCAACCCACCACACGCGGCGGCGCCAGGAGCAGCGCAACTTCACCTACGAGGAGCTCGCCGACATCGTCGGCAACGACCAGTGGGCACCTGCATGGAGCGTCGGCCGTATCCCCACACCGGGCCGGCCGGTGTGCATCGGGATCCAGCCCGCCGAACCCGGCCGCGACCGGCGCCAGGTACTGCTCGGTGTGACGAACGAAGGGCGGTTTGGCGTCGCCGTCGTTGCCCGCAGGTCGCACGCGCACGGCGTCATCGTGACGATGTGGGATCCTGCGGCAAGCCCGGATCTCTGGCGCGAAGACTTCACCGGCCCGACGGCGGCCGGCGTCCGTGCCCTGCCACCGACAATCTGGTACCGGCCTCCAGCCACTGCACGGCGGCGCCGGTGATGGCGATGGAGCCCTCCGTCATCATCCCGATGGCCGAGGCGGCTGCCCTCGAGGGCGCCACGAGTGCCTTCTACCCGACCGCCCGGTCTCCTCGCCTAGAAGCAGTCGTCCCGAATGAACACCACGGTCAACGCCGGCGTCATGTCACACCAACGCGTACCTCACCGAGACCACTCCGAGCCCAAAGGGAGCGCCATGCAGGCCAAGCCCCAGACCGAGCCAGTCGACACCGCGACCGGACCGCAGATCAACATCGTCATCAACAGCACCCACTACCGTGCACCGCGGCCGGTCATGACCGGCGCGGAGCTGGCCGCGCTGTCCGGCGTGCCAGCCGGCAACCAGCTGTTCCTGGAGGTCCCTGGACCGGGAGACGATCGCCCGATCGGCCCAGACGAGCCGGTCGAGCTGCGCTCCGGGATGCGGTTTTATGACGTGCCGGTCGGCAATCTGGGCTGAGCCGCATGATCCCCGCCCCCGACGTCGCCGCCCTGGTGGCCTGCTATCCCACCGCGGCCGTGGTCGGCCGCGGCGACCATACTGCGGTCGTGGTGGTGCCCGCCCTGCCGCTCGGGCCGGGCTGGAACCAGCCGACCACCGAGGTCTTGTTCCTGGTCCCGACCGCCTACCCGGCAGCCCAGCCGGACTGCTTCTACACCGGTCCGCAGCTGCGCCTGGCCGGCGGACAGCTGCCGAGCAACACCGCCCTGAACGAGCTCGACGGCCGCCAGCTGCTGTGGTTTTCCTGGCATCTGGCCAGCTGGCATCCGCACCGCGACAACCTGGTGTCCTACCTGCGCTTCATCGAACGGAGGCTGCACGATGCCCGCTGAGCTGCGGCTGACCGACACCCAGTGGGCGCAGCTGCGCGCTGGGCTGCTGGGCGACGACGATGAGCACGCTGCGCTGCTGATCTGCGGCTACCTGATCGCCAATGATGACCAGGTGCTGGTCTGCCGCCGGGTGCAGCAGCTCGGCGCCGCTGACCTCCTCGACACGAGTCGGCGGCACCTAGCCATCGCCCCCACGACCCTGGCCCGGGCGGCCAAGGGCGCCCGAGCCGAGCAGGGAACCATGGTCGTTTGCCACTCCCATCCTTTTCCCGGGCCCGTGCACGCCTCCACGCTCGACCTGGACACCGAGGCGGAGCTGTGCGGCCGGGCGCTGTGGGGGCGGCTGGCCCCCCGGCCGGTGGCCGCCCTGGTCCTCGGCCCGGACGGCCTGGATGGGCGGCTGTGGCGGGACGGGCGGGGCCAGCCGCTTGACCGGGTCCGGGTGGTTGGCGACCAGATCCGGCTGCTGCCCCCACCGCCGGGGAGGCAGGTCGGCGACGAGGTCGCCCGACAGGTGCTGGCTTGGGGGAAGGGCGGCCAGAGCCGGCTGGCGGCCGCTCGCGTGGCGATCGTCGGGATGGGCGGCACCGGCTCCCAGGTCGCCGTCCAGCTTGCCCATCTCGGCGTCGGTGGGCTCATCCTGGTCGACCCCGACCGGGTCGAGGCGACCAACCTGTCCCGGCTGGTCGGGGCGACTAGGACCGACGTCGGCCGGCTCAAGGTCGAGGTGCTCGCCGCCGCCGCCCGGGCCATTAACCCGACCGTGACGGTCCAGCCCGTTCTGGCGTCGGTGCTCGATATCGACCCGCGGGTGCTGGCGGCCGCCGACGTCATTGTCTGCGCGACCGACGGGCACGGCTCCCGGGCGCTGCTCACTGAACTCGTCCAGCAGTACTTGGTGCCGGTCGTCGACCTTGGGGTCGAGGTGATACCCGGCGCGCGCGGGCTGCGAGCCGGTGGCGGGGTGCGGGTGCTGCGGCCGGGCGGCTGGTGTCTGCATTGCGCCGGGACGCTGGACGCTGGGCTGGTCCGCGAGGAGTATCTCGACGGCACTGAGCGAGCCCGCGAGGCGGAGCGTGGCTACCTGCGGGGCGCCAACACCTCCGCGCCTGCGGTGATCTCCCTCAACGGTGTGGTCGCCTCGCTGGCCGCGTTGGAAGTCTGCCATTTGCTGGTCGGCTTCCTCGGCGACGGCGGTGGCCGGCTGCTGTACCGGGCCGAAGCGCGGGCGCTGACGACCGCCTCGGTCACCCGCCACCCTGCCTGCTATGTCTGCGGCGAGGGTGGGCTGCTCGGGCTGGGCGACGCGCGCCGGCTGCCGACCCGCTTCCAGGATCATTCCGTCGGCTAGCCGTTCACGCTACGATGCCGCCATGTCGGACACCGAGCCACGCCGCCCACCGCTTAGTGAGTTCGCCGTCCCCGTGGCCAGCGGCCTTGAGGAGGACGCCGAGACGGCCGGCGCGCCTCCGTTTGATGCGGCGACCGCGGCGGAGATCACCTCTCGGATGCGGGAGATCGATGCTGCCCAGCAGCGCGCTGAGGCGACCAGCCGCGACGTCTACCTCACCTAGCCGGCCGCGGTGAACCGGTTCGAGTGGTCGCGCGTGCGACAGCCAGCAGACGCGGTTGACCTTCGCCGGCCGGGGGCGCTGTACAGCCTGCTGCACACCTACGGCGGGGCCAGCCCCCAGGTGCTGCAGGCGGTGCTCGGCCAGGCGTTCACCCAAGGCGCCCAGACCGCCATCGTCGAATACCGCTACCTAGACGCCGACTACCGCAACGAGCACAGCCGGTTCTACTCGACCACCTTCCGGCGCTACCCGTCGGCCGCCGACCGGCTCCACTTCTTCACTGCCCCGATCCCACCCGAGCTGTTCAGCCCCGACCGTCCGGCCCGGTTCCACCGGCTCGGCTACCTCGGTTACACGGTGCTGCGGCCGGTACCCGCCGCGCCAATCGGACGGACCATGCTGCCTCCGCCCCCCGATCTCACCGGCCACGTCACCTGCTGCGCCCGCGACCAGATCAACCTGCTCGGCGAGCCGCTTGAAGTCACTGCGGCGCCATTCATCGCCCAGGACGCCCAGCTGTCCCGGTGCGCCCAGGCCGCCCTGTGGATCACCGCCTACTACCATCATCTCGCCCATGGCACCCCGCGCCTGCTGCCCGGCGACATCGCGGTCGCCGTGCCCGCCGAGCTGGCGCTTGGCCGTCCGGTGCCGTCGGAAGGCCTCAGTGTGTTCCAGTTGTCGGCGGCGGCCACCCGCATCGGGCTGCCCGCGTTGGTCTACAAGCTCGACGACCTGCCCACCGGCGAGAGGCTGCCCCGCATCGCTTGCCGCTACCTCAACTCCGGCCTGCCGGTCATCATCGCTGGCGCCGGCCATACGTTCGTGCTCGTTGGCTACCGCCGCATGCACCCCGGAACACTCCAGGAGCGCATCCACTTCATCCGCCACGACGACGAGGTCGGCCCCTACCAACTGGTCGAGAACTTCCTGCTCGACGACTACACCCCCTGGCAGTACCTGATCGTCCCGCTGCCCGCCAAGGTCTACCTGTCGGGGGAGAAGGCCGAGGTGCTCGGCGAGGCCCGGCTGACCACCTCGTCGGCCGACAGCGACAACCCCGCCGCCCGCCAACTGCACGACACGATCACGACCCACGAGGTGAGCTTCCGCTCCACCGTGCTCAAGTCCAACGCCTTCAAGACCGGCCTGGAGTGCCGCGGCGTCCCCGACCCGGTCGCCTCCATCTACCGGCGAATGCCGATGTCGCACTGGATCTGGGTCGTCGAGGCCACCGACCGGGCCGCCCGCGACCGCGGCGACCCCTGCGTGCTCGCCGAGGCGATCATCGACGCCACCGACCACCTGCGCGACCTGCACGTGCTCGCCTGGCGCATCCCCGGCGAGCTGGTCCAGTGGGACCCCGACGAGGATCGCCTCAGCCGCCGAGACCTGGCTGCCGTGCCGCCGCTCGGGTCGGTAGCCCGCGGGCCCGGCTGACGCCCACACCCTGTCACACGCCAACGTATGAAGGAAGGAGGTGCTGCGTGACCGACGAACTCATCACTGATGCCCGGGCCGGCAAGCCACACGCGGCCCCCTTCCTGATCAGCCTGCACGGCCCAGCCTTGGCCGGCTACCTGCGGGCGATCGCGTCCGACCTCTCCGACACCGACCGCGAGCTGATCGCCGAGCGGGCCATCGAGGCCGCCGTCCGCAAGATCGACCGCTACGATCCGACCCACGGGCCCTTTGCCGCCTGGCTGCGAGGCTTCGTCCGCTACGAGGTGCTCAACTGGCGGCGGGCCACGGCCAGGCTGGACAGCCTGGACGCGGTCGACGTGCCGACCCCTGACCCGCCCTGCCACACCAACCCGCCCAGTGAAGTGGTGACCGCCGTCACCGACGCGCTCCGTACGCTCCGCCCCGCCGGCCAGGTGATCATCGCGCTGCACGACATCGAGCGGCTGCCGTCGAAAGAAGCGGCGGCCCGGTTGGGCATCACTGACGCCGCCTGCCGCCAACGGTACGCGCGGGCGCGCCGACGCCTGGCTGCGGTCGCCGCCAGGGACCCGCGGTTGAGCACGTATGCGAGGGAGGCAAGCCAATGACGCCGATCCCACCGACTGGTCACGACCCTCACGGCGACGACGCGGTCGACCGCATCAGGGCTGAACTTCGGGACACCCCCGAAGCCGACACTGCCGTGGCAGAGTCAGTTGCGCTCAACGCCGCGCAAGATGATCTCGATAACGCCCTCACAGTCCTATCCGCCGCTGCGCTCTCCGCCGAGGCGCAGGCTGCGGTCGAGCGGCTTTTGGCGCCAGGAGAAGGCCTCACACCCGCAGCGCGGCAGCGGATGATCGCGGCTGCAGAACGAGGACTCCGTCGGCAGCGTCTGGCAGGCGGAACGCTGGCGTCGCTCCTGGGGATCCGTCGCGATGAGGAGGGACTACCCGCGGCGGTGCTTGCGCGGGAGCTCGACCTCGAGGAGACCGAGCTGCTTGCCATGGAGTCCGGCGAGCGCACCTTCCGGGCCTTGAGCGCCCAGCAAATCGCCGCCTGGGTGATTCGCCTTGCCGTCGAACGCCAGCGGGCAGTCGACGCGCTGCGGCGCTCACTTGGATTGGCATCGGTGACTCCCAGCTATGCGCAGCGTAAGGGACCCCGCGATCAGACACAACGCGCCGACGACCTGGCCCTGGTCACGGCGGTCGACGAGCTACTGTCCCAACATCCTTAGGCGAAGTCGTTTGGATGAGAGCGGCGTTCATGGCCGGCGAGCGCCCTCGTGGCCGCCGACGTGCGGGCTCACAACAGAGGCCGAGTCACCCTGTCGAGGATACTTGTATCTGTTTGACTACTTGCGCCGCCGGCCGCCGGGCAGCTTGTAACTGAGGGTGTCCGTGATGCCCTATGCGCCCGGACGTTGACGGGGACCAGACCATAGGCAAGGTGTCGAAGCCTGCCTTGGAGGTCTGGTCCCCGTTGTCATACTGCCCGCGTTCGTCGCTGCCCGCAGACGTGCTGGCCTGGCTGGCCGATCGCCTGGCCCACCTGCTCCCACCGCGCCCGCCCGGCCAGGGCGGCACCCCGCCACTGTCGCTGGAGGTCCGCCTGGACGCCGTCGCCGCGGTGCTGCTGGACGGGCTGTCGTACCGGCGCGCCGCCCGCATGGTCGGGATCTCCAAGACCGAGGTCGGCGACAGCCTCGACCTGCTGCTTGGCGAGCTTGGCGCGCTGGGCTTCTGCCAGCCCGACGGGACCTTCGTCACCACCCTGGACGACCTGCGCGAGCTGCTAGCGGAGATGGCCCAAGCCGGCGAGGCGGTCGTGGTCGACGGGCTGGCCACCCGGGTGCAACGCCCCGCCGGCTGGGCCAACCAGAAGGTGCTCTACGACGCCAAGCGGCACGCCCACACCGCCCAAGGCCTGGCCGTCTCGACCATCCACGGGGATCTGCTGTGGCTGGACGGGGGCTGGCCCGGCAGCTGCCACGAGCAGGAGTTGCTGGCGCTGTCGGGGCTGGCGGGGGTGCTGGACGCCGCCAGCGTCGCCGCCATCCTCGACCGGGGCTTCCGGGGCATCGCCAGGCCGCGTGAGCACTGGCATACCCCGGTCGGGGACCGGCGCACCAAGGACCGGCTGACTGACCAGCAGCGGACGTTCAACCGCGTGCAGGCGGGCCTGCGCGCGCTGGTGGAGCAGGCGATCGGGCATCTCGCCAACGCCTGGGCGCTGCGCCGCTGGCGTGGGCTGCTGTACCGGGTGCGCGAGGTGTACCGAGCCGCTGGCGCGCTGGTCTGCCTGGCACGCTGGCTGCATCGGGTCCCCGCATGACCGAGTTCACGGACACCCTCTCAATAGCACAAAGCTCTGTAGGGTTGGTCGTCAGGGCAGCAATTCGCTCGCTCCGCCGGCGTCGCCCAGGTAGCCCCACCAGGGGAGGCGCTCGTCGTGCAGGTCGTTGAGGAAGGCGGCGAGCAGCACCATCCCGTTGGGCTGCACGGCGGCGTCGAGCAACCGCCCGAGCTCGTCGACTGCAGCCTTCCCCTGCTCGAGAGTGAACTGGTCCAGCACCCCATCGAGGTGGTCTGTGTTCATGGACGCTCCCTTCGTTGCTGGAGTTGCTCATCGAGCTACTCTCCCGCCGGCCGACTGCCAGGCCCAATCGCGCTCGGTCGGCCCGGCGTGAAGCCCGGGCATCGACTACCAAGTGCTCATCTGCCGCTTGGCGTCTGGAGCTGGCGCACGGCTGGGTTGAGGAGCTTCTCCTTCTGGGTACCGGCGATGAGGTCCCCGTGCCCGGCACCGGCCTCGCTCGTCAGTCGTCCCAGCCGTGGTGGTCGCTGTCGTCGTGGCGCCTGCTGTCGTCGCGGCCGTGGTGGTCGCTGTCGTCGTGACGCCTGCTGTCGTCGCGGCCGTGGTCGTCGCAGTCGTCGTGGCTATAGGCGGTGGGCTCCTGGCGCAGCCCCGGCGCGTGCCGGTCGTCCGTGGAGGCCGCCACCGGCGTCGCGGAGGAGACGACGGGTGTCGCGGAGCGGTCGTCACCACTGGCAGCGGCCCAGGCCGCCGCGGTGGTGCCGGCCAGGAGCATGGCGCCCACCGCCGCGCCGATCAGTGTCTTCTTCCAAGGGGTCTCCATGCCCGGTGCCTCCTTGGTCGGGTCGAACCGGATCGTGCGGTTCAAGGCTAGGGCGGGGAAGCCTACGGGCTTCTTCAGGGATGGGAAGGGCGCAGGAAAAGCTGGATTAAGCGTCGTCCAAGTGATGAGTCCAGCGCCGCTGCGCGGAGGTGTTCGGCGACAAGACCGACCGCCCGGTCATGTATCGCACTGCCGTGCTGGATCACACCAGGGTCTGGAGCGCTTGGGATGAGGGTCCTGGCTGGTCGACACGCCGAACCGGACCATGGCCGGGCGGATCCGACAGTGCACGCCTGCTTCTGGGCGCGCTCACCCGCGCAGCTGCTGGCGACTGCCGCGCCGCACAGCTCACACCCTGGCTGCCCGATGGTAACCGACAGAACCTCCGGGAGGGCGCTTGGCTGCATCGTGTTGACCTCCGTGTGTCTTGGTCCTGCCGGCCGGACCACCACGACGGGGGGCGCGGTGGTCCGGCCGGTCCTGTCGACGGGGTTGCAGGCCGACGCCACGACGCTACCCATCGCTGGGTGTAGGCCCGATGTGGGTTGGATGTGGGTCCTCACATGTGCCGCACGGCCTGGGCGCTGCCGGAGGCTCGGGCTGGTCAGCCTGCCGGCAGGAGCAGCCGCACCACCGCGCCCCCCTCGGCACGGTTGGCGGCCTCGGCATGGCCGCCGTGGCCACGGGCGATCGCCTCGACGATCGCCAAGCCCAGTCCCGCACCGCCGTGCTGGCGAGTGCGGGCGGTGTCGGCCCGGTGGAAGCGCTCGAAGGCATGCGGCAAGAACTCGGCCGGGAAGCCGGGCCCGGCGTCACTGACCGCCAGCAGCACCACGCGGTCGTGCCGCTCGGCCCGCACCCCGATCGTGCTGCCTGCCGGTGCGACCCGCAGGGCGTTGTCGAGCAGGTTGTCCACGGCCTGGCGCAGCCGGTCGGTGTCGATTGGCACGTCGAGCGCCCGGTCGACCTGCAGCTGGAGCTGGACCCCGCGGGCGGCGGCGCGACCGGTGGCAGCGGCGATTGCCCCATCCAGCAGCGGGGCCAGCAGCTGGCGGGTTGGGCGCACGACCGGGCCACCCTGGTCGGAGCGGGCCAGAAACAGCAGGTCCTCGGCCAGGCGGGCGATCCGGCTCGCCTCCGCAGCGGCATGGTGGACCGACTCGGCCAGCTCCTGGCGGTCGCGGCCGGGACGGTCGGCCAGCTCCAGCTCGGCCCGTAGCACCGTCAGCGGGGTGCGCAGCTCATGACTGGCATCGGCGATCAGCCGGCGTTCCCGCTCCAGCGTCCGGCTGATCCGGCCAAGCAGCCCGTTCATGGTCTGTGCCAGCGCGGCCAGCTCGTCCCGGGTGCCCGGCACCTGCAGCGCTCGGCCCGGCTGGTTGGGCGGGACCGCGGCGACCGCCGCCCGCAGCCGCTCCACCGGCCGCAACGCCGCCCCGGCCAACAGCCAGGCCCCCAGGCTGCCGAACACCACCAGCGCGACACCACCAAGCAGCAGGCCAGCCCGGACCCGATCCAGCGCCGCCTGCGCGGTGGACAGCGAGCTGCCGACCACCACCACGTAGCGGCCGTCGGGGCGGGTGACCGGCACGGCCAGCAGGCGGACCTGCTCGGCGCCGACCCGTTGCTGGAAGCCGACCGGACGGGTGGTCAGCCGCACCAGCACCGACCCGGGGACCAGCCGCTGGCCCGCAAGGCCCGGCGCGGCCGCCAGCGGCCTGCCCGAGGGGTCCAGCACCTGGCTGAACGACTCCCGCGTCGCGGCGAGCTGCTCGCGGAGCTCGTCAAGCTCGACCTCGTCCTCATGTTGCAGGACCTGCACCACCCGGGCGGCCCGGTTGGCAAGCTCCTGGTCGATCGAGCCTAGCAAGCTGGTGCGCAGCCCCCAGACGGCAAGTAGCCCACCCACCGCCGCCAGCAGGATCGTCGCGGCGGCCACGACCAGCGCCAGGCGCAGCCGGATCGGCATCGCCTAGGCCCCTTCCGGCTCGCGCAGCCGATAGCCGGCCCCACGGACCGTCTCCAGGTCGGCCCGGCCAAACGGCCGGTCCACCTTGCGGCGCAGGTAGCCGACGTACTGGTCGACCACGTTGGACGCCGGGTCGTAGGCGAAGTCCCACACGTGCTCGAGGATCCGGGTGCGGGTCAGCACCTGCCCAGGGTGGGCCACAAACAGCTCCAGCAACGCAAACTCCTTGGGGGACAGGTCCAGCTCGACCTCACCGCGCCAGGCCCGCCGCCGCGCCGGGTCCAGCCGCAGGTCGCCGACCTTGAGCACGGTGGGCCGCTCGATCCGCCCACGGCGGACCAGCGCCCGCACCCTGGCGGCCAGCTCCGCGAAACTGAACGGCTTGACCAGGTAGTCGTCGGCGCCGGCGTCCAGGCCCGCGACCCGGTCGTCGATGGTGTCGCGGGCGGTGAGCAGCAGCACCGGCATCCAGCGCTTGGCCGCCCGCAGCCGCCTGGTCACCGCAACGCCGTCCAGGCTCGGCAGCATCACGTCCAGCACGATCGCGTCATAGTCGGCCTCGGTCGCCAGCCACAGCGCCTCGGCCCCGTCGCCGGTGACGTCCACGGCATAGCCCTCCTCCTCAAGGCCGCGCTTGAGCAGCAGGGCCAGCCGGACCTCATCCTCGACCACCAGCACACGCATGCCCTGGAGTATGCCGCCCGCAGATGTGGAAACGATGTGAGCCACCTGCCAAGCCGTCCGCCGCCACCGCCGGGGGACAACGCCGAGCTCACCGCGCATCTACCAGTGAGTCCAAGACGACCGAAGCCTCCGGGAGGGATGAGGTGCCAACATAACCATCTGGAGGCGTTGTGCTGCCATGGTATCGGCGCGTTGCGCCGCGATCGGTCACGCCCTGCCCCAGGCCACCAACCTCGCCCTGCTGATCCAAGGACAGCGGCGGGTTGCCGCCCTGCCCGGGCGGGCGGGGTGGTAGCAGGTGGGCCAGGGGCGCGGCCAGCCAGGCCAGCACCGGTGCGGGCAGGGACGGGCAGCATGACACGGGGACCAGACCTCCGTGGCAGGCTTGAACACCTTGCCTATGGTCTGGTTCCCGTCAACGTCCGCGCGCACGGAGCATCACGGACACCCTCACTGAACTCGATGCTGTCTGCTGTAGAAGCCAACGTCAGGCGCCTTGATCCACGAGCGCAGCTTGGCAGCGGTCTTCGGGTTCGCGAGGCGGCGAACGAACTGCCGTTCCGGGGTGTGCGAGACCAGCACGACGTTGGTTGGCGAGCGGAAGTCGTAGGAGTTCTGTACCTCGAAAAAGGTTGGCGGCGATCTGGATCGCCTCGGCCTTGTCGAATGCCGCGGCATGCTCCTCCGTGCCGAGCTTGCGACTCTCCTCGTCGTAGAACAGCGCCAGCGCGCCGGTTAGCAGCTTCCGCTCGACGCTGCCGGCGACGCTCCAGAGCGAGGACGGGGACAAGCCATAGGAGCCGGTCTCGGCGAGCGCGCCCGAGATGGCGGACTAGCAGACGCGCCAGCCCGGCTTGCTAATTTAAGTGAGCGGTGATCGTGTTCTTCGACCGGGACGGCATCCCATCGAGCACGAACAGGTGTGCGTCCTTGATGGGCGTGGGCGACCGTACGAATGAAACGTGACGACGACCGAGGCCTGGTACCGTAGCCAATTGTAAAACGTTTATGCGAT
>Ga0137386_10001421_pt1 | contig 14965 bp, 6 predicted proteins | sample SagtaG_4_FD_104910 | JGI IMG/M metagenome (GOLD analysis project Ga0137386, IMG submission 104910) | Vadose zone soil microbial communities from Sagehorn Ranch, Mendocino, California, USA - Sage2_R_100_16 metaG | ecosystem: Environmental > Terrestrial > Soil > Vadose zone | place: USA... | reverse complement strand
TTTGGACTTGAAGCGACCCGTGCCGCCCGCCGCGTCGCCAGCGGCTGAAGCGCCTCACATAACGACGCTCAAGCAGGATTTGGCAACACTCAGATTCGGGATTGTCAGCAACCCTGACGGGACATTCGACCTCCGCACGGAATGGGCGGTCCGCGAGTTTCAGATCTATGCGGGGATGCCGAATGCTGCGCTCTTCAGTGGGTCAGCTAGTCGGTACGTTGATGCCTTGACTTCGGTCCCAAACGTCTTGCGATACAGCGGCCCCGTGTCTGGTCAGGTTAACGCGGCTACCAGGGTTGCCCTGCAGTATTGGAAGGCCACTGGCTGGCGTTGTCCCGTGGTGATCGGCGCGTGGTCGCCACCCACCACCGCGACGGCTGAACCGACCTCGGTGTTCGGCGGTCAGGACAATATCTGGTTGCACAAGGAGCTCGTTTCAAATAGCCCACGAGTCTATGCGCGGGACCTCACAGGATACTTTCCCCCACTTAGTGGAAACTCAAACATGATCGTAGTGGGTGAGTACCATCTCTACGATCAAGAGGGCGGCCCCGTTTCTCAGGCACCTAACCATACGCTGTCAGAGGTTCGCAGCTCTTCGTTAATCGGAATTCCCGAAGGCGACCTGGATGCCCCAGGGCGATCTACCTTCAAGGTGATTCGCGCAGTTTCGGAAGTAGAGTGCACGGGGTATTACGACAGCTTCAACGCCTACGACCCTGCCATCATCTCTGTTGGTCTGTTCCATTGGACGATTGGTCGACCTACTGCCCCGAACACTGACGAAAAGGAGGGCGAACTCTGCGGACTACTCGCCTATCTCCGCTATCGGTATCCGAATGCCTTCCGAACTGCTCTGGAACGATTTGGTGCTAGCGTGGACGAGGATTGGGTCACGGCGGAGGGAAGGCCCACGGGCCAAGATCTATTCAAAAAGGATCGGCGGAAGTACTCGGGGTGGGTTTCACTGCAAACAGAGGCCGGCCTCTTCGCCCGTCTCCCTCTCAGCGAGGAAGAGGGGGATTACTTTCGCACGTGGCACTGGTTCTACCGCATGCAAATGGCCGTGCGTACGAGTCCGGACTTCCAGCACGCCATGTGGGACTACGCGCGAGTTCGCATCCGGGACATTCTCTCGATCCCCTGGGGAAACCCGGCAAGTGCCGGCGAAAGGGTGACCGCGGACGGCACCGTGCCAGACGCCTTGGTAGGCACTCGCCCCGTGCGCGTTGGCGACGTCTACACCTCGGAGCGAGCCATGGCTCTTCTGATTAGAGGCCATGTCTTGCTGCCGAAGCCCACGATCATCCAAGCAGGCGAGGCTGGCCCCACTCTACGGGCGGCGTTTAGTGCGGCGAAAACTGCTGCCGCGAACTCAGGGCTGAGCTGGAGCAACAATCCCTCGACCTGGGGCGATCCTGAGGAACAGGCCTTGGTGGCGGCTCTCCTGGTGACGTTCAAGCAGGCCTTTCCCGATCCGAACAATAAAACCGGCCACCCGCAATCCTTTCAAGACGCGTACGACTATCCGAAGTGGACCCCCGTAGCCAACCCCAGGAAGTTCAAGCTCGATCCACAGGTCCTGGACCCGGACGACGCGCACCTCAAGATCCTGCGCAACTCCTTCAAGTTCGCGGGTGCCGATCTGCCGCCGGCGCCGGATTACGCCTAAGCCAACAATGCCCCAGTCCAAATCCACTCTCGACGCCGTAATCACCGAGACGGCCGTAGTGCTCGAGCCACTTCGCCGCATCGATTCGGCCGCCGGAGCCCTCGGCCTCATCCGGGACCTGGGCTGGGAGCTGCCCACCGTCACGGCCTTCCAGAACGGGTTCAGCTCCGTCGCCTCCGGGCTCCAGGGTCTGGTCACGAAGATCGGTAAGCTCGCCAACGCCGCGGGGTCGGATGACTACGCCGAGCTCATCAGCGACGCGGCGGACAGCATCACGTCCGTGATTTCCGTCGTCAACGGCGTCGATGGTCTACGCAAAGAAGTAAAGGAGGGGCTCCAGACGTTCCCAGTATTCGTGACCGACAGCGGAATCGCGACCGAAGAGCTGCCCAAACGCTTGCTGGATTATCTGATCATCACGTACTTGCAGAAGCGCTCACCCGGGCTCTTCGCAATTCTGAGTCTTTGCGGGATCACGGAGATTGAGAACGTCACGGTCACGCGATCGTGGGAGCCGACCGTCCGCGGCGCCACCTATCCTCTGCGCAGGATCTACTGGGAGCGGATCCCGAAACTGTTCACTGATCCCCTGGACATTGCGGATGACGTGTATCAGTGGAACGCCGCGAAGGAGTTCAACGCAAACCTCTTCTTACAGCGGCTCGACCTTCTCTTAAGCGGCTTCCTGCTTCCAGGCGGGTTGTACAAACAGGACGCTGCAGTCCGGACCGCCCTGGGCCGAAGCGAGACGGACGATCAGGAGCTCCGCATCCCGCTGCTTCAGAGGGGCGACTGGCCGGACAGCTTCCTGGAAGTCGGTCTCAATATCGTCCCGCTCGCGAAAGCGACGACGCCCGCAGCGCTTCCCAAAGGCCTCGCGATCCTGCCGTATCTCATCGGTGTCGCAGAAATCAAGAGCGATCTCAGCGACCAGTGGGAGATCGCCATTCGCGGCTCTCTGGATTTGAGCTCGGGGCTCGGATTACGCCTGCGGCCACCTCACGACCTCGACCTCGACACCGGCCTGCTGCGCTCGCCGGCCAGCGGCGTCAACGGCCGCATAGAGGCTGCGTTGCGTCCACGCAAGACATCCGAGCAGCTCCGCGTGATCTTCGGCTCGGAGAAGGCGTCACTGCTGGGGTTCCGTGGAGCCGGTGTCGGGTTCCTGGCGGCGCGCTCGAACGGCGACCAGGAGGTGGCCGCCGAACTGAACATCCAGGGCTTGACGGTCCGGATCGACACGTCCGGGGGCGACGGCTTCCTCCAAAAGCTCCTGGCAGGCATCAAGGTCGATTCGGTTATCGACCTGACGATCGGCTGGTCGAGCAAAGACGGACTGTACTTCCGAGGCAGCGGCGTCCTGGAGATCGCGATCGCGATCCACCGCCAGCTGGGCCCGATCCTGTTCGAGGCCGTCTATCTCGCTCTCAGCGTCAACGGCGGAATCGAGCTGGTGTTCACGGCATCGCTCGGTGCGGCGATCGGTCCCATCGCGGCGAGCGTACAGCGCATCGGCTTCAGAGTTCCCGTCAGCTTCCCTGCGGACGGTCACGGCAACGTCGGGCCGGTGAATCTCGAGGCTCCTCAGTTCCAGCCCCCCACCGGCGCGGGCCTGGTCGTGGACGCCGGCGGCCTCACCGGCGGCGGCTTCCTCGACTTCAACAAGGACGAGGGCCGCTACAGCGGCATCCTCCAGCTCAACTACGGCGAGGTCGCGCTCGTCGCCATCGGCCTGATCACCACCAAGATGCCAGACGGCTCCAAGGGCTTCTCGATGCTCCTGGTCATCGCCGTCGAGTTCAGCCCCCCGATCCAGCTCTCCTTCGGGTTCACTCTCTCGGGCGTCGGCGGCTTGATCGGCATCCACCGCACCATGGTGGTGGCCGTGCTGCGCGACGGCCTCAAGCAAGGCACCCTCGACTCGATCCTGTTCCCGAAGGACCCGATCCTCCACGCAAACAAGATCATCAGCGACCTGCGGTCCGTATTCCCGCCGGAAGAGGGCCGATTCGTCGTGGGACCGATGATCAAGATCGGGTGGGGCAACAACGTCATCACCGCCGACCTCGCGGTGCTGATCGAGCTGCCGGAGCCAATTCGCATCGTGATCCTGGGCAAGCTGCTCGCCGTGCTGCCCGAGGAAAAAGACGCGATCGTCGTGCTGCGCGTCGACGTCCTGGGTGTGATCGAGTTCGCCAAGAAGTCGCTCTCGATCGACGCCACGCTCTACAAGTCCCACATCCTGAAGTACGACCTCACGGGCGACGCGGCCCTACGCCTGACCTGGGGCGACAACCCGAGGTTCGCCATGTCGCTCGGCGGCTTCCATCCGCGCTTCTCGCCGCCGCCGGCATTTCCCTCGCTGCGCCGCCTCACGCTGAGCCTGAGCAGCGGCAGCTCGCTCGAGCTCTCCTGCAAGATGTATCAGGCGCTCACCCCCAACACCCTGCAGTTCGGCGCCCGGCTCGACGTGTACGCGGAGGCCGGGGGAGCGACTCTCGACGGCGGGCTCAGCTTCGACACGCTGATCTACTTCTCGCCGTTCTCCTTCACCGCCGACATTTCCGGCCACGTGGCGGTTCGCTATAAGGGTCACAAGCTAGCCGGCGTGCGGCTCCACCTCACGCTCTCGGGGCCCACCCCCTGGCGCGCCAAGGGCAAGGCCGGCTTCGAGATCCTCTGCTGGGACGTCACCGCCCGCTTCGACAAGCAGTGGGGGCGGGACGATCCCGCCGTGCTGGACGCGGTGGACCCCTGGGACCAGCTGAAGCAGGCGTTCGCCGGCCCCGACACCTGGGGCGCGGCGCTGCCGCCCGGTCGCCGCATGGTGGAGCGACTGAAAGCGATCGATACCGCGACCGGGGCGGTCGTCGTACACCCGATCGGACGCCTCGAGGTGCGCCAGAAGCTGCTCCCGCTCGACCTCAAGCTCGCCAAGTTCGGGAACGCTCCCGTGACGGGCCACGACACGTTCCGGATCACGGCGTTCGAAGCAGGCCCGCCCGGTGCCCTGATCGCGCTCGAGCGCAAACCGCTCAAAGAGTTCTTCGCGCGCGCGCAATTCGAAGAGCTGAGCGCGAACGACAAGCTGTCGCTCCCATCCTTCGAGCAGCTCGTCGCCGGCGCCCAGGCGGGCGCGAGTGACATGAGCCTGGGCGGGGACGCGCAGTGGCGTCCGCTCGCCTACGAATCCATCGTCATCGACGGCGACTTGATCGCCCGGCCCCCGGCCAAGGGCAGGACGCCGTGGACGGTGGCGCAACGTCACCTGAAGCACGCAGCGGCGCGCCGCGCGCTCGACCGCCGCGACCCGCTGTCCCGATTCAAGATGCCGCGCACCAGCACCAAGGTCCGCGTCGGCGAGGACGGCTACACGGTCGTACAAGGGACCGACATGACGCCCGTTGCGACGAGCGCCATCCCCCGCAATGACGGCTCCCTGACCCGGATCGAGGCGGACCAGGCGATGGCGAAGTACGTAGCGGCTCACCCGGACCAGAAGGGCTCGCTCCTCGTCGTGCCCGCTGTGGAGGTCGGCGTATGACCGGGCTCGCGGGTTACTACTTCATCCCCACCGTGCGCCGGGGCCTGAGCGCCACGATCAAGCAACGGGCCGCGGCGGAGCGGACCGAGCTCCAGGCGAGCATCACCGTGAAGGCCGAGGGCACTACTGCTGCCGAACAGGCGTTCCCCACGACAGTGCGCCTGTACGGCCCCGGCGACGTCCTGGGCTTCGACCCCGGGATCGTGACCCGCACCGATCCGCGCCCCAACGTCGGTGACTTCGAGCCGAACTACTTCCCGCTCGTCGAATTCGCGGACCCGGATTTCCCGTGGCGCTTCACGGGCGACGTCGCGACGACGAGCGGTCTCATGCCCTGGATCGCGCTCGTCGTGCTCGAGCGCGGGGAGTTCGACGAGACCGGGTTCAAGAACGGCGGCAAGAGCACCAAGGACCCGGAGGTCCCGTGGATCAAGGTCCTGGATGTCGCCACTCTGCCCAATCTGGCGCACGCGTGGCGCTGGACCCATGTGCAAGTCACCGCCGGGCAGGGGCTCACGATCAACCCCGGCCAGCTGGCGACCTTCGAGACGGAGACGCCCGACCGCGTCGTGTCGCGGCTGATCTGCCCCCGCCACCTGAAGCCCGGCACTCCATACTCGGCGTTCGTGGTCCCGACCTTCAAGCTCGGCTGCGTGGCTGCCAAACGCGCCACCGCACTCGCGACCGACACCGCTGTGACTGCCGCTTGGGACGCGACCGCTACCCCCCCGCCGGCGAGCCTCGAGCTGCCGTACTACTACCGTTGGGATTTTCATACCGGCCTGCGCGGCGACTTCGAATACCTGGTGCGGCTGCTCGAGCCCCGGAAGCTCGAAGATCTCGGCCTCCGGCCCATGAACTGCGCAGACCCGGGGTTCGGCATGGGGGAGCAGGCCGGGCTGCTCCAACTCGAAGGCGCGCTCCAGTCGGTCGGCATCAAGTACACGCCGTGGGGCCTGGACGCGGCCACGCCCGCCCCCGAGGACCTCCAGCGGCCCCTCATGGACCTGCTCAACAAGCCGGCGATCGATCTCCAACCGCTCGTCGTTCCCGTGACCCTTCCCGCCACGCCGCCGCAACCCGTGACGCTGCTCAAGGCGAGCGTCACCCTCGCCCTCGACGGTGCGCGGCTCGACGCCCGGATCTCGTGGAACACCCCGGTGGCCGCGAGCTGCGCGGTGGAAGGCGACGCCGCGTCCGCTGCGACGCCGCTCGGCACGACCCACGGCGTCGTGCTGCCGGCCCTCGTGCCCACGAAACCGTACAACGTTCGCATCCGCTCCACGCCCGCGGGCGGGGTCGCGAGCTATACATCGGTCTTTACGCTCGCCATCCCTGCCCTCGCGAAGTTCCCGCTTCCGAGCGTCGTGCCGCCGATCTATGGGCGCTGGTACGCGGGTCGCTCCACGGTAAAGCCGCAAGGCAGCGCCTGGGTGGACCAGCTCAACCTCGACCCGCGCCATCGCGCCGCGGCGGGGTTTGGCGCGCTGGTGGTCGAGCAACAGCAGGAAGCGCTGATGGCGTCCGCGTGGGACCAGATCGGCCAGGTCGAAGATGCGAACGAAGTGCTGCGTCGTGCGCAGCTTGGCAGAGAGGCGGCGGACGCAATTCACCGGCGCATGGCAGCGCTCGCCGGCGACCACTTCCTGTTCGCGACCCGGAGCGTCCAACACCGGCTGCGGCTGCCGGGAACGATGGGCGGGGGGAGAACCACCGTGGCGCGGTACCTGGAAGGCCGCATCCCCCGCCCCTTGCTCGACCCGGCGTTCCGGCGGATGCAGCGGGCTCGTGGTCCGTTGGGAAAGCGGCTGGGGCTGTCGGTGCAGGCCGGCCGTCCCAGCTTGCTGGCGCGGCTGAACAGCCGCGCCGTTGTTGCCGCCGGACCGGCACGGGACCCCGACGGGATGCGCGGCCTATACGACGTGACGCGGGTCGTCGCCAAGACGTTCAACCTTGCAGTGCCCATCTCCAGCGCCGCGATCCGGCCACTCAACATTGCGGGCCTCACGTCGAGCCCCATCGCGCCGTCGGCCGGTGGCGTCGCGACCTCCCTACGCGGCCCCGTGCCCATCGTCAGCCCTCTGCCGGGCAGCGTGCTCCCGGGCGCGCCTGGGGCCCCGCTGCCCAGCGGGACGCCGCTCGGACCAACGGCTACGCCGATCCGGGCGATAACCATGCCGACCGGCCAGTTTCATCCTGCCCTGTTCTCGAGCAGCTCCGTGACCGCTGCGCTCACGGAGGCCCGAACGCTCCAAGGCGTCGCGTTGCCGGCGGGCCTGAACATGGCCGAGGCGGCTGGCGCGGTGTCCGCGGCCCTTGACGGCTGGCTGGCACCGGTCGCTCCGCCTGCGGTCGTCGAGGCGCCTGCGGTGAATCTCGACGCGGTCGCGGGCCTTGTGAAAAAGGCGCTCAACCCGCGGGCGACGATCCCCCTCCGCACCAAGCGACGGTTGCGGCTGGCGGACGAGCTCGCCCGGCGCGCCGACGCGCTCGAGCAGCTGGTGGCGTCGCCCGAGTTCCCGCACCCGATGTACGAAGCGCTCCGCGACATGTCCCAGGACCTGGTGCTTCCCGGCGTAGAGCGGGTGCCGCAGAACACGCTCGCCGTGCTCGAAACCAACGGTCGCTTTGTCGAAGCGTACATGGTCGCACTGAATCATTCGTTTACAGGCGAGCTGTTTTGGCGCGGCGCGCCGGTCAGCGGGCGATCCACCTATTTCCGGCAGTTCTGGGACGTGGACGCGGTTCTGCCGACAACCGACGAGTTCGTGCAGCAAGCGAAAGGCGCAGGTGGGGGGGCCACGAACGAGCCCGATCGGGCCGCGAAAGTCGCTGCCCAAGCGGAGCTGCTGGAGCGCGCCGCCCGGGAGCCGCTGAAGGACGTCAAGCCGTTGCACCTGTGGGGCGCGACGCCGCTCGGCTCCCACGATAATCGCGCGGACGCGGGGCAGGGAGAGCAGCTGGTGCTCCTGGTGCGCGGTGACCTGCTCCGGAAGTACCCAAATACGCTAGTGTACGCGGTGCCCGCCGCCGGCACGCCGACACAGCGAGACCCGGGGCTAGAGGAGTTCGTGAAGCCCGCGGCGCCCCCGAGTCCCATCAGTCCCATCTTCAGCGGGACGTTGCCTCCTGATCTCACCTTCTTCGGGTTTCCGTTCACCGCGGGCGAGGCGAGAGGGGGTCAAGCGAAGTATCCCCTTGGGGTCTATTTCGTCCTGGAAGAGCGGGTGTCGGAAGCGCGGTTCGGGATGGACCTGGCGGACGGGCCGGCGCCGGCGCTGGGCGGCAAGCCGGCCGATCCGGAGGACGATTGGGACAACCTGTCTTGGGCACACCTGCCCCAGGTGGTCGAAGGGATGTACGTGGACGGCGCGGCGCCCACGGGCACCGCGGGCCTCACTCCGGCGTGGAACACGAGCTCGGCGACGATCGCGAGCATCACGTTACAGAAACCCGTACGCATCGCGGTGCACGCCGACCAAATGCTTCCAAAGGACGTGCCATGAACGGTCACCTGTTCTCTCCATGACCCTTGAGCACCTCGATACCGCGCTCGGCTTCGCGGTAATCATGCTGCTCCTCAGCCTGCTGATCACCGTCCTGGTGCAGACGGTCACTGCCGTGCTGGGCCTGCGCGGGTCCAACCTGCGGTGGGGCGTCGCACAGCTGCTGGCACAGATCGATCCGAGCCTCGTGGACCACGCCAAGGCGATTGCCGAACGGGCGTTGCGACATTCGGCCATCGCTCCCATTTGGAAGCGCAGGGCGACGGCCATCCGGCCCGACGAATTGATCCGCGTACTCGACCAGATGTCCGCGGCTGACGCGTGGGGCGGCTCAAAGACAACAGGCGAGGATAAGCAAGCGCTCGAGGCCGCCAGGAACGCGCTCAGGGCGGTCGCGGCTAAGGCGGGCTCCGGGCCGACTCCGGAACTGGGCGAACGCGCGGCGGCAGTCGCGGCGAGTGCGGCGCAACTCTTCCCTGCTCGGGCCGAAGCCGTGAAGCAGGCGGTACTGGACGCCCTCGGGAGCACGCGAACGCTCGCGGCCGGCGTGAACTCGTGGTTCAACACCGTTATGGACCGGACCACCGAACGCTTCGTGGCACAGGCGCGCTGGGTCACGGCCATCACGGCGCTCGCCTTCAGCTTCGTCCTCCGGATCGACTCCCTGCAACTCTGGCAGCGGCTATCGACCGACAGCGAATTCCGCGCGAAGCTCGTGTCCGCAAGTGAAGGCACCCTCCGAAAGGCAGAGGAAGTCGTCGCGCTCACAGCCGAGCGGAAAGCCGTCGCCTCGACGGCGATCGCCGCGACGCGGGACCAGCTCAGCGGTACACCTGTTGCGGCATCCCTTGGCGAGGTGCCGACTCAACTGGTCACCCGGCAGCAGGGCGAGGCGTGGCTGCGCGATCACCTGAAGGGCACGAGTGATCGCGACTCCGTGCTATCGACGTATAACAGCCAGTTCGACCAGGCCACGAAGTCATGGCTCGGCGAATTGCGGAACTCGACTACGTCGGTCAACGAGCAGCTACAGCAGGCATCGTTTCAGCTCATTCCGACGCCGTACCCACCCTTCGGAGGGTACGTAACCGACCTGCGGCACCTCGCCGGGACGCTCGTGACGGTACTGCTGCTCAGTCTGGGGGCGCCGTTCTGGTTCAACCTGCTGCGTCAGATGGCAAACCTGCGGCCGGCGATCGCCGAAAAGGTCGCCGGAGGGACGGCGAAAGGGGCCGCTTGAGCTAACGTGGCGGGTCACGTCACCTTCATTCATGGCATCGCCAACAAGCCCGCGGCCGAGGACCTCCTTGAGATCTGGCGCCACGCCCTTGGCGAAGGCGGCTCCGAGGCGCTGCGGCTAGGCACACAAGGAGTGAGTAGCAGCCTGGTCTATTGGGCAGACGTCCTCTACGCCGCGCCCGACCCCGACGTCGCCGCGCACGAGGGGGTCGACGAGCGCACCCCCGGCGCGGTCGACGGAGGGGGCGAGCCGCCCTTGCCGACACCGGTGTCGGCGGAGTCGCGGGCATTCATCGAGTCCTTGCGCGCCCGATTGACCGACCTGCCCGACGAAATGCTGGACCAGGAACCCTCCGCTGACCCCGCGGCCAAAGGGTTGGAGCGTGTGCCGCTGCCCTGGTTCATCAAGAAGCGAATCATGGCCGCTTTTCTGCGGGACGTGCACCACTATCTGTTCAACGTGGAGTCGCGCCCGCGCCCGAACGAGGTCTACCTGGTCCAAGACGAGATCCGCCGGCGATTCGTCGCCCGGCTCAAGGCGACGGAAGGCGGTCGCCCCCACGTCGTCGTCAGCCATTCGATGGGCACGGTGATCGCGTACGACTGCCTCAAGCGGGTCGCCGACTGTCCCCAGATCGACGCGCTCGTGACCATAGGCAGCCCCCTTGGCATCGACGAGATCCAGGACAAGCTGCAGCCCGAATGGACTCGCGACGACGGTTTTCCACGCGAGAAGATCGCGGGAGGTTGGGTGAATGTCTTCGACCGGCTCGACGTCGTCTGCGGCCTGGACCCGAAGCTCGCGAACGACTACGAGCGCGGCGCCAAGGAGCTCATTGACGACATAGAGGTCACAAACGATGGGGCCTGGCGCCACTCGGCGACCAAGTACTATCGCCAGCCGACCGTACGGGGCGCGCTCCGCCGGCTGCTCGGGCTCTAGGCCCGTCTTGAGATGTTGCGATGCCAGACGTCGCTGGGAGGAGAACATGGCAGACGAAGATCCCAGAGTCGAGTTCCGGCGCGAAGCGGAGGAACTACTCGCCCGCTTGAGAGGCTTGCCCGACGACGACACGGTCAAAGCCGGCCAGGATTTTGTGAAGGTGGCGCGGAGCGCGCGCGAGTTTGCCACGCTTAGCAAGGTGGCCGAGGCAGTGTCCCGTCAGGCGCCCAAGGATTCTACCACGCGTCGATATTATGCTCAGGCGCTTATCGAGACCGGTCACGCGACCGTTGCTGTCGATGTACTTCGTCCCCTGTTGAAGGACAAGAACGAATCCGCCGAAGCCTACGGGTTGATCGGCAGGGCGTACAAACAGATCTTCTTCGACGCGGGCGACAAGACGAGCCCGGCCGCGCGCGATGCCCTCAAGCAGGCGATCGCGGCATATCGGGTCCCCTTCGAGGCGTCACCAGTCAGGCACTATTGGCATGGCGTCAATCTAACGGCAGTCGTCACAGCGGCCCGCCGCATAGGACTTCGCGTGGCGCTCGACCTCGACCCCTCGGCGCTCGCCAAAAAGGTGATCACGGCCCTCAAGAAGACACCGCCCAAGGACCGCAATCCGTGGTATCACGCCAGCGTCGCCGAAGCGAACCTGGCGCTGCGGAATTGGCCGGAGGTCGAGGCGCACCTGCGGCGCTACGTCCGGGGCAAAGGTATCGACGCCTTCGCGCTCGGCGGCACCCTGCGCCAGTTCACCGAGGTTTGGAACCTCGATGCGGATCCCGAGCGGGGCCGACCGCTCGTCGACATCCTCCGGGCTCGGACAATGAGCCTTCCGGGCGCGACGCTGGACCTTTCGCCCGCCGAGGTCCGGCGGCTCGCGACGGCACAGCCCCCTTCAGGCCAGCCCGAGGCGGTGCTCGGCGTCGATGGACCCCGTACCTATAAGTGGATGCAGATTGGGATGACCCGGGGACAGGCCGTCGGAGCGGTGCGCCGGAAATCCACCGGGGGTCGGCACGGCACCTGTTTTCTCGTCAAGGCCAGCTTGCTCGGTCTTGAAAACGACCAACTCGTCGTTCTCACGAATCACCACGTGGTCAACCAGGACGGCACCGGGCTCGGCATTCGGCCCTCAGCGGCCGAGGTCGAGTTCGAGGCACTGGCGAACGCGCCCCGCCTCGACGTCGCTGCAGTCGTCTGGTCCTCGCCCCAGGAGAACCTCGACGCGTCGATCCTCCGACTCGGTAGCCCGCCTGTCAACATCGACCCGCTTGCGCCCACGGCGTACCTGCCGGTGCTCGGCGAGACGCAGCAGGTGTACATCATTGGCTATCCCGGTGGAGACGAACTCGCCATCTCGTTCCAGGACAACCAGCTCATCGATCACGAAGGCCCGCCGAGTGGTGCGCCGACCGTACCCGGACGAGTTCGGCTCCATTATCGGACTCCGACCAAGGAGGGCAGTTCTGGGAGCCCGGTCTTCAATGAAGACTGGGAGGTCGTCGGCCTCCACCATTTCGGTGGGAAACTCGGGGTCGAGAAGCTCAATGGGAAGCCCGGCATTTACGCGGCCAACGAAGGCATCTGGATTCAGTCGATCGTCAAGGCGCCAAAGTAGCAGGTTGAGCAGACCGGCCTATGATGGGTTGGGCACGCGACCTACGGTGAGACATGTCCACCTGGGCTCATGATAGGTTTGTCTCTACAGCCACAAGGCCGAGCGCAGGCTCGCGCCACGCCGCCCAACAGGCCGGCAGAATGGGCGAGGCTCGGTGAACAGAAGAGTCGAACGGCGTTCCCTCAAAGCATTCCTGAGCCATCGCTACAAGTCGCCGGAAGTGAACCAGCACTTCTTTCGACTCTTTTCGAGAGCCGCCGAAGTCCAGTTCGAGGTCGACCTCGGCCAGATCGCGACCAACGTCACGCGGCTGGAACGGATGGTTCGGAACGCAGACGCCTTCATCGGCATTTATCCGTTTCCGAAGCCTCCCGATCAGCCGGTGGACATACGCGATCTTCGGCAGGAGTCACGCTACTTCCGTCTTGAGCTGGATCTCGCCATGCGCGCGCACGTCCCCGCGATCGTCTTCAGTGACGTACGTTACGCCAGCGTGCTCGCGTGTCCCGATTGGATCCAGCAGTACACCTTCGACGCGCGTGAGGTCGAAGGAACAGGTTCGAAGCCCAGCGAACAGCAGTACGTAAAAGCATTCCGTTGGTTCGGCGATATGGTTCAGGCACTGCGTACCTACCGAGCGAGCGCTGCCACCTTTCAGAGAGAACGATCCAAGGTCGGATTGCTGGTGCCGACAGCCGACGCCGGCCTGGAAGGCTACTCGCGGGAGGACACAGCAAGAGTCCGCCGCTTGCTGGAAGGATGCGGGCGCGAGGTGCTGGAGTTCCCGTGGCCGCCGGTGCTCAACAAAGACTTCCATGCGGCCCTGTCGAACCTCGACTGGATCGTCGCCGAGATTGGACCTGTGGTCGCACAAACCGGTATCGTGGGTTTTCTCCACGGTCAATTCATCCCGACGCTGCGACTCCAGCGATGCCGTTCGCAGGAAGAATCGCTCGGTGCCGCAAACGAGGCCCTCTTCGGTGCCTTTGAAGTGGGGTACGCCAAAGACGTTGTTCGATGGACTGTGAGTGATGAGCTAGAGGCTGGAGTGGCCGCACGGTTGAAGACCCTCCTCCTGCCTGCGCGGCTCATCGACACGTACGAGAACGCGCAAGCGTATTTCCAAGCCGCAGCGCTCCGGAACGAGGCGGTTTTCGTCAGCTATTCTGGGAAGGACGCCGACCTCGCCCGGAGGATCATCGCGTCTTTGAAGACGGTCTTCAAGAACGTTTTCGACTACAAGGACGGGGAGTCAATCCGGCCAGGTCGTCCATGGCTAGAGGAGATCTTTCAGAACCTGTCGCAGGCAGCGATCGCGATCCCCCTGCTGTCGAGAGAGTACCTTGCCAGTGGCAATTGTATGCACGAGGCGCGAGAGATTATGGCCCGCCGGGATATGGGCAAGCTGCAGATTCTCCCAATCAAGCTGGATCAGGAAAAGCTAGATCTTCCGTCCTGGCTGCAGGACACCCAATACCTGAGAATCTCCGACATCGCCGCGCCACAGGAGGTTGGCGTGGCAGTAGCTGGCTTGCTGGGAACTGCACCTCTTCGGTAGACACGAGGGTCGCAGAGCGAGCCGCTAGACCATGAGCGCGCGGGCACTGGATCCGTCGGGGCCGGAGGTCGCTACGGTGGCTTCACATTCCCCGCTCTATGACCGGTACAACGGGTTCACGCTGGGGGCGTTCCTCACGACGTGCCGGTTTCCCTTCACAGGCGGGCGCTACGGAGTGCACAGGCGGCGCATCGACGAGTTCCTCCGGGAGATCGACGTTCGTATCGATCTTCCCCGAAGCCACCACGCCTTCGTGAAGCGGTCAGAGCCGCTGGTGCAGGATGTGCTGTCCGCGATCAAGGGGCACTCCGACACGCTGCGCGACTTCGCCGGTCTCGGTGCCATGTCGGTTCTCCAGGGGGCAAGTGGCGGCCTGGTGACGAACGAGCAGCGGAAGATCCTGAGGGAGCGCTGGACACCCGTGCTGGAGAAGTATCAGATCTCTGTGGAGTCATATGACGAATGGCTCGGTGGGTTGCCAAAAGCGAAGCGCGGGCTGAGCGGCGAAGACATTCTGTCGCCGGCCTCGGCCCTCCTCACCGCAGCGCTGGAGCCGCTGGGGCCGGAAGCCGATACATGCTTCGTCGCCATGCCCTTCAAGCGGCCGTTCACAGAGTACTACTCGCTCTTCTATCAGCCGGCCCTCGAGCGGGCCGGGCTCCGTGCGATTCGTGCCTGGGGTGGTCTCTCGTCCGAGGAGTATTACGTCCTGCTGCTGACGTTGATCTCCCGCTGCGGATTCGTGCTGGCCGAGCTGACCACGCTCAATCTGAACGTGATCAACGAGGTGGGCATCGCTCACGGCCTTCCAAGAGTGGTGTTTCTCATCGGCGACCGCTCGCTATCCAGGCTCCCGTCCAACATTGCTCACCTCCCCAA
>Ga0137386_10001412_pt1 | contig 15010 bp, 8 predicted proteins | sample SagtaG_4_FD_104910 | JGI IMG/M metagenome (GOLD analysis project Ga0137386, IMG submission 104910) | Vadose zone soil microbial communities from Sagehorn Ranch, Mendocino, California, USA - Sage2_R_100_16 metaG | ecosystem: Environmental > Terrestrial > Soil > Vadose zone | place: USA... | reverse complement strand
TTCTGCGCCTGGACGTTGGCGTCCTCAAGGCGGCGCAGGCTCTCGTCGTAGCGCGCCGTCTCGTGCTTCTCGTTGTTGAAGTACTTGACCGTCTCGTAGTTGATCAGCGAATCGACGGCGCGTTCGTTGGCGCGCGTGTCGGCCTCGACCGCGGCCCGGTAATACCGCGTCCGCCATTCGGTCACGATGAAGCTCCACGCCGCGTAGGCCACCAGCGTGGTGAGGATGATCAGCGCGAAGCTCCAGTCGTACGCCAGCACCAGGAGGCCCGTGACCAGCAGCACCTCGACGGCGGTCGGCACGATGGTGTAGAGCGTCCAGTCGAGCAGGTCGGAGACCGCGGTGCTGCCGCGCTCGAGATCGCGGGCCACCCCGCCCGTGCGCCGGTCGAGGTGGAACCGTAGGCTCAGCTCGTGCAGGTGGCGGAAGACTTTCACCGTGATCTGCCGCGAGGTCCTCGCCATGACCCGGGCGAACACAACCTGCCGCAGCTCGGTGAACAGGGTGACGCCGACGCGGGAGGCCCCGTAAGCGAGGAGCAGACCGATCGGCAGCACCAGCAGGCTGCGCTCGAGGTTGAGCTGGTCGACGAGTCTCTTGAGGACCAGCGGCACGAGGAGGGTCGCCACCTTGGCGGCCAGGATCAATCCGAGCGAGAAGACGATGCGGCCGAGATAGGGGCGCAGGTACGGGAGCAGCTCGCCGACCACCGCGAGATCGCCGCGACCGGGTCGCGCGGGTGCCACGGTGGGGTCGGGTTCCCCGGTCGTGGTCATGGCGTGCGGACCGGCTGGCGCCGTCGGGTCATGGCCCTATTATTCCCGCCAACGGGTCGATACGCCACCTCATTGCGCGACAGGAGCGCCGGCTACCGGCAGGCACCCCGGCTTATCCGTAAGCAGCGCCTCGTGGCCGGTGCCGATGAGGAGATCCCGAGGCCGGCCGCGAATGACCGCGGCCACAGCAAACTGTTCTCCCGGAAGGACACACTGTTCGTCATGGCTGATGTGTCTCTTCCACTCCGGGCCCTCCGCAAAGTGATTGGCCCGCTGAAACTTACGACAGCGAAGGGCCGCGTGGCATCGTAATTGCTCCTGTTGGGAGCCGAATTCCTTTCAAAGGAGGATCCATGCGACATCCACTCCTGATCCTAGTCGCGGCGTTCGTGACCGGCCTGATCCTGGCCCAGGCGAATCCTGTGGCGGCGGCCGGCAAGACGCACGATCTTACGGCCACGGTGGTCTCCGTCGACATCCAGGCCAAGAAGATCACCTTCCAGGATGAAGCGGGCACGACGAATACCTCGCCGGTCCTCGACAAGGCCGTCGAAAGCCTCAAGACCGTCAAGGCCGGGGAGAAGGTCGTCCTGACCTGCCGGGACAACGAAAACGGGAGCCACGAGGCGGTGATCGCGATCAGGCCCGCCCAAGCCGAGAAGTCCTAGTGCGGTAGGCTCCTCGCGCTGGATCGCATCATGGGGTGCCGGGGTCCATCACGCCTCGGCACCTCTTTTTTGCCCGGGAGCCTGGCGACCTGTCAGGATTCGATGGAATGAAGAGGCGGGGCGCTTCCAGCTCGATGAGCGCACGGCGGACGGCGAGGCCGGGACGCCCTGCGCCTCCCGGGACGAGATCGGAGGCTGGAGAGGCCCCGCGGCGCGCGGCGGAGGCGCGTGCGCCGGGTCACGGGCGGGGAGCCTTCATGCGTTGACCGCCTTCTTGTAGCCGCATCCTTCCTTGTCGCAGAAGAGCGTGGTGCCGTCCTTCTTCGTGATTTTCTCCAGGACGTACGAGGTGCCGCAGGAGGGGCAGGACTCGGCGACCGGCCGGTACCAGGTGACGAAGTCGCACTTCGGGTAGTTGCTGCAGCCGAAGAAGACGCGGCCACGACGGGAGCGGCGCTCGACGATCCGCCCGCCGCACCCGTCGCGCGGGCAGTCGAGCCCGACCTCCTTCAGCTTGATGTACTTGCACTCCGGGTAGGCCGAGCAGGCGGTGAACTCGCCGAAGCGGCCGTCCTTCACCGCCAGCGGCTTGCCGCACTGCGGGCAGGGCTCGCTCAGGATCCGGTCCGGCTTGCGCGTGACCGTGATCCGTCCCTCCTTGTCCATGGCGATCTTCTTGGTGTTCCGGCACTTCGGGTAGGCCGAGCAGGCGATGAACGGCCCGAAGCGTCCCTTGCGCAGGACCATCTTCGAGCCGCACTTCTCGCACGTGCCGTGGTCCTCCGGGATCGCCGACACCTCCGCGCCGCCCGCGCCCGGGGCGAAGGCACCCGGCCCGCCATTCGTGCCGTTGCCGCTCACCACCGTACCGATTTCCTGCGTGTTCTTGCACTCGGGGTACCCCGAGCAGGCGACGAATCGGCCGTACCGCCCCCACTTGATGACCATCGGGCGGCCGCACTTCTCGCAGATGCGATCGGTCGGCTCCTCCTTGGTCTTGATGTTCTCCATGTTCCTGGCGGCCGCCTTGAGGTCCTTGGCGAACTGGGTGTTGAACTCCTTGAGGGCGTCGACCCAGTCGAGACGCCCCTCCTCGATCTCGTCGAGCTCCTCCTCCATCCGCGCGGTGTACTTCACGTCGACGATGTCCCCGAAGTGGCCGACGAGGAGGTCGGTCACGGTCATCCCGAGCTCGGTCGGGACGAACTTCCCCTCCGCCTTCTCGACGTACTCGCGGTTCTGCAGCGTCGCCAGGATGCTGGCGTAGGTGGAGGGGCGGCCGATGCCGTTCTCCTCCAGCTCCTTGACCAGCGAGGCCTCGGTGAAGCGCGGGGGCGGCTGCGTGAAGTGCTGCTTCGGGTCGAGCTTCTTCAGGCGCAGGCGGTCGCCCACGGCAAGGGGCGGCAGGGCCCGGCCGCTCTCGTCCTCCTCCGGGGGCGCGGCCCCGTCCTTCGGGGGGGCCGCCTCCTTCCGATCCCTCTCGGCGATGTCCTGGTAGACCGCGAGGTAGCCGGCGAACCGCATCGTCGATCCGGTGGCGCGGAAGAGGCACGGGCCGGCCTCGATGTCGGCGGTGGTGACGTCGAAGACCGCCGACTTCATCTGCGAGGCGACGAAGCGGTTCCAGATCAAGCCGTAGAGGAGGAAATCGTCCTTGTGCAGGAACGGCTTCACGCGGTCGGGGGTCAGGTCCATCGAGGTCGGGCGGATCGCCTCGTGGGCCCCCTGGGTCATCTTGGCGCTCTTGTAGAAGCGCGGCTCCTCGGGGAGGAACTCGGGGCCGTGGGCCTTGACGATGTAGTCGCGCACCTCCTGCATCGCCTCCGGGGCGATGCGCGTGGAGTCGGTGCGCATGTAGGTGATGAGACCGACGGTGCCGAGGTCGCCGAGGTCCATCCCTTCGTAGAGGCGCTGCGCCAGGGTCATCGTCTTCTTGACCGTGAAGCCGAGCTTGCGCGAGGCGTCCTGCTGCAGCTTGCTGGTGATGAAGGGGGGGACCGGGTTCTTCTTCTTCTCCTTCGACTCCACGGACCGGACGACGAACGGCGCCCCCTTGAGGCGGGCGACGATGGCGTCGACGTCCTGCTGGCTCTTCGGGTCGGCCTTCTTGTCATCGACCTTGAAGAGACGCGCCTCGAACGGAGGCGGGACGGCGCCCTCGAGCAGCGCCGCCAGGGTCCAGTACTCCTCCGGCTTGAAGGCCCGGATCTCGCGCTCGCGCTCCACCACGATGCGCAGCGCCACCGACTGCACGCGGCCGGCCGAGAGGCCGCGGCGCACCTTGTCCCAGAGGAGCGGGCTGATCTTGTAGCCGACGAGACGATCGAGGATGCGCCGCGCCTGCTGCGCGTCGACCCGGTGGCCGTCGATCTTGGCCGGGTGCTCCATGCCGTGCAGGACCGCGCGCCGCGTGATCTCGTTGAACATCACGCGGTGCAGGTTCTTGTTGGTCTTCTTGAGGATCTCGGAGAGGTGCCAGCAGATCGCCTCCCCTTCCCGATCGGGGTCGGGGGCGAGGTAGACCTTGTCGGCGATCCCGGCCGCCTTCTTGAGATCCTCGATCACCTTCTTGCGCCCGGGGAGGATCTCGTAGGTCGGCCTGAAGTCCTTCTTCTCGTCGACGCCGAGGCTCTTCTTGGGCAGATCGCGGACATGTCCCATCGAGGCCTTCACGGTGAAGTTCCGGCCGAGGAACTTGTTGATGGTCTTCGCCTTGGCGGGCGACTCGACGATGACGAGCGACTTGCCCAAGCGTCTTCTCCTTCTCTCACGCCCGATCGAGGGCCCGATGGGGCCCCCTATCGTTCGATAAATATAGTCCCCTGTCAAATTAGTCAACCCGACGACATGAATCGTCGCCCAGGAAGCTGCCTCACGAGGCCGCGCAGCTCCAGCTCCAGGAGGGTCGCCAGGAGCCGGCCCGGGGGGAGCCCGCAGGCCCTGCCGAGCCCCTCGATCCCGATCCCTCCCCTGGCCGGAAGGTGGCGCAGCACCAGCGTCTCGTCCGGCGTCAGGCCGGCGGCGTGAGACGAAGCGTCGTCCGCGGCGGCAGCACTTCCGGCGGCTCCGTCCCGCCGCCCGTCCTCCGCCGTCCGCGCCGCTCCAGGGACCTCCGCCTCCGCGCCGCGGCGCGCCTCCGCGATCTGGCGCGCCGCCTCGACCAGCTGCGGCGCGAGGTCCTCCAGCACATCCGAGGCGTCGCGGCAGACCAGGGCGCCCTCGCGCAGGAGCGCGTTCGTCCCCTCGGCGCCGGGGGCGCCGACAGGCCCCGGCACCGCGTAGACGGTCCGCCCCTCGTCCGCCGCCAGCCCCGCGGTGATGAGCGACCCGCTGTCCCGCGCCGCCTCCACCACGATGGTCGCCCACGCGATCCAGGCGATCGCCCGGTTGCGCTCGGGGAAGTGGCGCTTGAGCGGCGGCGTCCCGAACGGGAACTCGCTCAGCACCGCGCCGCGTCCTGCGATCGCCGCCGCCAGCTTGAGATGCTCGGCGGGGTAGATTCGGTTCAGCCCCGAGCCGAGGAAGGCCAGCGTCCGCCCTCCCGCCTCGAGGGCGCCGCGATGGGAGGCGGCGTCGATGCCGCGCGCCAGACCGCTCACCACCGTGAACCCGGCCACGGCCAGACCCGAGGCGATCCGGCGGGCCACCTCGACGCCGTGCGGCGTGGCGCGGCGCGAGCCGACCATGGCGATGGCGAGCGCGTCCTCCGGCGCCAGCCGGCCCCAGACGTACAGGAGCGGCGGTGGATCGGACGAGACGAGAAGAAGGCGCGGGTAGGAGGCGTCCTCGAGAGTCAGGACGCCGGCGCCGAAGCGCCGCGCCCGCTCCAGCTCCTCGCGGGCCGCCTCGTCCCAGCTCCGGCCCGGCCGTGGGGTGGAGCCGGTCGACTCCGCGACCGGCGGCGGAAGCGGCGGCGCGCCGCCCGCCTCGACCCCCCGTGCCATCAGGCGCCGTCGCAGCCCGGGCTGGCCGATGCAACACAGGTTCAACGCCGCCCAGCGCAGAGGCGAGCCCGTCACGCGAACCTCGGCGACCGACGCGGAGGGCCGAAACCTTACCGGACGAGGGGCACGCTTGTCAAGGAGCCGGGCTTTGCGCTATAAGTGCCGCGGCCGGGATCGCGGGCGGCGCGGCCCCGTTTCCCACGCCGCGCGGGCGGTTTTACCCGAAGCTTCACAACACGCTTCGCTCCGATGAGGATGAGGGGGTGACACCCGCCGTCTCCGTGGCTCCCTGCGTCGCGTCCTCCCTCCCCCTCACCGTCCTCTTCGTCGCGTTCGTCGCCCTCGCGCTCTCGGGCGGGATCTCCTGCGCGCAGGAGCCCAAGGCTGGGCTCAGGGAGCGGCCCGCGGCCTCCGGCAGCGCCGCCAACGAAGTCTACGACGAGGCGCTCAGGCTCTACCGGGCCGGTCGGTTCCATGAGACGCTCGAGGCGATCCGGCGCGCCACGGAGGCGGGAGGCACGACGGCGGCGCTGCACGCGCTCGCGGGCTGGTGCCACCTGCGGGGAGGCGATCTGAAGCGGTCGGAGAGCGAGTTCCGGGCCGCCCTCGTCCTCGATCCGGGCGCCATCGATCCGCTCGTCGGGATCGGGTACGTCCTCCTGCACCGGGAGTCGCCGTGCCAGGCAGCCGAGCAGTTCGAGGCGGCGTTGCGGCGCGACCCGAAGAACCTCGACGGGCTCAAGGGGCTGGGGCTCGCGCTGCGCGACCGGAAGCGCTACCCCGAGGCGGCCGAGACGTTCCGGCGGGCGCTCCAGATCGCTCCCGGCGATCCGGAGGCGGCGACCTACCTCGGCCAGATCCTCGCCGCTTCCGGCGCGACCCGGGAGGCGAGGCCGCGCCCGCCCGCGCCGCCCACGGCACCGCTGCGGGTCGTGGCCCTGGCGCGCGATGGCCGCCTCCTCGTGGCCGGGGACGGGGAGCCGACGCCGATCTTCGTGAAGGGCGTCAACATGGGAGTTGCCCTGCCGGGACGCTTCCCGGCCGAGTTCCCCACGGACGAGTCGACCTACGCCGGCTGGCTCGAGTCGATCTCCGACCTCGGGGCGAACGTCGTGCGTCTCTACACCCTCCTGCCGCCGGCGTTCTACACCGCGCTCGACCGGCACAACCGGAAGGGAGGGCCGAGGCGGATCTGGCTGGTGCAGGGTGTCTGGACGGAGCTTCCGGACAAACAGGACTACGACGCGCCGGCCTTCCTCGACGGCTTCAAGGACGAGATCCGGCGGGTCGTCGACGCCGTGCATGGCAACCTCGACCTGCCGGCGCGCCCCGGCCACGCCTCCGGGAGCTACCGCGCCGATGTCTCGTCGAGCCTTCTGGCCTGGCTCCTCGGCAGGGAGTGGGAGCCGTTCTCGGTCCAGGCCTACGACCGGAGCCGTTCCGGCGCCGGCGGGGCAGGCTTCCGCGGCGCGTACTTCACGGCCGACGCGGGAGCGACGCCGTTCGAGGCCTGGCTCGCCCGCGTGATGGACTTCACGGTCGGATACGAGACCGACCGTTACCGCCAGCAGCGGCCGGTGTCGTTCGTCAACTGGCCGACCCTCGACCCGCTCCATCATCCGACGGAATCGACGGTGGAGGAGGAGAAGGACCTCCTGCGCCGGCGGGGAGAGGCGCCGGAGGCGCCGATCCTCGAGTACGACAATGATGCGGTGGGGGTCGATGCCCTACACGTCCGCCCGACGTCCAGGGCCGTGGCCGGGAGCTTCGCGACTTATCATGCCTATCCTTATTATCCGGACTTCATGAACCTCGATCCCGGGTACGGCCGCGCGCGCGACGCGCGGGGGCCGAGCAACTACATCGGCTACCTGCGCGACCTCAAGGCGCACCATGGCGCCCAGCCGGTCCTCATCGCCGAGCTCGGCGTCCCCTCCAGCCGGGGGATCGCCCACCTGCAGCCCCAGGGATGGAACCACGGCGGGCACGACGAGCGCCGGCAGGGGGAGATCGACGCCCGCCTGATGCAGGACGTCGACGAGGCGGGGCTCGCCGGCGGGATCCTCTTCGCGCTCCTCGACGAGTGGTTCAAGAGGAACTGGCTCGTGGCCGAGTTCGAGATCCCGTACGAGAGGAACCCGCTCTGGCTGAACGTGCTCGACCCGGAGCAGAACTATGGCCTGCTGGCCGCCCGTCCCGGGGCGCGCGCCTGGCGGGTGTCGATCGACGGCCGAGGCGACGACTGGGAGAAGACCGAGCCTCTCATGCGCAAGCGCACCGGCGGTCCCGAGAGGAGCTTCGGGGACGGCCACGACGCGGCGCGCACGCTGCGCGACCTTGCGGTCGCCTCCGACGAGGCCTACCTTTACCTGCGTCTGGACGTCGAGAGGCTCGACGCCGACGGCGACGGCGCTCCGGACTGGAAGGACGCGACCTACCTGATCGGCATCGACACGTACGATGCGCGGCGAGGGGATCACCGCATGCCGGTCAGCCAGGTCGTCCGCGTCCCGATCGGCCTGGAGTTCTGCCTGATCTTCGACGGGCAGGAGACGAGCCGGCTGCTCGTCGATCCCCCCTACGACATCGAGACGCACCGCCACCACCGCCCCTACCGATCGGTCGAGAACGTCGACGGCCGCTTCATGGAGATCCGGGTCGAGACGAACCGGAGGCGAATCGGCCGCGACGGCACGGTCTTCCCGGCCCAGGGATACAGCCGATCGCCCCTGCGCCACGGATCGATCGACCCGCGCGATCCCGACGCCACGAGCCTGGCCGACTGGCACGCCAGCTCCGCGGGGAGCTTCATCGAGGCACGCATCGGCTGGGGCCTTCTGAACGTGACCGATCCCTCCTCGCGCCGCGTGCTGCACGACGACCCGAACGACCTCCGGTCGATCGGCACGATCGAGACGCCGGGATTCCGGTTCTACGTCGTCGCGATCAAGCCGCGGGGGACCCCCGGCGGCGCGACTCCGATCGCGGGGACGCTGGCCGATCGGCTCCCGGCCGGACCGGCGGCCACCGTCTCCGACATCCCGCTCTACGCCTGGCCCGGCTGGGACCGGCCGGCCTTCCGGATCGAGAAGAAGGAGGGCTGGTCGATCCTGAAGCGGGCGTTCGCGACGCTGCCGACCGGCGCGGAGGCGCCATGATCCGATCCACGGGGCGCGCCCTCCGTGCCGGAGCACCTGGAGGAGCCGCCGCGCGACGCGTCGTCGGCGCGCCACGCACCACCGGCGCGGTCGGCGGCCTCGTGGCGTTCTGCGTCGCCCTGCTGCTGGCGACGCCGGCCGCCGCGGGCAAAGCCGTCGCGGGCGAGGTCGCCCCGGGGACCGGGGCGGTCCCGCCTGTGGCCGACCTGGTGCGCGCCGCCGACGCCGCCTTCGACCGCGGCGAGTACCGGCAGGCGCGGGCGCTGTACGAGGAGGCGGTGCAGCGTGGCGCCGAAGGGGTCCACGCGCTGCGCCGGCTGGCGCTCCTGGAGTCGTGGGACGGCGACCTCTCCGCGTCGATCGCCTGCTATCGTCAGGCGCTGGCGCAGGCGCCGGGCGACCTCGACCTCTCCCTCGAGCTGGCCAAGGTCCTGTCCTGGAAGAACGAGCTCGGCGAGGCGATCCGGCTCTACGAGGCTCTGCGCGCGACCTACCCGGACGACGCCCGCGTCCTCCTGGGGCTCGGCCAGGCCCTCGCCTGGAGGGGGCGGTACGCCGAGGCCGACGCCGTCTACCGCGGCATGGAAGAGCGCCGCCTCGAGCCGATCCAGGCGCACGTCGGGCGGGCGCGGGTCCTGGCCTGGCAGGGTTCGTTCGACCGCGCCGCGCACTTCTACCGCGACGTCCTGCGCGCCGACTCGATGAACCTCGACGCCCGGCTGGGGCTGGCGGAGATCGAGCACTGGCAGGGGCTCGACCGGGCGGCGCGCGAGCAGTCCGACAACATCGTCCTCGACCACCCGGAGAGCCGCGAGGCGCAGAGGCTCCAGACCGAGATCCACCAGGCGCTCGACCCGCACGCCGGCCTCGACGCCTTCCGCTTCAGCGACAACGACAGCAACCGGGTCGACACGGCGACCGCGACGTACACCTTCATGGCCGAGCCGCAGACCTCGGTGCGAATCGCCTACGCGACCTACGACGCCGAGTTCCGCTGCACGATCCTCGGGTTCTGCAGGAGCGACGACGTGGCGGCGGCGCAGGGTCTCGCCGGCCAGCCGATCGACGCGGTCGTCGACGCCCGGGCCCAGGCGCTCACGGCCGGCGTGACGTCGCGCCTGATCGGCCCCCTCACCTTCCACGCCCGCCTCGGCGGGCTGCGCGAGGAGACGATCGCCGGGGGGAGCCGGTCGCTGGCGATCGGAGGCGGCTTCCTGCGCTGGCAGGTGGGGCCGCGCTTCGCCGTGGTCGGCGCCGGGTCGCGCGACACGCTCCTCGACACCGTCCCGCTCATCGACAAGGGGATCCACGTCGACGGCGCCGACGTCACCCTGGAGTACCGTTACCGGCCCTCCTGGACGCTCTCGGGGAGCGGCGGCTACGGGACCTACTCGGACGGCAACGCCCGCAGGACGGCCGCCGTCTCGCTGGAGTGGCGTCTCCCGACCGCCCACCCGTTCGTCTCGGGCGTGTTCGCCGCCCGCTACCGGGCCTTCAACGCCGACAAGGACGACGCCTACTTCGATCCGCGGCGCTACGACTCGGAGCTCCTGACGGTGGCGATCTGGGACGACTACCGCCACGCCCGGATCTTCTGGCGGATCGAGGAGACCTACGGACGGCAGGCCTTCGACGCCGGCGCGGCCGTCGAGGCGGGCCGGGGCGACCGGGTGGCGGCGGAGTACGTCTCGTTCGGCGTCGGCTTCGGGACGCGCGCCAGCCTCGAGGCGTTCTACTCCCACAGCAACTACGCGCTGCAGCTCGCGACCGGCTTCACCTCGAGCCGCTCCGGCTTCGCGCTGCGGTTCAGGTTCTGAGCGGGCCCCGGCCCGGAAGGCGGTGAAGGCGCGGTGAGCGTGGGGACGCGGATCCTGATCGTGGACGACGACCCGGTGATCCGGAGGTTCGTCGGCGCCCTCCTGCACGCCAACGACTACGAGGTGCACGAGGCGGCGGACGGCGAGGCGGCGCTGCGCGTGGCGGGCTCGCTCCGGCCCGGCCTGATCGTCCTCGACCTGGTGATGCCCTACAAGGACGGCTTCGACGTCATCAACGGGCTCAAGGACGATCTGCAGACGCGCGGGATCCCGATCCTGATCCTCTCGGTCAAGGACCGCGAGGAGGACGTGGTGAAGGCGCTGAACCTCGGCGCCGACGACTACATGACCAAGCCGTTCGGCACCCAGGAGCTCCTGGCGCGCATCCGCAGGCTCCTGGGCCGGAGCGGGTGAGGGGGGGCGTGCACGAGGTCCTGATCGCCCTCATCCTGGGGACCGGCCTCCTGCTCGCCGGTCTCACGATGCTGATCGCCGGCAACAAGACGTCGCGGGAGGTGCGGGAGGCGCTCGACCGCCGCCGCCGGTCCCTGCTGGAGCCGGCGGTCTTCCAGTACGCCCAGGCGACCGGCCACCGATCCATCCACGACTACCTGCCGAAGCCGCTGTCGCGCCGCGACCGCCGGCTGACCGAGCGGATCCTGCTCGATGCCGCCCGCATCGTGAAGGGGGAGGCGCGCGACCGGGTCACCGCCGCCTTCGAGGCGCTCGGATCGGTGCGTGCGGCGATCCAGGGGCTGAGGAGCCATCGCTGGTGGAGGCGAGCGGAGGCGGCCGAGCGGCTCGGCCTGATGCGCAGCCGCACGGCGGTCGACCCCCTGGTCGCGGCGATGAACGACCCGGAGGAGGAGGTGCGGATCCGGGCGGCGCGCGCCCTCGGGATCGTGCGCGGCAACACCTCGATCCGGCCGCTGGTGCGGGCGCTCGCCGACCCGAGCCGCTGGTCGGCGATCCGGGTGGCGGAGATCCTGATCAGCGTCGGAGACGAGGCGGTCGAGGAGCTGCTCCTGGCGTACGACGGGCTGCCGCACCACGCGCGCGTCTCGGTCCTCGACGTGCTGGGGCGGATCCGCACCCTCAAGGCGGTCCCGCTGATGCGGCGCTCGCTCAAGGACCCGCACCCGGACCTGCGGGCGCGGGCGGCGCACGGGCTGGGGCGCATCGGCGACCCGGCCTTCGCGGACGATCTTCTTGCCGCGCTGCGCGATCCGGAGTGGCCGATGCGGGCGATGGTGGCGAAGGCGCTCGGCCGGACCCAGGCGAAGCCGGCGATCCCGGCGCTGTGCGAGGCGCTCAAGGACCGGGAATGGTGGGTGCGGGCCAACGCCGGGGAGGCACTGCGCGCCCTCGGGCCGGAGGGGCGCGACGCCCTGATCCGGATGCTCGACGCCGACGACACCTACGCGCGCCACCAGGCGGTGGCCCAGCTCGAGGAGGGGCGGATCATCGACGAGTACGTCGCCGACCTGGGATCCGCCGATCCGGCCCGCCGCGAGGCCGCCGTGCGGTTCGTGGAGAAGATCATCGCGCTGCGCCGGGTCGATCGCCTGACGCAGCAGTCGATCGAGAACACCCAGGAGGCGGTGCGGAGCGCGCTCGCGCAGATCCTGAGGCGCTCTCCGCAGGAGGGATCATGAACCGGCGACGGACGTGGAAGGCCCGGCCTCGACATGGGGGCGGGTCCCCGGGGAGGCCGCGGTGATCGTGCAGTCGGCGCTGGCCGGGATCGTCCTGGCGTTCAACCGGGTCGTGATCTACTACTTCGCCCTCCTGAACGGCGTGTACGTCATCCTCTTCCTGATCTCGCTCTTCGAGGTGGTGCGCTTCGTCAAGCGGACCTTCTTCTCCGACTACGAGCAGATCCTGCGCTCGGACATGACCTGGCCGATCTCGGTCATCGTGCCGGCGCACAACGAGGCGCGCACCATCGTCGAGACGATCCGCTCGCTCCTCAACGTCAACTACGGCCAGTTCGAGGTGATCGTCGTGAACGACGGCTCGACCGACGACACCCTGAGGCGCCTGATCGAGACGTTCGACCTGAAGCGGACCGACAAGATCTACCGCCGGACGCTGCCGACCGGCCCGGTGCGCGCCCTCTACGGCGCCCTCGAGATCCCGAACCTGCTGGTGGTCGACAAGGAGCGCTCCGGCAAGGCCGACGCGCTCAACGCCGGCATCAACGTGTCGCGCTACCCTCTCTACTGCTCGGTGGACGCCGACTCGGTCATCGAGGAGAACGCCCTCCTTCGCGTGGTCAAGCCGTTCATGGAGCACCCGGAGGAAATGGTGGCGGTCGGCGGCATCGTCCGGATCGTCAACGGCTGCGAGGTGCGCGAGGGGTGGGTGGCGCGCATCGGCCTGCCGCGGCGGCCGCTGCCGATCTTCCAGGTCGTGGAGTACCTGCGCGCATTCCTCTCCGGCCGCATCGGCTGGAGCACGCTGCGCTCGCTCCTGATCATCTCGGGGGCGTTCGGGCTGTACCGCAAGTCGGAAGTGATCGCGGTCGGCGGCTACGACCGCCTGTCGGAGACCGAGGACCTGCAGCTCGTCCTGAAGCTGCACGAGAGCCTGCGCCGCAAGGGACGGAGGTACCGCATCGTCTTCGTCCCCGACCCAGTCTGCTGGACCGAGGTGCCGACGACCTTCCGGGTCCTGGCGCGGCAACGCAACCGCTGGCACCGCGGCCTCCTGCAGAGCCTGTGGCGGCACCGAAAGATGATCCTCCGACCGCGCTACGGCGTCATCGGCACGCTCGCCCTGCCGTACTTCGTCGTCTTCGAGACCCTCGGCCCGTTCATCGAGATCCTGGGGTACGTGATGGTCGCGCTCTCCTGGTTCCTGGGTCTCCTGAACACCGACTTCTTTCTCCTGTTCATGATCTTCGCCATCTTCTTCGGCGTCTTCCTGTCGGTGGCGGCGGTCCTCCTGGAGGAGATCTCCTTCCGCCGCTACCCCGGCTGGGAGCACCTGGCGATTCTTGTGATCGTCGCGGTCGTCGAGAACTTCGGCTACCGCCAGATCCTGTCGCTCTTAAAGGTGAAGGCGTTCTGGGATTTCCTGCTGCGGCGCGGCGCCTGGGGCCGCATGGAGCGCGAAGGGTTCCGCCCGGCGCCTCCCCCCGAGCCGCGCCCGACGCGATCCTAGGCGCCTGTCCGGGTCGTGAGGTCGGACCGTGCCCGGCGCGCCGCCCGCGCGGCCGGCGCGCCGGGTCTCCCGCCCCGGACCCGCCTCATCCGGCCAGGATCTTCTTGACCTCGCCGACGAGGTAGAGCGAGCCGCTGACGACGACCAGGCCGCCGGGGCCGGCGGCGTCGCGGGCGGCCCGCAGGGCGTCGTCGATGCGCGGGGCGACGCGGACCCGCCGGTGGCGCTCGCGGGCCAGCCCGGCCAGGAGCTCGGGCGGCGCGCCGCGCGCCACCGGAAGCGAGGTGACGACGACCTCGTCGGCGCAGGGGCCGAGGATCGAGAGCATCCGATCGGCCGGCTTGTCCTTCATCACGGCGAAGACCAGGCAGGCGCGCCGGCCTGCCTGGTAGTCGCGCAGGTAGGCGGCGAGCGCCTCGCATCCGGCGGGGTTGTGGGCGCCGTCGAGCAGGAGGTCGGGATCGCCGCCGCCGGCGGCCCGGTGGGACGCGCCGGTGGCGCGCGCGCCGGGGACGATCTCGATCCGGCCGGGCCAGACGGCGCGCGCCAGGCCGCGCGCGATCGCGCCGGCGTCGATCGAGGGGAAGCTACGCGCCGCGAGCTGCTCCGCCAGCAGGACCGCGGTGGTCGCGTTGGACACCTGGTGCGATCCGCGCAGCGCGAGCGCCAGGTCGTCGTAGCGCCTGCCGGAGGGCGTGGTCAGGGTGAAGACCGGCGGATCGGGGAAGCGCGCGCCGCCCGCCGGCACGACGGTGCAGTCCGCGGCGAGGACCAGGCGGGCGCCGACGTGCGCCGCCTCGGCGCGGATCACCTCGAGTGCGCCCGGATCCTGCCGAGACAGGACCGCGGGGACTCCCGGCTTCAGGATGCCGGCCTTCTGGGAGGCGATCTCCTCGAGCGTCGCCCCGAGCCATTGCATGTGGTCCAGCGAGATGGTCGAGATGGCGCAGGCGAGCGGCGCCTTGACGTTGGTCGCGTCGAAGCGGCCCCCCATGCCGACCTCCAGCACGGCGATCGGCACGCGCCGCCGCTTGAAGTGGAGGAAGGCGAGGGCGGTCGTCGCCTCGAAGTAGGTCGGGCTCTCCTCGCCGGCGGCGCCCCCCGCCTCGATGGCGCGCCGCACCTCGACGGTGAGCGCGGCCACCTCCTCCTCCCCGATCGGCTCGCCGCCGACCACCACGCGCTCCTCGAAGCGGACCAGGTGCGGCGAGGTGTAGGCGGCCGCGATGACGCCCGCCTCGCGCAGGATCGAGACGAGATAGGCGCTGATCGATCCCTTGCCGTTGGTCCCCCCGATCAGGACCGAGGGAAAAGCCTCGTGCGGATCGCCGAGACGCGCCAGGAGCGCCCGGATCCGATCGAGGCCGGGGCGGATGCCGAGCGATTCCAGGGAGTCGAGCCAGGCGATCGCCTGCTCGTAGGTCATGCGGCGCGCCGCCGTGGCCGGACGGCGGCCCGCATCGGTGGCTAGAGCTCCGGCGG
>Ga0137386_10001405_pt1 | contig 15028 bp, 15 predicted proteins | sample SagtaG_4_FD_104910 | JGI IMG/M metagenome (GOLD analysis project Ga0137386, IMG submission 104910) | Vadose zone soil microbial communities from Sagehorn Ranch, Mendocino, California, USA - Sage2_R_100_16 metaG | ecosystem: Environmental > Terrestrial > Soil > Vadose zone | place: USA... | reverse complement strand
TGTGAACCATGACCGCCGTGACCGACACCGTGGCCTTCCATCTCGTTACGCTCGCTGGCCGGGTTGCGGGAACGGTTCGCCGATGCGGTTACGGCGTCAAGGTCAAGTACCTGTGCCTGCTCGTCGCGATCGACGCGGCCCGGCCTCGCAGCTCGAACTGGCCCGCGCGCTGCGGATCGCGCCGAGCCTGGTCGTCCAGCTCCCCGACCACCTCGTCGCGCTCGGGCGATCGGGCGCCGGCGCGACAAGCGGGACCGCCGCCGCCAGTACCTGCTGCTGACCCGGCCGGGCGCCGCCTGCTGGCCGCCTGCGGCGAGGCCGCCCGGCGGGTCGACGAGGAACTGGCCGCCAGCCTCGACCCCGGGCAGCGCGACGACCTGCGGGTGCTGCTGACGAAGGTGAGCGATACGCTCGCGCCGTGATCGCGCGGATGTGGGAGGTCCGGGCCTATCCCGAGGGCTTCACCGACCTGCTGGCCTGGGTCTGCGACGTGGCGCTGCCGGAGATCGAGGCGGATCCGCTGCACGTGTCCAGCGAGGTCTTCACCTCGACCGATCAACGGATCGTGGTCATCTCGAAATGGCGCAGCGGACCGGCGCCGCTGCCGGACCCGCCCGCGGGGCTGGTCGCCCGCTCCGCGCACGCCTGGGACTTCACACCGGTCGACCGCTGAGCTTGCCCCGTCTGAGCTTGCCCCGTCTGAGCTTGCCCCGTCCGCTCGCTTCGCGGCGCTGTTCGCGCCGTCTTCCCTCCTCGCTGCGCTCGTCAGTCCAGACGACGCCCAGCCGCACCACGCTCGTCGTCACGACCAGCCCGCTGGTCCTCGACCAGGCCGACGAGGTCGCATACCTCGAAGGCGGTGCGGTGCGCGCCACCGGTACCCATCGCGACCTGCTGATCGACGAACCCCGCTACGCGGCAACGGTGACCCGGGGGGAGGACGCCTCGTGAAACAGCTTCCGGTAGCGAACGCCGCGGAGGTGCGCCGGCACGCGCGCGGCCTGCTGCGGCGGTACCCGCGCCCGCTGCTCGCCACGCTCGCGTTGCACGGTCTCGCCGCGGTGGCGGGGCTCGCCGTACCCCGGCTGCTCGGCAACCTCGTCGACGCGGTCGCGCGTGGTACCACCGAGCTGACGGTGAACCGGATCGCGCTGGCGATCGGGCTGTTCGTCCTCGTTCAGGGCAGGCTGATCCGGTTCGCCGCGTTCGCGTCGGCGCGCCTCGGCGAGCGGGTACTGGCCGAGTTGCGGGAGGACTTCGTCCGGCGGGTACTGGCCATCCCACTGTCCACTGTGGAGCGCTTCGCGATCGGCGCGTTGATCCTGGTCGGGCCGCTGCTCGTGCTGCCCGGCCTGATCGCGGTACCGGCCCCGTGGGCCATCACCCGGTGGTACCTGCGCCGCGCCCCGGCCGGGTACCTGCGCGAGAACGCCGCCTACTCGGACATCACGGACGGCCTCGCCGAGACCGTCGACGGCGGCCGGACGGTCGAGGCACTGCGCCTGGCCGAGCACCGGGCCCGGCGCACCGACCGGGACATCGCGGCGTCCTACGCCGCCGGGCGGTACACGCTGTTCCTGCGTACCGTCATGTGGCCGGTCGCCGAGCTGTCCAACGCGATCCCGGTCGTGGCGACGCTGCTCGCCGGCGGCTGGTTCGCACTGCACAGCTGGGTGACGCTCGGCCAGGTCACCGCCGCCACACTGTACGTCCAGCAGCTCATCGACCCGCTCGACCGGCTGCTGTCCTGGCTCGACGAGTTGCAGGTCGGCGGTGCCTCCCTGGCCCGGCTGCTCGGCGTGTCCCAGGTACCCGACGACCGCGTCATCACCGGCGCCACCGCCGCCGACGAGCGGATCGAGGCGCGCCACGTGCGGTACTCCTATGTGGACGGTCGCGACGTGCTGCACGCCATCGACCTTCGCCTGCGGCCGGGGGAGCGGCTGGCGATGGTGGGTGCGAGCGGGGCCGGCAAGTCCACGCTCGGCCGGCTGCTCGCCGCGGTCCACGGGCCACGCACGGGTGCCGTGACGGTCGGCGGTGCGCCGCTCGTCGAGCTGCCGCTGGACGGGCTGCGCGGGCACGTCGCGCTGGTCACCCAGGAGAACCACGTGTTCGTGGGTACGCTGCGCGAAACCTCGCGTTGAGTCGGCCGGACGCCACCGACGCGGAGGTACTGGCGGCGCTCGCCGCGGTCGACGCGCTGGACTGGGCGCGGGAGCTGGGCCTTGACTGCCGCGTGGGTACCGGCGGCCGCGCGCTGTCGCCCGCGCAGGCGCAGCAGGTGGCGCTGGCCCGGCTCGTGCTCGCCGACCCGCACACGCTGGTACTGGACGAGGCGACCTCGCTCCTCGACCCGCGCGCCGCCCGGCACCTGGAGCGCTCGCTGGCAGCGGTACTGCGCGGCCGTACCGTCGTGGCGATCGCGCACCAGCTGTTCTCCGCCCACGACGCCGACCGGGTGGCGGTCGTCGAGGACGGCCGCATCACGAACTGGGCAGCCACGCCGAACTGGTCGCCGCCGGCGGATCGTACGCCGACCTCTGGCGCTCCTGGCACGGCGCCGAGAGCGCTGTCAGTCGGTAGCGATCGGGGCGACCGTGGCGTCGGTGAGACGGATCAGGTCGGCGGGGGCCAGCTCGACCTCCAGGCCCCGCCGGCCGGCCGAGACGAACACGGTCGGATGGGCCACGGCGGAGGCGTCCAGTACGGTAGGCAGGCGCTTGCGCTGCGCGAGCGGGCTGATGCCGCCGCGCACGTAGCCGGTCGTCCGTTCGGCCAGACCTGGGTCGGCCATCACGGCACGTTTTCCGCCCAGCGCGGCGGCGAGCGCCTTGAGGTCGAGCGCGCCGCTCACCGGTACAACCGCCACCGCCAGCGTGCCGTCCACCTGGGCGACGAGCGTCTTGAAGCAGCGAGTAGGGTCGATTCCAAGGGCGTTTGCGGCTTCGGCGCCGTACGAACCGGCCCGCGGATCGTGCGGGTATTCGTGCACACTGTGCGCGACCTTCTGCCGAACCAGCAGCGCAGTCGCCGGGGTCCCCTGGCCAGCCACCCGGGCAGTTTATTTCCAGAGTCGGTTGGGGGACACCGGATTTGGCGGGAAGGCTTAGCGTGTTTACCGCACAGAAATGTTCGGGGAGGGTAAAGACGTGATGCGGGTCCGGCGGGTGCGCTGGATCGCGATCGGGACCGCGATCTTCACCGTGGTCGCAACGCTCGCTCTCGGTGCGGGCGCGTTCGCGAGCCAGGACACCTCACGCTGCGCGCCGCCGGTGGCTGGAGGTCAGCCGCCCGGCGCCTCCGTGCACACCACCGCCGCGCACGACTCCTCCTGGCGGACCGGCGCCTTCAAGGCCGTCGGCTGCCGCGCCTGGCGCCACATGCACCACAACCGCCGCACCCTGACCCGCACCGGCCTCCTGCACTGAGTTCTTGGCGCTCGCTCTGCTCGCGCGGCCCCGACGCTCCTCAGTCCAGACGGGGCGCTCGTCAGTCCAGGCGCGGCCCGTCCCGGACCTGACTCAGCAGGGCTCGACCAGCAGTGCGGTCGGTGCGCCGGCGACCCGGGTGAGCACCACGGTCGCCTCGGCCGTCCCGGTCAGCCGCATCGCCCGGCGCAGGTGATCGGGATCGAGCGGGGAGCCGCGCTTCTTCACCGTCAACCGCCCGGCATCGCGTTCGCGCAGCGCCGCCCGCAGCCGTTTGACCGAGAACTGGATGACGTCAAGCACCTCGTAGCAGCGCCCGAACGGCGTCTGCGCGGCCGCGTCGGCGTACACATACGCGATGTGCGGATCGGCCAGCGTTCCGTCCACGATGTCGGCGAACTCGGCGACGAGATGCGCGCGTACCGCCGCGCCGTCCGGGTCGTACAGGTACCGCCGCACCGGCCCGACCGCGGCGGTCGCCACCCCCGACCCGGTGAGCGACAGACCGCTGGGCAGCAGGGTCGCCCGGCGCGGTAGCGACGCCAGCGGACCGCACCAGAACGCCGCCTCCACCACGTCGCCGTCCACCGATACCCACTCCGCTTCGGCACCGGCCGGGATCAGCGCATGGTCTGTACCGGGAGCCAGCTTGAGCACGGTCCGGGGTACCAGCTCCACCAACCCGGCGACGAAGTCCCACGACGGGGACCAGGCGCGCGGGTCGAACACCCGGCCGGTACCCCGGCGGCGCGCCGGGTCGCAGAACGCCGCGTCCACTCCGGCCAGGTCGGCGCCGCGGGCGTCCGCGCACCGGATCTCGACGAGATCGCCGAGCCCCAGCGCGGCCGCATTGGCAGTGGCGACGGCTACGGTCACCGGATCGGTGTCCACGGCACGTACCCGGATCCCTGCCCTCGCGAAGGCCAGGGTGTCCGCGCCGATCCCGCAGCCGAGGTCGGCGATCTCCCGTACCCCCGCTTCGAACAGTCGAAAAGCCCGCCGGGACGCGACCGTCCCGCGGGTGGCCTGCTCCAGCCCGGCCCGGGTGAAGAACATCCGCCCGGCCTCGGCGCCGAACTTGGCGACGGCCCGGGTCCGCAGCTCGGCCTGGGTCAGTGCGGCGGCGGCCAGCTCGGGCGGTACCCCCTGCCGGCGCAGCGCCGCGGCCGCCGCGAGCGGATCCGATCCGGTCAGGCCCGCGGCCAGGGACAGCGCCGCCCGACCCGCCGGAGTCAGCAGCTCCGGGGTCACGCCGCCGAACCGGCGTCGAGTGGATCGGCGAGCAGCCGCTGGAAGGCCAGCTCCGCAGCGCCCAGCAGTGGGGCGTCGTCACCCAGTTCGGGGGTACGCAGCCGGACGTGCTCGCGGCAGGCGGGCAGCCCGTTGCGGTTGATCCGGCTGCGCACCTGGGCCGCCGCGGCGAGGTACACGTCGCGCAGGGTACCGCCGAACACGACGGTCTCCGGGTTGAAGATGTTGACCAGGTTCGCGACGCCGAAGCCGAGCCAGTCCCCGACCTGCCGCACGGCCGCCTGGGCGACGGCGTCGCCGCGCGCCGCCGCATCGACGACCGCGAGGATCCCCTCCCGACCGGTACCGTCCCGGTTCGCCGCGCGCAGCAGTGCCTGTTCGCCGATCTCGGTTTCCCAGCAGCCGCGCGAACCGCATCCGCACGGCCGTCCGTTCGGGTTGACCACCATGTGCCCGACCTCGCCGCCGTATCCACCGTGCCCGGCCACCGGCCGGCCACCGGCGATGATGCCGGCGCCGACCCCCACGTCGCCGTGCAGGTACACGACGTTGTCCGAGTCGATCGCGGCGCCCCGGGTGTGCTCGGCGAGCCCGGCCAGGTCGGCGGCGTTGCCCAGCATGGTCGGCAGGTCCACGTTGAGCACCCCGGTCAGCGCCGCGCCGAGCGGCGCGTCCACCCAGCCGCCGTGCGGGCCGAGCCGGACCAGCCCGTCCTCGCGCCGGACCATCCCGAAGACCGCCACCCCACAGCCGATGCAGGACGTGTCCGCCGGGGTGACCCGCTGCATCTGCCCGACGAACTCGGCCAGTGGCGCGACCACGGCGGCCGGCGGCAGCTCACCCCGGGCCCGTACCGTCTCCCGCCGGTCCAGCACCACGCCGCCCAGGCCGATCCGGGCGGCGGTGAGCCGGTCCACCCCGATCGACAGGGCGTATACGAACACCCGCTCGGACTGCGGCCGGACGACCAGTGACGGCCGTCCGGCCCGGCCGGTTTCCCGGGGCAGCTCCTCGCGGACGAGGCCGACCGAAGTCAGGTCGGCGGTGAGTGCCCCGATCGTGGACCGGTTTAGCCCCAGCGCCAGCGTCAGCTCGGCGCGCGACAGCGCCCCCCGCACGTGTACCTGTCGCAACAGCGCACCCAGGTTCTGCCGGCGGATCTCCTCCTGACTGGGGCCAGCGCGCATCTTCGTAAACGGATGCGGGGCGCGGTCAGCGCATGCCGGTTGCCGCGGCGCGGCGGCGGGACAGTGCGTCGACGCCGGCGGCGAGCAGGAGGACGACCCCGGTCACCACGAACTTGATGCCGGCGCTGTAGCCCATCAGGCCCATCCCGTTGTCGATCACGGCCACCACCGCACCGCCGAGCACCGCGTCCAGTACCCGGCCCTTGCCACCGAACAGGCTGGTACCGCCGATGACCGCGGCACCGACCGCGTACAGCAGGATGTTGCTGCCGCCGGTGTTCGGGTCGACCGAGTTGGCCCGGCTGGCGGCCACGATGCCGCCGATCGAGGCCATCCCCGAGCAGATCACGAACACCGAGACCCGGATCCGGTCCACGTTGATACCGGCCCGCCGGGCGGCCTCCGCGCTGCCGCCGACCGCGTAGATGTGCCGGCCGTAACCGGTGCGGCTCAGGACGAACGTCCAGATCAGCAGCAGGATGAGGATGAGCGGTATGACGTAGGGCACGCCGCGCAGGGATACCCGCAGCGGGTTCTGGCTGCGCTCGATGTTGAGGAAGTACACGGCCAGCCCGCCGATGACGGCCACCGCGCCGACCCGGATGGCGATCAGCGCCAGCGGGTCGGTAGCGAGCCCCCGGGCGGCCCGGTTGCGGACTCGTAGCAGTTGGATCGCCAGGTACCCGAGCGCCAACACGGCGAGCAGCGTCCAACTGAGCCAGATCGCCAGGTTCTTGTTCTCGATCGCGCTGATCACCGGGTCGGTGACCGAGATGTTCGTCCCGTTCTTGAGCATCAGTAGCGCCACGCCCTGGAAGGCGAGGAACGCCGCGAGCGTCACCACGAAGGACGGGATGCGTACCTTCGCCACGAGCGCCCCGAGGGCCAGCCCGATGACCACGCCCGTACCCATGGACACGGCCACCGAGGCGTACCACGGCCAGTGCCAGTTGGTCAGGAGTACCGCGAGGACGGCCGCGCACACCCCGCTGGCGAACCCGGCGGACAGGTCGATCTCGCCGAGCAGCAGGACGAAGACCAGCCCCATGGCGATGATGATGATCTGGGCACCCTGGGTGAACAGGTTGGCGAAGTTGATCGCCGAGAAGAACACCGGCCGCAGCGCGGTGAACACCGCGCACAGCACGACGAGGCCGGCCACGGCCGGCAGGGAGCCGAGGTCGCCGCCGCGGATCCGGCGGAAGTAGTCGGCGAGGTGGTCGCCGACGGAGCGTTCCGGCGAGCCCGGCACGGTGGCCGGCGCCGGGGACTGGACGATGGCCATCACTGCCCTCCGTTCACTTCACCGAGGTCGATGGCTGCCGCGGCCGGCGCCAGCCCGAGGTCGCCGCTTCGGCCGGCGGTGATCAGCTCCACGATCTGCGCGTGGGTGATGTCACTCGCCTTGACCTGGGCGGCGGTCCGGCCAAGATACAGGGCGGCGACCCGGTCGGCGACGGCGAACACGTCGTTCATGTTGTGCGAGATCAGCACGACCGCGAGGCCGTTGTCGGCGAGTTGCCGGACCAGCTCCAGCACCTGCGCGGTCTGCGCCACGCCCAGCGCCGCCGTGGGCTCGTCGAGGATGACCAGCCGGCTGTTCCAGAGGACCGCCTTCGCGATGGCGACCGTCTGGCGCTGGCCACCGGAGAGGCTGGCGACGTGCTGGCGGATGGATTTGACGGTACGGACGGAGAGCCGGTCGAGCGTCTGCGCCGCCATCTGCTCCATCGTGGGCTCGTCGAGCACGATGCCGCTGCGTTTCTCCCGGCCGAGGAACATGTTCTGCACGATGTCGAGGTTGTCGCACAGGGCGAGATCCTGGTACACGATCTCGACGCCGAGGTGCGCCGCGTCCCGCGGGCTGTGCACGGTGACCGGCTGCCCGTCGTAGTAGTACTCGCCCGAGTCGATCGAGTAGATCCCGCCGATGCACTTGACGAGCGTGGACTTGCCGGCGCCGTTGTCGCCCACCAGGGCGGTCACCTCGCCGGCGTGGGCGGTGAACTCCACGTCGCGTAGTACCTGTACGGGACCGAAGCTCTTGTTGATGCCGCGTAGTTCCAGCAGGGGTGCTGCGGTCACGGGACGCTCCTCACGGTCTATCGATGGGACGCCCGTCCCGGCGCCGGGATCCAGCCGCGGCGCCGGGACGGGGATCTCTGTGCGCCGTCAGCTGATGCCGGCCGCCGTGCACTTGGCGGCGTAGTCGCCGGTGCACAGCTCAGCCTTGGTCACAAAGCCGTCAGCGACCACGTCCTTCACATTGTCCTTGTAGATCGCCTGCGGTGTCTCCAGGACCGCCTTGACATCCTTGCCGCTGGTGGTGTCCTTCACGCTCTGGTTGGCCGTCGGGTTCTGTCCCTTGGCCAGCGCCACGGCGAGGTCGGCGGTGGCCTTGGCCTCCTTGCTCACCGCCTTGTAGACGGTCATGCACTGGTCGCCGTCCAGTACGTGCTGCAGGCCCTGCACGGTGGCGTCCTGCCCGGTCGTCGGTACCTGCCCGTTGAGGCTGTTCTTCTTCAGCACCGAGATGACCGAGTTGGCCATACCGTCGTTGGCCACCAGTACACCCTTGATGTCCTTGTTGCTGGTGAGCATCTGCTCGAAGATCGTGCCGGCCTGGACGTTGTCCCAGGCCGGTACCGCTTGGTTCGGGCCCTTGACGAAGGTGCCGTCGGAGTACTTCGGGTCGAGCACCGAGTTGTAGCCCTGCGCGAAGAGCGTCGCGTTGTTGTCGGTCGGCGAGCCGTTCAGCTCGGCCACCTTGGGCTTCTGGTACCCCTTGTCGGTCAGGCACTTGACCAGGCCCTCGCCCTGCAGCTTGCCGACGGCCACGTTGTCGAACGACACGTAGTAGTCGGCGCCGCCGCCCAGGGTGAGCCGGTCGTAGTCGATCGTCGCGATGCCCTGCGTCTTGGCCTTGTCCAGCACGGCCTTGCCGGTACCGCTGTCCAGGTTGACGATGACCAGGACGTTGACGCCCTTGGTGATCAGCTGGTCGGCGAGGGTCTGGAATGCGTTCTTGTCGCCCTGGGCGTTCTCGATGTCGTACTTGACGCCGGCGGCCTTGAAAGCCTTCTCCAGGTATGGCCGGTCGGCGGTCTCCCACCGGGCCGACGTCTTGCTGTCGGGCAGGATGACGCCGACGAACGGCTGCTTGCCGCCGCCGCCTGAACTGCCCGAGCTGCCCGAGTTACTCGACTTTCCGCACGCGGCCAGACCGCCGAGCACGACGACGCCCGCGGTGGCCACAGCGAGGATGCCCTTGCGCATGCAACGGGTCCTTTCGGGTATGCGCCGCACGAGGCGGCGGGCACGATTAAAAACAAACGGTTGCCTGGATGTTGTGATTGTTGTGCCCGGCAACGTATTCCCCCTGGCCTCGCGGTCGCAAGGGGCCTACGTGGCTAAGTTTGTTGTTGGCCGTAACAATTCAGCAACGCGCCTTGGACGTACCGTAGCCTGATGATCAGGTCAAGTGGTGGCGCCACGGCGAGGGCAACTGGCACTCTCCTTGACGGAGTGCTAGTCGGCGGAATAGGGTGCGGTTAGCACCCTCGGTATGAGAGTGCCAACTCGCCGGTCGCCCGACCGGCGAGGCACGCCCGGCGGAGCCGGCACCCGCGACGACGGTGCCGCCGTGGCGCGGACGAGGTACGCAAAAGATCCAGTACCCCAGGAGGGTATGCCCGTGACTACCGCGACCAAGGTTGCGATCAAGCCGCTTGAGGACCGCATCGTGGTCCAGGCGAACGAGGCCGAGACCACCACGGCATCGGGCCTGGTGATCCCGGACACCGCCAAGGAGAAGCCGCAGGAGGGCACTGTCCTCGCTGTCGGCCCGGGCCGCATCGACGACAAGGGCAACCGGGTCCCGATCGACGTGAAGGTCGGCGACACGGTGATCTATTCGAAGTACGGCGGTACCGAGGTCAAGTACGGCGGTGAGGAGTACCTGATCCTCTCCGCCCGCGACGTCCTCGCAGTCATCGAGAAGTGACCTGACAGCGCCGCCCCGGCCCCCCGCACCGGGGGTGCCGGGGCGGCGCTTCATCGTGAAGGGATACCGATGGCGAAGATCCTGAGCTTCTCGGACGACGCCCGCCACCGCCTCGAACATGGCGTCAACGCGCTCGCCGACGCGGTGCGGGTGACGCTCGGGCCGAAGGGGCGCAACGTCGTCCTGGACAAGAAGTTCGGTCCTCCGACAATCACCAACGACGGCGTGACGATCGCCAAGGAAATAGAGCTCAGCAACCCGTACGAGAACCTTGGCGCCCAGCTGGCCAAGGAGGTCGCCACCAAGACCAACGACATCGCGGGTGACGGCACCACCACCGCGACTGTGCTGGCCCAGGCCATGGTCCGGGAGGGGCTGCGCAACGTGGCCGCCGGGGCGAACCCGAACGCGCTCAAGCGCGGCATCGACGCGGCCGCCCAGAAGGTCAGCGAGGCGCTGCTGGACAAGGCGATCGAGGTCGCCGGCCGGTCCGAGATCGCCCACGTGGCGACCATCTCCGCGCAGGACGCGACGATCGGCGAGCTGATCGCCGAGGCGATGGAGAAGGTCGGCCGGACCGGCGTCATCACCGTCGAGGACGGCTCGACGCTCGCGACCGAGCTAGAGGTCACCGAGGGCATGCAGTTCGACAAGGGCTTCATCTCCCCGCACTTCGTGACCGACGCGGAGAGCGGCGAGGCGGTCCTCGAGGACGCGTACATCCTGGTCACCACGCAGAAGATCAGCGCGATCGAGGAGCTGCTGCCGATCCTGGAGCGGGTCCTGCAGGACAACAAGCCGCTGCTGATCGTGGCCGAGGATGTCGAGGGGCAGGCGCTGGCCACCCTCGTCGTCAACGCGATCCGTAAGACGCTGAAGGTCGCCGCGGTCAAGGCGCCGGCGTTCGGCGACCGCCGCAAGGCGATGCTCCAGGACATCGCGGTACTCGTCGGCGGCGAGCTGATCGCCCCGGAACTCGGGTACAAGCTGGAGTCGGTCGGCATCGAAGCGCTCGGCCGGGCCCGGCGGGTGGTGGTCGACAAGGACAACACCACGATCGTCGACGGCGCCGGGCGTCAGGAGGACGTGAACAGCCGGGTCGAGCAGATCCGCAAGGAGATCGAGGCGTCCGACTCGGAGTGGGACCGGGAGAAGCTGAACGAGCGGCTGGCCCGGCTGTCCGGCGGGATCGCGGTGATCAAGGTCGGTGCGGCCACCGAGATCGAGCTGCGTGAGAAGCGGCACCGCATCGAGGACGCGATCTCGGCGACCAAGGCCGCCGTCGAGGAGGGCATCGTGCCCGGCGGCGGTGCGGCGCTGGTACAGATGGCGCCGGTACTCGCCGACTCGGCCGGTACCAGCGGCGACGAGGCGACCGGCGTGTCCATCGTCGCCAAGGCACTGGTCGAGCCACTGCGGTGGATCGCCCAGAACGCCGGGCACGACGGGTACGTGGTCGTCGAAAAGGTCCGCGCGGCCGGCTGGGGCGAGGGTCTGGACGCCGCGACCGGCGAGTACACCGACCTGGTCAAACGCGGCATCGTCGACCCGGTGAAGGTGACCCGCAACGCGGTCACCAACGCCGCGTCCATCGCCGGCCTCCTGCTCACCACGGAGAGCCTGGTCGTGGAGAAGCCGGAGAAGGCGGAGCCGGCCCCGGCCGGTGGTGGCCACGGCCACGGGCACTCGCACGGCCCGGGCTTCTGACCGAACTGTGGAAAGGGGCGGTACCCGTCGCGGGTACCGCCCCTTCCTTATCGATCGCTTACGCCGCTACCCGTTGCGGTCCGTGCGGGCGAGACTTGCGCTGTGGCGGACAGCAGGCGGTGGGTCGGGCCGGTGGCCGGGATCGCGGCGGCAGCCGTCGCGCTCGGGGTGGCGGAACTGGTGGCGGTGTTCGCCGGGCCGCGGTCCGCACCGCTCGTCGCGGTCGGCGGTGTCGTGGTCGACTCGGTACCCGGGCCGGTCAAGAACTTCGCCGTCGCGACCTTCGGTACCCATGACAAGACGGCGCTGCTCACCGGTACCACCGTGTTGGTGGCCCTGTTCGCGGCGCTGATCGGGGCGCTGGCGGTGCGCCGGCCCGCGCTCGGGATCGCGGGCATCGGGGTTTTCGGCCTGATCGGCATCCTGGCGGCGGGCAGCCGCCCGGAGGCCGGCCCGGTCGCGGTCCTGCCGGCGCTGTTCGGCTCGGCGGCCGGCGCCGCCGCGCTGGTCGCGCTCCTGCGCCCGCGCGAGGAGGTCGGCGGGCGGGAGGTCGGCGGGCGGCGGGCCTTCCTGCTGGAGGCGGGCGGGCTGTTCGGCGCGGCGCTGGTCGTAGGGCTGCTCGGGCGCGGCTGGGGGGACCGCAGGGATGTCTCGGCCGCCCGCAACAAGATCAGCCTGCCGGTACCGGAGAGCTCCGCGCCGGCCCTGCCGCCTGGTCCGGACGTACCGGGGCTGAGCCCGTTCGTGACCAGCAACGCGAACTTCTACCGGATCGACACCGCGCTGGCGGTGCCGCAGGTGGATCCGAAGACCTGGCAGTTGAAGATCCACGGCCGGGTGCGCAACCCGATCACGATCACCTTCGACCAGCTGCTGGCCCGGCCGATGATCGAGCGGTGGATCACGCTATCCTGCGTGTCGAACGAGGTTGGCGGGAACCTGATCAGCAACGCGCGGTGGCTGGGTACGCCGGTGAAGGCGCTGCTGGAGGAGGCCGGCCCGCTACCCGGCGCGGACCAGGTGGTCGGGCGGTCGGTGGACGGGTTCACCGTCGGTACCCCGACCGAGGTGCTCATGGACGGCCGGGACGCGCTGCTCGCGGTCGGCATGAACGGTGATCCGTTGCCGATCGAGCACGGGTTCCCGGTGCGGATTGTGGTGCCGGGGCTGTACGGGTACGTCTCGGCGACGAAGTGGCTCACCGAGCTGGAGCTGACCAGCTTCCACGACTTCAACGCGTACTGGGTACCGCGGGGCTGGGCGGCCAAGGCGCCGATCAAGACCGAGTCGAGGATCGACACCCCGCGCGACGGCTCCCGGCCCCGGGCGGGCACGGTGACCGTGGCCGGGGTGGCCTGGGCGCAGCACCGCGGGATCAGCAAGGTCGAGGTACAGGTCGACGACGGGCCGTGGCAGCCGGCCACCCTGGGGCCGGTGCCGTCGGTGGACACCTGGCGGCAGTGGACGTTCTCGTGGAGCGCGACGTCGGGACAGCACCGGCTGACCGTACGGGCAACCGACAACTCGGGCGCTGTTCAGGTACAGGACGAGGCGCCGCCCGATCCGGACGGCGCCACAGGGTGGCACTCGGTACGCGTGACCGTCAGTTGAACCTGCCCCGTCCGCTCGCTCCCTCAATCAGCTGGCCGCGCGTGGGCGGACCAGCCGGGTCGGCTCCAGCTTCGCTTCCAGCCGGGCGATGTCGACCCGGTGACGGTACCGGTCGGCGGTGTCCTCCCAGCCGACCGCGAGCAGGCGCAGCCGCTCGGCCTCGGTGAACCCACCCCACACGCCGTACGGCTCGTGGGTGGACAGCGCGTGCGCCGCGCATTCCGCCCGGACCGGGCAGACCGCGCAGAGCGCCTTGGCCTTGAGCTCGCGCCGGTTGCGGGAAGATCCGCGTTCCCCGTCCGGGTGGAAGAACTGGGCGCTGTCGCGGCCCCGGCACAGCCCCATGAGCTGCCACTCCCAGATATCGGCGATGGGGCCGGGAAGCCTGCGTACGTTGGCCATCGCGGATGCCTCCTGCTGTATAGCACCGTTCGAACTGTTCGATCGTTGGACCGGTGGTACCCCTCGAATTCGGGTCCTAAGCATCGGTCTATTTGGCGGTTACCACTTTCAGATAGGGCAGATCTCGACAATTGCGTAATCAACCGGCAGTTCTGTGGTCCCCTCTGAAGAGAGAGGGGGGAGTCAGGTGCGTACGGTCCTGGTGTGTGTCCGGACGCCGCTAGCCGCACAGGCGATCGCGGTGTGCGCCAGTCGGCTCGGGGTGGCGTCCGCGGTGCGTACCGCCGTCACCGGGGTCGAGGTGCTCGCCCGCCTCGCGGAGCGGCCGGCGGACGTGGTTCTCGTCGACTCTGCGCTGACCCGGCCGGACCCGGTCGGGTTCGTCCGCCGGGCCCTCGGCTACGCGCCGGGCGCGACCCTGGTGCTCTTCGGCCCGCAGGACGGCCAGGTCGCCTCGGCAGCGGTCGCCGCCGGCGCCCGGGGGGTGATCCGGGGCGCCGACCCCGACCTGGTCACCTCGGTCACCAAGACGCTGCTGCTGCTCGGCCTGCCGCCCCGCGCGGCCCTGGCCCCGGCCGGCGCGCTGGCCGCGGCGGCGCCAGCCGCCGCACCGGCGGTGACGGCCGTCGTCGACCCGCCGGTCGCGACCGAGCAACCGGCTGTGCTGGTACCGGCGCAGCGGGAGAGCGAGCCGACCCCGCCCCGCCGCCCCCAGCTGACCGAGCGGGAGCTGCAGGTACTGCACGGGATGGCCGACGGCAAGAGCAACGCCGAGATCGGCCGGGACCTCTTCGTGTCCGAGGACACCGTGAAGACCCACGCCCGGCGGCTGTTCCGCAAGCTGGGTGCCCGGGACCGGGCGCACGCCGTCGCCGCCGGTTTCCGGGCCGGGCTCGTTTCCTGAGTACTATTCGCCGTTCTCGGTCAGCGTGTCGTGCACGCCGTCGGCGTAGCCGCGTGCGTACTCCCAGGTCACGTAGTGGTCCGGGTCGGGGTCATAGGCCGGCTCGTGCACCCGTGGGCGCCCCGAGTCCAGCAGGTGGCGCAGGTTACCCCGCAACAGGTCCCAGTCGAAGTAGTGCGGCTCGTGGCAGTCCTCGCACTCGATGACCAGGCCGCGCACCCCGACCGGGGTCAGCAGCGCCTGGTAGATCTCCAGATCCGCGAGGTCCTCCAGCACGTCCTCCCGCTCCGCCGGGGTCAACGGGTCGCTGCCGGTCTCGCCCTCGACCTCGTCGAGATCGGCGAGCTCGTTGGACGGGTCGGCAGGGTCGCCCGCAAACGGATCGATCGGCTCGTCGTGCACGGTTCCACCGTATCGCCGAACGCAGGCCCGCGCCGCATGGTCCCCGCGAGCGGACGGGGCAAGCCGGTCCCCGGTGGCGCCGAATCCGCGGCGCAGGCCGTGGGTAGGATATGGAAACGCGACGCCGAGG